>Ga0153917_1000262_pt1 | contig 41845 bp, 32 predicted proteins | sample TSFL001MetaG_FD_104695 | JGI IMG/M metagenome (GOLD analysis project Ga0153917, IMG submission 104695) | Attine ant fungus gardens microbial communities from Florida, USA - TSFL001 MetaG | ecosystem: Host-associated > Fungi > Mycelium > Unclassified | place: USA: Florida, Paynes Creek Historic... | reverse complement strand
TTTTTGTTCAAGCAAATTATCTCTAAATAAAGCTGGGCCTTTTATTTCTAAACTTAACCACTTTTGCCAATCTATTGTCTGCTCATTTACTTGTATGGACATTTATTAACGCTCCAGCATGTCATTCGGTAAAATTAAAAAAAACCATCCAAAAGAGGATGGCTTTTCTCAAATGATTCAATCATTGCTCTCTATATCTAAATACCAAATGGTTTCACCCCAAGGATTATTCGGAATTTCAGGCATTATTTCACCTTGATAAAAATGACGTTTTTCCATATTAATTGCTGGACTCCACCAATCTCCTGATCTAGGGCAAATTTCTCCAACTCTACATTTTAATTGGCTATATTGTATTTTGTCATTGTCTGGATGATTAATTTTATCCCATGTTTTTCCATCAAATCTAATCAATTGTTTATAGCTCAGTACCCAAAGAATTCCATCCATCTCCTCAACAGAAATGACTCCTTGTATATCACTTAACTCAGGAACAATGGAATACTCAGAATCTGCATATATATATAGTCCCTGCTCTGACGCTATATATATAGCCTCTTGATAAAAAGCTGCATTATAAAAAGTCGAATTTATACTTATATTTTTTAAATTTTTAAATCCATCATCTATATTTCCTTTCAAAAGCGTTCCATATTGGCCGGAAATTAAGACACTCTTCCCATCAGGGCATAACGTAATACTATACAAAGCAGATGGTGTGATTCGGTTGACTTCTATCCAATTACTACCATTGAAAAAAGCAATGAAGCCATCGTCCCCTTTTGTTCCACAAACATAAAGATGATCATGAGCAAAGCCATTGATATCGTATAAATTTCGCTCAAATGAAAACTCACTATCTAGAGAGAAAATCTCTCCTTGTTTTACTTCAAGAGGCTGTTCTTCTAGATTAAATCCTATATTGCTCCAACTTTCCCCAGCATTTAAATATACCTGTCCACCATCACCACAAGCATAAAGCTCCTGTCTTACTGTACGCAATTTATTAAATTGCCCATAAATTTTTTCCTCTAATTTAAATCTAATTTCTTGATGCTCATTATTATTTTGTTGAAATATCCCTACATACCCCTCTTGATCAAGCGAAATAATGGAATGTTCGCCCTCTCTACTTTGGTAAGCAACTGAAATAACTTTCCATCCTTCCAAATCCAAACATGACCAGTTTTGCTGTTCAAAATGTTTATAAATTATTGTTTTACTAAAGCAATCCCATGTATCCAATTCATCAATATTTGCTGATAAACAGAATCTATGGGCACTAATAGCGCATCCTGAAGTAAATGTAATAGGATTTTTCATATATTTTATCTAATAAATATGATCCTTACTCACCATCCAATAATTCTCAAAAAGCAGATCATCCTATAGCACCAAAATCGTAATAACCTAAAAATGTTTTATCTTTGGTGTATAACTCTGAAATATCTTTATATATCTATTGGATTAATGAATCCAAATCCACCATTCTTGAAAAACTTAATTTATCCCAAATATCAAGTAATTCTTCAGGAAAATTACATGGTATTGAGCCTAGAAATTTTAAGGTTTAATGCCTTTCTTTTCCACTTCTTTCACGATATCTAACATGATTTGGAACTTATCCAACTGAACAACAAATGGAATATATTGGAATAAATCTACTTTTTTCATATTTTCTATCACTTGTTGCCCACCTAATACCGCTGGTGGTTCAAATGCATAGATTTCGTTATCTTTCAGTTCACCTAAATTAGTTAGGCAACGATCAAATAGTAGCTTTTCATTTTTATCATAAATATCAATGTCTTCATTTTTTGCTCTCATGACTAGAGTAGATAAAAATGTTCTCAAATGAGATGTTTCTTCTAATTCTTGACTCTCTGTGATACTTGGGTAAATTCTTAAATTCACAATATCTATAGTCAGCTTTGAACTAGTATTTTTCCCCATAACGTATAACCCACCAAAAGCAGACCTCCCAATTACATAGAAGTCATCATATTGAATAAAATCAGTATCTTTTAAACATAATTCTAAAATATCTTCATAATCAACTGGGTTAACTAACCAAAATCCGCCATTCTCGAACGATGCAAATCCAAGCCTATCCCAAATGTAAAATAGATACTCAGGAAATGTTTGTTCATATTGAGCTGTAAATGCAAGTGATGGCTTTTTACCTATTTTAATGTCGGTAAAACGAACATTAAAAAAATCCAAATGATCATTTATTTGTTTTAGCGTAGCTTCCGATAACATTATTTACATCTCTCTAATTTCATATTAAGCTTGGTAGTATCTTTAACACTCGGCTCTAGTCCTTTCACAGCCTCATCCATCGAAGAAACACGAGAAATATCACTATCCTTCGGTACATTTCCCCAACCACTCCCAATAGATGAATTGACATTTTTTAATCCTATATCCATAGGCGCATCACTCTTAATTCCACCTGTAATTTGATCAGGATTATGCAGTGCTGCCATTGTAGACATTACATCTTTAGCATCTTTTTCAGATTTAGTAACAGCATCCATTGGTGAAATATTTGGATCATTTGAATATTCTTTATAATACCTTTCTTTTAAATCCTTTTCATAGTCTCTCCTAGCCTGAACCTGATCCATACCATTGCCACGTCCACTCTGCTTGAAAAGCTTTCTACCCTCTTCATAATCTTTAGCTGTCATATTATTCAATGCGTTTTGTTGCATTTCTAACTGACGATCTGTTTCCCATTTTAAATATTGATCTTCTGACCATTTTTCACGTTGAGCTTGAGGCGGATGTCCTTTATCAATATTCTTTCGAGCATTGGCTCTCGCCTTTGGTGTATTTACAGGTTCAAAACAACCCACCTTATGCTCTTTCATCTTAGCAAAAGCAATTTTATTGGCAGGTTGGGTATGACTAACCCGAGTTGGTTCACTCGATTTCCCACCAATATGAATATCTATGCTATTGCCATGTCCACCTGCAACACTAAGTTTTGGTTGCCCCATAATTTCATTACAAGCATTTTCCAATTGCCTGCATAAGTCATCTATATAACGACCAATATTAGCCATAATATCTTTAATGGCTGTGGCATATTTGTCAGCTAACCCATCAAATCCATACCTTTTTTCAGGATTGCTACTGCCATAGCTTTTTAATAAAGCCTGTAATTTAACCAAATATTGATTTAAAACTTGTTTGGCTTTTGTTCCAATTTCCACCCACGGTTTTGTCGTTAGCCATCGTTCAGGATTATCACCCCAAAATGGTGTAAAACCAAGCTTACGGCAATAGGACTCTAACTGCTCAATCGCCTTAAATAATTCATCTTTTGTTTTAATAATCTTACTTGAAATCAGTTTTGCAATAGTTTTAAAAACAGAACCGAAGAATGGAATAACTCCAATCCCAACCAAAGCCAAATCCATCCAGTTCTCTGAAGTCCTTTCCTGTTCATCAGATAAAACTATTACACTTGCTAATAAATCTCGTATATCACAAATCTGATCAGCAACAGGAATCATACTGATTAAGCCACCCACAATGACTTGTGCAACAGTCGGATCTTTATTGAAATCACCACTGATAAAACCAAAAATATATTGAATATCTTCTATATTTTCATCAATGATTTTATTGATGTTATTAGCAAGATTAATGTCTGTTTGTACTTTGACAGCAAAAGCTAAGCGAATAGAGTATTTGAATTGCTCTATAAAACCTGCTGATTCAGGAGGCTTTTCAATCGCAAAATATTCAGAAACATAGGTATTTTTATTTTCATCCCTTTTTTCTAAAGGTGCATGCATAACCCTACCATATTCAGCTTCACCTAATGCAGTACTTAGAAATTGTGAAGAAAGAATAAATTCTTGTTGTATATATGCTGATTTGCTACTTAATCCTTGCCAAAATTGCTCATTACCAGTTTCAAATGCTCTATTCTGTTCAACCATTATTTAATCCCTTTAGATTGAATAAAACTTGAAAACCAACTGTCATCAATTGCACCTGATTGATCATTTTGACTAAATATAGTTTCGTAAAAAACCTGAGCCTTTCCAATAGGAACATCCTTAATAAAAGCTTGCCCTTTTTCATCTAAAAAACCTGTTTTTTTGGAGCCATCAGAAAGCGTCAATGTATATTTGGAACCTTTTGCAGGTGTACCATCTGCATGAAAATATTCTAGAAATAAATCTTGGGGCTTAGGTTCAAAGACTGGCAATGCTGGCAAATTAGGTGACACACTCGCCCCACCCATAAACAAATGCTGCCCCGCCTTCACCTCAAACTTGCCACCCGTGGTCGGGAAAATCCCAGAGCCATTCAGCTTGAGTTGCGAACCTTGCGCGGTAAATACAATTTCCTTAGGACTGGTAATTTCAATGCGGTCTTCGGTTGAAATAATTTGAATGCCTTGCTTAGCAAGCAAATCTATCCCATCCGATTGGGCATGCACTTCAAATTTACCTTTAGCAGTGACTTGCTTGATCCCATTCTGTGCTGCAAACAGGCTAATCCTGTTCTGGACATGGGCAACCAGATTTTTTTGTGTGCTTAGGTTAATGCTATCGCCCGCAATCTGATTGATCTGTCCATCCGCAGAAAGATGAATATCTTCACTAGTACTCAGACCAATTCCCGCAGGTGAATTGAGTAATAATAGTGCTTTCTCAAATTTTGCGATCTTGTCCTGAATCTGATCAGCAAAGTCTTTTAACTGTTCTAATGATTCAATTTCATCCGTTTGCTGATTCTTGGCAACTTCACTTAATGCTTTGGCATTGCTTTGGTTGCCTTCGAGTTGCTGCTTGGCTGGCTGTGCATCCAGATGCTCACCTTGGGCTTGATCCTGCTTGTGTGTGCTAACAAGTAAGCCTTGCCCTGCACGCACGGCTCCCCATTGGTCAGTACGCAGTTCAAAGCCTTCTCCACGGTCTTCACTTTCAGCCTTGTCTTTTGGATGGCTCAGTTTACCGAGGTTCAGTTGGCTAGCAGCATGGCTACTTTGTAGTTGCGCGCTGATCTGACCCGTGGTGTCATCAAAACGCAATTGGTTAAAGCCTTCACCTTGGTACTCTTTAGATTTAATCCCTGCCAGTTTCTTGGTATCAGGCAGCTTACCTGCATTGTCAAACTTGGTCGGACTACGTTGTGCTTCATGAATCCGTCCGACCACATAGGGACGATCAATATTATCATCAAAGAAGTTGATCACCACAATCTCACCAATTCTTGGCAAGAAACGTGCGCCGTAGCCTTCACCTGCCCACGGCGTCAGTACATCGATCCATGCAGAATCGGTATCGTTATTGTTAGCACCTGCGCCACCATCATGGCTATGATCATCTGCTCGCGTGAACAGGAATCTAACTTTAATGCGGCCCCATTCATCGACATGGATTTCTTCACCACTTGGCCCGACCACTTTCGCCCGTTGCGGATGAGCTTCGGGACGATGCTGCTGTGGATTGTATTCTGGAACGATCTTGATCTGACGGCGTTGTAGTGTGAGCTGGTTGGCTTGGCGTTCTTCTGTATTACCTGTATTGAACTGTTTAGGTTGCCAGTGACTCTGTGCCAATAGCTGATCAATTTGTTGATGTAAATCTTTAGGCAGGTTGTTTTGATTATAGAAATGCTTGCCTGTGATCAGGAATTCTTTGTCTGCACCATCATGCTGATCAATTTCGGGATGATCATTCAATTCAAACCAGTAACCTACTTGTGCATCACGTAGAGTCGATTGAGCAATGAATTGCTTGGCCTGCGCATTATGGTAATGACTGAGATTTTGATTGAAACGTTCAACCTGTTGATTACCTGAAGGCGTTGCACCATCTTCCTTGTTCAAGTCTTGCATCCATGCAGGCGTAAAGTGCCATGCATCCTCCAGCCCCAGACTAGTTGCATCATGCTGTTCTGAATGCTGCTGGGTAGTGAGAACTGAACCAGTGCCTTCATCCATATCTAAAGCATCAGGCTGCCAACGGTTCACATACACCGAAGTCGGCTGTAAGGAACGGTTGCCGATAAAACTGGTAATCGAATCGAATTGTTCCGTTGCACTGCTACGGTGGTACTGTACTTTACGTCGATCTAAAGCCTGATACTGGGCATTGTCATCAATCAGTCTCAAGCGTTGCGGCTGAATGGCACTACTTGAATTCGATACTGTCAGTTGTGCTTCATCAATCAGCCAGTTAATGCCTTCACTACGCATCAATCGCGTCAGAAAATCATAGTCGCTTTCATTTTGGGACATGATAAATGGACGGACATCATATTGCTGGCTGAGTCCAGTTAAGTCCAAAGTCAGACTAGAAGCGAATAATGGGCTTCTTTCCTGCCATTCTTTAAAAATGGTCTGAACCACATCGACCACAGTCTTTGCCATAAAAACACGGCTGTTTCTACGATGTTTCCACAGTGCAGTCGGGTCTTCTAAAGTCAGTTTATAGACTGTCAGACTACCATCCGATTGCCCCTGTAACGCTTGGGTAATAATACCGGTAGTACGGAACAATTGCCCTGTATCTGTGACCTGATCAACAGCAACCTGACTGCCAATGAATTGTTTGAGTGGAATGGTAGCATTGGTTGACAGGCAGATAAGTTCGGCTTTCACACCAGCATTGATTTGGTGTTGCCCATCGATACGCTGCAAAAAGACTTGCGTATTTAAATCTGAATTTGAAAATAAAATATGTAAGGCGCGTTTTTGTGCAGTAAGCCCTAAGCTGTCTAAGGCTTGAAATATATTGTTCAACATCTTCTTATAGGCTTACGCTTAAATTTAGTGCATTTTACAAAGTATAGTGTTGATCTGTCTATACGGTTCTGTCTGTTTATGACAATTTACGTCACTCAATTTTTATAGCGGAATATCAAAAATTAAAATCAATATAAAAAATAAAAAGCCCGTCCTAAGATGAGCTAATTAATTCTCTAAAATATACTAACAGTTGCCTTTCTTGGCTTGTCCAGGAGGACAGAAACGACCATTTCCATGCCCGTCATAGTAGCGCCCATCATTGAGTCGGCCTTCAGGATCAACAACGATACTTCCCTCACGCGTATGTACAGCACAAGCCGTAAGACTCACACTGCCTAGCAACGTCACCACCAATAAAAAATATTTCATAATCCACTCCTTTTTAATAAAAAAATAAAATTAATTAGCCGAGTTTTCAACCAATGTTTTGTTATCAGTATTTTTCCGTATAACAGCTTAGAAAATATGTTAGCGCCTAAAACAAAATATTTTATATCGAGATTTTCTCATCTATAAAAGAGAATAAAACTGCACCACGCATGATGCAGTTGAAGCAACTATTTAAATCACCAATTAAATTTCAATCTGGCTTCCCAACTCCACGACACGATTGGTTGGAATTTGATAAAAATCACTAACAGGGCTGGTATTACGTTGCATCGAAATAAATAAGCGCTCACGCCAAGGTGACATCCCATCCCCGACGCTATGTACAATACGATCACGTGAAATAAAGAAGCTGATTTGCATCACATCATATTCAAACTCTAATTGCTCATAAGCCTGAACCAATGCTTGCGGCACATTAGGTTCGTCTTTAAACCCATAGAAAATCTTAATACGATAAAAATGCTCATCCAGAGTTTCAACACTAATACGTTCTTCCTGTGAGACGAATGGGATATCTTCCACCACGACTGTCACGAGAATGTTACGCTCATGCAAGACTTTATTGTGTTTAAGATTATGCAGCATCGAATGTGGAACTACATTTGGCGTGCCCGTCAGAAATACAGCATCGCCAGGTACACGCAGTACACTATTCCCGATACTTTTGACAAATAACTCCAGTGACAATGTATCGTGCTCAAGCTTGGCAAAAGTAAGCTCCCGCCCTCGTTTCCACGTCATCAATATTGTTATTGCGATACCACCAATAAGAAGAGGTACCCAACCGCCCGAGAACATTTTTAAAGATGTCGCCGCGACTAAAACAGATTCCAGCAAGAAGAAAGGAATAATCAAAAGTAGAACTTTTGGCAAGCTCCATTTCCATGCATAGTAAATAAAGACTGCAACCAAAATCGTGTCACACAACATGGTCAAGGTGACCGCAAGACCGTAAGCGCTGGCTAAATTGGAACTGGTTTGAAAAATCAAGATCAGCACCACGATTGCGACTAAAAGTAACCAGTTTAGAAAAGGTACATAAATCTGGCCTGCCTCTAAATCTGAGGTATGCTTAATACTTAAGCGCGGTAAATACCCCAATTGTATGGCCTGACGCGCCAAAGAAAATACACCAGAGATAACAGCCTGCGAAGCAATCACCGCAGCCATTGTCGCTAGAATAATCATGGGATATAACGCCCAACTCGGCATCAGCAAATAAAAAGGATTTTCAATGGCAGCAGGATTACGCAATAGTAATGCACCTTGTCCTGCATAGTTTAAGACCAGACATGGAAGTACCACACTAAACCATCCCAACCGGATAGGCTGAGGGCCAAAATGTCCCATATCGGCATAGAGTGCCTCGCCTCCAGTCACGGTTAAGACCACGGCGCCCATAATAAAAAAAGACTGTACAGGATGGGTAAAAATAAATTGTATCGCCCAATGCGGACTAATCATCCCAAGCACTAACGGCGTCTGTATCACACTGGCAATACCCAGCACCCCCAGCGAGAGAAACCAGACTAGCGTAATTGGGCCAAAGAATTTCCCCACAAAAGCGGTACCATGTTTTTGCATTAAAAATAATGTAATCACGATCACCAGCGCGATGGGAATAATAAAAGGATCAAGCGCATTCGTGGCAATAGATAAACCTTCAACTGCCGAAAGCACGGATATCGCTGGTGTGATAATACCATCGCCGAAAAATAAAGAAGCACCGATAAAACCAATTGCAATCAGATAAATCTTTTTATGATCTGTAATTTTAGCTTTACGTAGATTCAAGGCGAGTAAAGCCATGATGCCACCTTCGCCATTGTTGTCAGCACGCATCACGATTGCAATATATTTAATACTGATAATCAGCATTAAACACCAGAAAATAATCGAGAGAATGCCCAATACATTTTCAGGCTGAATCGCTAAACCATGCGCGGCATGAAAAGACTCTTTTAAAGCATATAAAGGACTGGTTCCAATATCACCAAAGACCACGCCTAAGGCTGCTAATGCAGTCGCTGGCAATGCAGCTTTTTTTACAGTACTTTGCATAATGAATGTTCTATATCATGTTATGGCGGGCAACATTTTTAACAATGTGTGATTTAAATTAGCTCAGTTCTTTGCTCTAGATTCTGCAACGCTAAGCTCTTTGCAACTTAAGCATCTGCTGTATTTCTATCGAGGTGTATCCTCTTTCTTTTAAAATCTGAACAATTATTTTTTGTATTTCAGCAGGCTTTACGGGATATTTTTCAACCAGGACTTCAGTGCTGTAACCTGTAAATACGCTTTTTTGATTTAGAACCATGTTATGGAAATGATTGCTTTGACTGTCCGTATTAAAGAAACCCATTCACCTACCCATAATAATGATCTCCAAAATCGCATTTTAATAATCTTAAAAAGTTACAGGCGTAAAATTTGCGTAAATTTTTCCTCTCGTCCATCGACTTTAATTAGACAAAGTTTGCCCGCCCTGCTCATCCATTCACGCAGGATCAAAGTCATTTAAATGATGTGTTAAAAAATCAGCCCAGAAAACGTAGCCCAACACCGGCTATCGTGTAAATATATTTTGGACTCAGCGCTGAATCCCCAATTTTTGTTCTAAGTTTTTTTACCAAGATTCTCAGGTAATGGGTGTCTTCTTCATGGGTAATCCCCCATAACTCAGTCATGATTTGTTTTTGGGTCACAATCTTGCCTTGATGACGAATCAACAAGGCTAAAAGCTGAAATTCTTTCTTGGTTAAGGTAATTTCCTCACCCGCCAAGGTGACGGTATGTTCTGCCACATCCACCCAAAGCTGACCATCATTGAATACCGTATTTTGTTCTGCATGTTGTGGTTTATTGCGAAACATTACACGGATACGGGCACACAGTTCCTGAATACTAAAGGGCTTGGTCACATAATCATTTGCACCTGCATCCAGCAATTTAATTTTCTGATTTTCATCGGGCCGTGCAGATAATACGATCACAGGAATATCTGACCATTGCCGCAATTCAGTTAAAACCTTCTGTCCCTCCATATCGGGTAAACCCAGATCCAGAATCAGCAGATCGGCACCACGCGTCGCCAGACTCTCCAGTCCCTTCATTCCATTTTCAGCGACATGTACCGAATACCCTTGCGCACGCAAAGCAATATCCAGAAATTTCCGAATTTGAGGTTCATCATCAATGATGAGAATAGAAGCATGCTGATTTAATGTTTGCGGCATAAATAATGATTTTAATCCTGATGAAGTGGTAAGCGTATTCTAATTAAAGTGCCTTGAGCATGAGTTCCCGCTAAAGCCTCTATGCTGCCCATATGCGCCCCAATGATGGCTTTTACGATGGCAAGCCCTAGACCCGTTCCTGTTTTACCACGATCTCCACGTTGCATGGTATAGAACATATCAAAGATTTGCTCGCGCTCCTCTTCAGGAATCCCGACACCCTGATCTTCGATATCAATTTGCAGGAAATTATCCTCTTTTTTAATTGTTACTTCGATGGGTACATCATCAGGTGAAAACTTGGCCGCATTTTCCAATACATTAAAAATCGCCTGTTCAATTAAAGCTGGATGCACGTAGAGCTGAGGTAAATCCTCGGTTAAGGACACATCAATATTCACATGGGGTTGATAGCGTTTCAGACGTTGTGTGGCAGATCCAATCAGCTCTTCAACACTGATCCAGTCTCGGCTTAAGCTTAAACCTTGATGGCCCAAGCGGGTCATATCCAGTAAATTTTGAATATAACGATCCAAGCGCTCACCCTCGACATGAATGGTATCTAACAGTTCATGGCGATCTTGTTCAGGCATCTGTTCGCCGTAGTATTTTAGCGTATCCGCAGAACCAATCATCGCGGCTAAAGGCGAACGTAAATCATGCGATACCGAAGACAGTAATGCAGAACGCAACTTTTCAGTTTCAGCGACCACACGAGAATTTTCCAGTTGCAAAGCTAACTGTACCCGCGAAGCCGTTTGGGCAATATCATCGATCATCAATTCAGCCAGACGTTGCTGTTCAAAACTGATGTTTTCTGCATTTTGCTGAAAGCGTATCGCAATCACACCAAAGCCCCCCACCAGATTCAGCGGATTAAACCACCATTCGGATTGAGTCAAAGTATTGGTAAAGCGCCCGCAAGGCTTGGCATTTTTCTGTGTCCAATTTGCCGCAATTTGATCTTTTTCATTGAATAGAGGATCCGCTCCCGACTCTTGTGTTCCGATTCTAAGCCAGACCAGCGCATTCAACGAACTTTCTAAATGTTGTTTGGCGACATTTAAAACTTGCTCAAGATCAACACAGCTTGATAATTTTCGCTCCAGCTCCTGAAGCTGTACGGAAATAGAATTTGCTGCACGTAAACTCAATACCTGAGCACGTAACTGATTGGCTAAACGCCCCACCAGCAAGGCTGAAATGATAAAGATAATCATCGTTATCACTCCACGCTCAGCACTAATTCGCAAGGTAAAACGCGGTTCAATAAATAAGTAGTTATAGAGCAGGAAGCAAATCAGAACGCTTATGATCGTGATAAACATCCTTGCCCGCATTGCAACCACAAGTACCGTGACCACAAAGATTAAAGCCAATTCGCTATAACCAATAAAATGATCACTTACTGTTGCAGCGATTAAGCCCAGCAACACAATCAAAATGCTTTCAATCATTTCACGCGGATGAAAATTCACTGCTTGCCTCGGCCAGAACGAACGCTCACTCTGTTCCTGTGGCCTGATTGCGTGATCTTTAGCTTTTAAAGGTTGAACAAAAGTAATTTCAAAAGGATGCTGCTTTTCTAACAACTGATCAGCAATATGATCTGAGAACAACCGTTGCCATAATGATTTTTGAGGACTTTTGCCAAGCAGAATATTTGATGCTCCATAATCATAAGCTGCCTGTAAAATAGTCGCTGCAATATGATTGCTATAGAGCAAATAAGTATCTGCGCCCAGTTTACGTGCCAGATTAAATGCCTTGGTCACCGCAAAGGATTGGGTATTTGAAGTCTGACTCTTTTGAATCGAAATCACACTCCAAGCCGCGTTGCGTCTTTCAGCAATACGATGCGCCCGCCGTACCAAGTCCTCCGAAAACTCTGATCCATCAATCGCCAACATGACATGATTCTGAATCGGGATAATCTGTCCTTGTGCGACAAACTTTTCCCGATAATCAATTTCAACTTGTCCTGCAACGGTTTGAATCGCTAAATCACGTAAGGCGGTTAAATGTGCGGGTTTAAAAAAACCCTGCAGTGCATGCGGTGCAACATCAGCCAAATAAATCTTGCCGTGATTCATACGTTCTAATAATTCAGGCACAGGTAGATCGACCAGACGAATATCTTTCAAACGTTTTAACAACGCATCAGGTACGGTTTCGCTAACCCGAATCCCTGTGATCTGATACACCACATCATTGAGACTTTCCAGATGCTGAATATTCAAGGTGCTATAGACATCGATACCCGCATCTAATAATTCATTCACATCCTGCCAGCGATATTCATGCCGGCTATTCGGTACATTCCGATGTGCCAGCTCATCAACCAGCACAATTTCAGGTTTCAGCTCAAGAATTTGGTCGAGATCCATCTCTTCCAACATTCGCCCCTGATATTCCACCGTCTTTCGAGGAATAACATTAAGACCCTGAATCAAACGTTCGGTATCAGATCGACCATGAGTTTCAACCAATCCAACCACAACCTGCTGCCCTTGCTGCATCAACTCATGTGCTCGGGTCAGCATCGCATAGGTTTTCCCTACGCCAGGCGCAGCCCCCAAGAAAATGGTCAGACGTCCAGACTGTTCACGCTGGCTATGTGCCAGCCATGCATCCGCTTTATTATTACGGTCGATCTGCATAATTACGCTCTATCAACGTGTGGTCGATGACAATTGATCTAGGGCCAGATTCAGTTGTAGAACATTGACTCGCGCCTGTCCATATAAACCGAACTGTGCAGGCTGAATCTGTTGCTGTACTAATTTTTTGACCTGTGACTCAGACAAATGGCGTTGCTGTGCCACGCGTTTCACTTGCAACAAGGCACTGTCAGGTGAAATATCTGGATCAATCCCACTGCCTGATGCCGTAACCATATCGTTTGGTACCTGCTGTTCTGAAATATGATTATTCTGGGCAAATTGCATTGTTCTTTCTTTAATTTGTTTTTGCAAATCAGGATTAGAAACCGCCAAATTACTTCCCGCCATCCCATCAACATTGTAACTTACCGCACTGGAGCGAGCATGAAAATATTGCTCACTCACGAAATTCTGCCCAACTAAACTTGAACCTACAATCTTTCCATTCAGCTCAATCAAACTACCATTCGCCTGCTTTGGAAAGACCAATTGGGCGATAGAAACGCTGAGCACACTATACAACACGCCTGCAATCAAAAAGCCAACCAAGGTCAAACCAATACTCGGGCGTAGTGCAGACTGGATTTCGGTTGATAAGGGCAGATTTTCTAATGTATTCATTTCTTTCTCCTAAATCCACAATGACACAACAAGGTCAATCAGCTTGATCGCAATAAAAGGGAAAATCACTCCACCAACACCATAGATCAACATATTACGGCGTAATAATTGCAAAGCACTGGCAGGCTTAAACTGCACCCCTTTTAGTGCCAATGGAATCAACATCGGGATAATCAGCGCATTAAAGATCAATGCTGAAATCACAGCACTGCTTGGACTGCTCAGTTGCAGAATATTGAGCACCCCAAGTTGAGGAATTGCCACAGCAAACAATGCAGGTAAAATTACAAAGTATTTAGACACATCATTTCCCAAAGAAAAGGTGGTTAATGCCCCACGAGTGATTAATTGCTGCTTCCCAATTTCCACGACATCCAACAGTTTGGTTGGATCTGAATCAAGGTCCACCATATTGCCTGCTTCTTTGGCTGCTTGGGTGCCTGAATTCATGGCCAAGCCAATATCTGCTTGAGCCAAAGCAGGCGCATCATTGGTTCCATCACCGACCATCGCCACCAATTTACCAGACGCTTGTTCTTTACGAATACAGGCCAGTTTATCTTCAGGTCGTGCTTCAGCAATATAATCATCCACCCCAGCTTCAGCTGCAATCGCAGCGGCAGTCAATGGATTGTCCCCTGTGATCATAATGGTTTTAATGCCCATCTCACGTAATAGTGCAAAGCGTTCTTTAATCCCTTGTTTAATCACATCTGAGAGTTCAATCACCCCTAAAATACTGTGATTCGAAGCAACCACGAGTGGGGTTGCGCCTTTAGAAGCCACCTGTTCTACGCGGGTTTTAAGCTCAACGTTATCCTTGATGTCTTGGTTAGTAAATTTAAGAATGGCATCCACCGCACCTTTACGAATGCTTTGCCCTGTGACTAAATCCACACCAGACAAGCGTGTTGCAGCACTAAACTGGATAAATTCTGCACCTGTTGGTTCTTTAATGCTTTCACCCAATTCTTTCCCAAGACTGATTACCGACTTCCCTTCAGGAGTTGGATCGGCAACAGAAGTTAACATTGCGGCTTGGCGTAACTCACTTGGGCTTACGCCAGCCAAAGGATAAAATGCAGTGGCTTGGCGGTCTCCATAGGTTATCGTGCCTGTTTTATCTAATAGCAGCACATCAATATCACCCGCAACTTCAACCGCTTTACCTGATTTGGCTAAGACGTTGGCTTTTAAAGCACGGTTCATCCCCGCAATTCCAATTGCAGGCAGTAATCCTCCAATCGTGGTTGGAATCAAACACACCAGTAAAGCAATCAACAAGACTAGACTGATTTTGATCCCGACCATTGCCCCGATAAAGGGTAAGGTCGCGACCACCACAATAAAGGTAATGGTCATGATATTGAGTAAAATACTCAGTGCAATCTCATTCGGTGTTTTTTGACGGTTGGCTCCCTCAACCAATGCAATCATACGGTCTAGAAAGCTATGTCCCGCTTCATTACTGACCCGAATCATAATTTCATCAGATAAAACTTTGGTTCCCCCAATAACACCTGAACGATCCGTATTGGCTTCACGCAATACAGGTGCAGACTCACCAGTCACCGCAGACTCATTAATGGTCGCGAAACCTTGAATAATCTCCCCATCCGCAGGGACAATTTCACCAGCTTTGACAATGACTAAATCATCTTTTTTGAGTAGGTTTGCAGAGATGATTATCGGCGCTGCATCCAGATCGGTAATCCGATTAGCAGTTAAGTTTTCACGCGCTTGGCGTAAGGATGCTGCCTGTCCACGTCCTTTAGCTTCTGCAACTGCTTCAGCATAATTGGCGAATAATACAGTGACCAATAAAATCAAGCTCAACACTAAACCGAAACCTAAACTGGTACTTCCCATCAAGGTCGCTGCAATGGTTAAGAGTGTGCCCATCCATACACACGCCATGACTGGATTTTTAAATGCATATTGCGGTAATAGTTTATAAAAGGTTTGTTGAAGGATTTCTTTATTCAAAATATCCATCTGTTGTGTCGCATTTGAATGTTTCATTGAGCTTGCTCCACACTTAAACTTTGATAGACAGATAGTCAGCAATTGGTCCAATCACCAACACTGGCATGAATTGTAATAAGGTGAGAATCAACACGATCCCAATTAAGGTCAGTGCAAATGTAGGTGATTCGATGTGTAAAGAACCTTTGCTTTCCGCGGCTTGAGGTTTGGTTGCTAAGCTGACCGCAATTAAAACAGGGATGATTAACACGCTATAACGGCCTGCCAATAAAGCCACACTGGCACTCAGATTCCACCATAGAGTGTTATCGCCTAAACCTTCAAAACCAGAGCCATTGTTGGCATAGGCAGAGACATACTCATAAAACACTTGGCTAATGCCATGAAACGCTGGATTGGAATTGCCTGTCAGCGTTGGAAATGCGATTGCGATCGCAGTCAAACCAAGAATCACCACGGGTTGTAACAAAATCACAAGAGCTAAAAGCTTGATTTCAGTGACTTCCACTTTTCGACCAAACAATTCAGGGGTTCGGCCTGTCATTAAGCCAGCAATGAATACTGCTAAAAATAGATAAATAAAGAACTGTAATAAACCACAGCCAATCCCTCCCCAGATGGCATTGATCAGCATATTGCACAGTTCAACCAAGCCTGTAAATGGTGAAGCTGAGTCATGCATCATGTTGACTGAACCATTGTTCACTTGTGTGGTAAGACTTGCCCAAAGTGCCGATGCATCCGCACCAAAACGCACTTCCTTACCTTCCATCAAGGCTACATTAGCAATTAAAGATGATTTTTCAGTCCAGAAAGCCAGTGAAGTCGATATCAATGACATCAACAACATACTGCCAAAAATCATCCACATCAGTTTTTTACGTTGGATAAAGCGTCCAACCATAAACACTACTGACAACGGGATCAGTAAGATCGCAATCATCTCAATCACATTAGATAACGGGGTTGGATTTTCTAAAGGCACACTACTATTTGGCCCATACCAACCGCCACCGTTACTACCAAGCTGTTTAATGGCGACCATGGGCGCAACTGGACCAAGTGGAATATGTTGTGTTTGTACCTCAGCGCTTTGATCTAAGACCTGCACTGTTGGTCCCGCAGACAAGGTTGCTGGCACACCTTGAAAAGTAAGCAGCAAAGAAAAAATTAAACCAAGTGGAATAAAGAATCTAAACAATGGTCGAATGAGATCCATCCAGTAATTACCCAGATTGACCGTATCCCAGTCTTTTTGATTTGCTGCTTCTCCATGACCTGATTGTAGGAATAAAGCTCTCAACATAGCGACCAATAAGGCCAGACCAATTATGGGGGATAAATATTGCAAGCCGACAATCACGGTCATTTGTGATAGATAAGACAGTTGTGCCTGCCCTGAATAATGTTGCTGGTTGGTATTGGTCAAAAATGAGATCGTGGTATGCAAGGCTAAATCCCAATTCATATTCGGAATATGATCGGGATTCAGAGGCAGCCATGCCTGTGTCATCAAGATTGTGACACTTGCACCAAGCAGTAAAATATTGCTAAAGATAAAAGCGGCAAGATATTGGCGCCAGTTCATACCACGGCGTTTTACGCCAAGTACGACATAAATTGGTTGCTCGATCCAGTTAAACAATCGGTCGCTTTTCATTGGTTTTACTTGCATCACATCAGCGAGGTAAGCACCAAGCGGATAAGCCAGCAGCAAAGAAAGGACAAATACAGAAATAAATTCCCACATAGCAGATGCCATTTAAAAATTGGTCAACACCAGTATGGAAATGAGGGACGTAAATTCTCTATATTGAAAAAACCTGAAAACGTAAATTTTACGTAAATAAAAATTTATTCATGCTTAATTAAAAGAGTACAGAATGCTGTAACGGTGGATGATTTAAAGTGTTCTGACTATGACTATTCATAATAAATATTCATGTATCGGTAAAATCGTAAAAGCTGAATTTTGGGCATAAAAAAAGCCACATCTGGAGAATGTGGCTAAAGTATTGCTTTGCTTGCCACGGTTATACCCTAGCTTTAGATTAGAACGATTAGCTTAATTTAAACTGAATAAATAACTTGTTTTAAGCTGATCATGCACAATCATACTGAACCGGCAAATGTAGTATTGTTCTATTCATCTTGCTCTAGTCGAGATAACCTCTTCATGCAAACTCCCCTTATATAAACACTTATACAAATAATAAAATTAATCATATAGATAATAACAAATAAGTTCTTCGTTTAGCTGTAAGTATTGTTTTCTATATCATATATTCAATGCTTCTTAAGAATAATTTATTGATTACTTTTTAGCTCAAAAAAACTCAAAATAATTAACAAAATATGCCTTATGTTGCTATCTCGACCAACACTCTGATTTTATCTAGATAAGATTTTTCTTGTTCAGTTTATATACGTTTATGAAAAATGCCACTCTTTATAAAACAGACGAAATAGCCTCCAGAACGAATTTAGAGTTCCACTTTGATCAAGTACCTAAATATTGGTTTGGAGAAGATCCTTTTAAAACTCGTTTTTTTGATGCTTTAGGACTATCTTTTCCCGACGGAGAGAAATTTTTCATACAAAGCGTTAAAGCTTTTAGAGATAAAGTCACAGATCCTAAGCTGCTCAATGATATCTCTGCCTTTATCAAACAAGAAGCCCAGCATGGCATTATTCATAACTTAATGAATGAAAATCTCAAGAAACAGAATATTCCAGTTAAGCGTCTGATGGGCGTGCTTAAAAACTCATTAAATTATAATAAATCTCTAGAATTCAATTTAGCAGTTACAGTTGCATATGAACATGTTACAGCCCTACTCGCCCAATGTTTATTTGAAGATAGACAAGTTTTTGCTGAGGCGGATCCACGTATGCAAGCGCTATGGATTTGGCACTCTATAGAAGAAATGGAGCATAGAGAAGTCGCTTTCAATGTCATGAAACAAGTGGGCAATGTTGATGAAGAGATGAGAGTCATCGCCTTTCGCAAAACTTTTTCTCTTATTTTTGATTCAGCACTTGGAGTAGCAAATATTATGTTACGTTGCGATGGTTTTAATCACAATGAAAGAAAACTGATGTTGGATAAAGGAAAGGATTGGCTTTTTGGTCCGAAAGGCATTATGAGCACAAAAATGCCATTAATTTTAAATAGTTTAAAAGAAGACTTTCATCCTAGCCTCTACCCAATTATTAATCATTATGATGTATGGGTGAAAGCCATTGAAGAAACGAATGACCCAATTTATGCAGCAAATAAATTTTGGGAAGCGGGTTTATAATAGATTCTTATTAAAAAACGCATGAAATTACATTTATCGATATTTTTATCAATCCTCTCATTTCAATAACGTCAAAGCGAAAGATCATCAAACCTGTAATTAACTGCTGTACAAACTGACAAAGCAACTTCTTTTGCTGCTTATTTCTTGATTTCTCCAAGCAATCCTTTTTGTGAATTTCTATGGATTTGTTAAGATGAGCGACGTGCAAATTTAACTGCACCGCATATGCCACTGACTCAATGTGACATAAAAAAGCTATACTTTTTTATCGAATTCAGTCAGATTTGCACAGAATTATGAGGATGGATAACATCGTTAATCCTCCAGATCAGATTTATCTAAATATTAAGTTTCAAGGATTTAGTACGAATGAACAGCGCTGAAATCATGGCTGACTTATCCAACCATACACCAATGATGCAGCAGTATTTTATATTTGATATTAAATAATTTTTTTATAATTTATTAAAAAAGGTATACACAAAGGTACACTTAAGAAAAATTCATAATTTAGGATCTTTTTTTAAAGTTTGTATTGATATAATTTTTTATATTCAACAGGGCTTATTCTTAGATTTCTGACGAATAATTGCCTTAATACTTGTTCATTGCTTAACCCACATTCTACTGCAACTTGTTTTATTGCCAACTGACCTTCTCGAAGTAATTTTTTAGCATGCTCCAAGCGCATACTTTCCAGCCATTTCGCAGGTGAAACTCCAAATTCTTTAGAAAAAATACGAGAGAGATGACGTGTTGTTATTCCTAGTTTTTCTGCCAATAGCCGAGTATTAAGTTGTTGTTTCAAATTAGCTTTAGCCCAAACACTTAAATCATTTAATACAACTTTCCCATGTGAAGTAGGCCCCTCGCTATCGCTAAACTGTTGCTGAGAGCCTTGTCTTTTAAATAAGGTGACTAAATGCATTGCCGTTTTTCTTGCAGTCTCTGCACCTAGATCTTGCTCAATCAATGTCAAAGCTAAATCTAAACCAGAAGTCATACCAGCTGAGGTAAACATATTCTTATCTTGTACGCAGAATGCTTGATTATTTACATTAAGATAAGGATAAGCATCCTTAAGCTGTTCAATAAAAGCCCAATGTGTTGTTACTTCTCTTCCCTCTAATAAGTTTGTTTTTGCTAATAAAAATGTTCCCGTACAAATTGATCCAAAACGTCTTGAACTTCTACATATCTCAGTTAAATGCCTTATGAGTATTTTATTGGCTTGTACATCAACCATGAACGGTGAACCCGCAATCAAAAAAGTATCTACTTGAGGTAAATCATTGTGAATAGCGTAATCAGGCAACAATCTCAAGCCACAGCATGTTTGCAATGGTTCATCTGTCGGTGTTATTAAAATTGTTTTGTAGATTTCTTTACCTAATTGCCGATTAGCCTCAGAAAAAACATCCATCGGCCCTGCAATATCAAGTAGTTGAGCTTTAGGTAATGCAAAAATTGCAATCGTTCTCTGATTCATCCTAGATCCACAACTTACCGAAAATGTCTCAATTATACTCTTTTTATCATTTAAAGACATTTTCATTTTTTATTATTCTAAATACTCACCAACATCATGGAGAGTTATTATGCCAACCCCAAATGAGCTTCATATCCCTGATAGTAAAATCACAAAAGAAGTCCAAGAACTAATACGTGATACCGAGTCTGAACTATTATTTCATCATTCAAGTCGTGTCTATCATTGGGGGGCTTTAGCTGCCAAGCAAAAGAAAATTCAAGTTAATCATGAATTACTGTATATCGCCTGTATGTTTCATGACATTGGATTGACTGAACAATACTGTAGCTGTGATAAACGATTTGAAGTCGATGGAGCTAATGCAGCTGCTGACTTCATGAGAAATCAAGGCTTTTCACAATCTGATATAGACAAGGTATGGGCAGGAATTGCACTGCATACAACACCAGGTATTCCAGAATTTATGGCACCTGAAATTGCTCTTGTAACAGCTGGAGTTGAAATGGATGTATTAGGACTAAGCTACGATTCTTTTTCTGAAGAGGAACGTAATACTGTTATTGCTGCACATCCACGTGAAAATGGATTCAAAGAGAAAATCATTCAGGCATTTTACGATGGAATAAAAAATAAGCCAGACTCCACTTTTGGAAATGTAAAAGCAGACGTGATCGCGGATAAAGAATCAAACTTCCAAGCAATGAATTTCTGTTCAATTATCAGAAATTCTAAATGGTCATCTTAACGAAAAAACTCCAACAGAACTCTTGACCGTTGATACCACCTTGTTCTTGTGAATAAGGCAGTATCATTAACGCTAAGGAGTTCTCTATAGATCTGATGTCCTAATGATTGAGTAGCATACTCCTTTATATTGGATTAAATAGTCTCTAACTCAATTCATGCACCATATCAATCAATGCTCTTAACCGAGCTGGTATGAAACGATGTCCAGAATAATATAATCTTAAACCACCAAATGACGGACACCACGAAACCAATACAGCTATGAGTTTACCTGTCTTTAACTCTTCCTCAATCAACCACTCAGGCAGAAAACCAATACCTAACCCCAGCATTACAGCTTGCTTAATTGCGGTCAGCTCATTAAGTGTGAAACGAACTGGAAGGTCCATTCGTAACTTCTGCCCTTTTTTCTCTAGTTCCCAGTGATAAATACCACCATGCGACATACGCATACCGATACTCTGGTGCTGAAGCAGATCTCGAGGATGTCTCGGCTTAGCGTTGTTCATCCAATATTCAGGTGTTGCCACAATTAACATCCGAATGTCGGGTGTTAAAGCCACTGCAATCATATCTTGTGGCACAAACTCAGCTAAACGAATACCTGCATCAAAACCGCTCGATACGATATCTACCGAACGAGAGTCACTTGTAATATCAATACACATTGCAGGATAGCGTTGTGCATATTGATTGAACAATGGTGCTAACAAAAATGTAGCAACACCTTGCGGTACATTAATACGCAATGTACCACTCGGTATTTCAGAACCAGTACTCGCTTCCTCTCCTGCTCTTTGAATCTCAATCAGTGCTGGTGCAATACGCTCTATATAACGAGCCCCAGTGTCAGTAAGGGCTACACTCCGCGTTGTACGATTAAAAAGCCGTACTTTAAGACGTGCTTCAAGTCCAGCAACTGCACTACTTACAGCGGTAGTAGACATACCTAACTCTTGTGCTGCGCCACGAAAGCTCTTACGACGTGCAACAGCCAAAATTACTTCTAGCTCAGTCATTCCTGTTTTATGCATAGATTATCCTGAATTTAAGGATGCTTCATCCATTAAAAGCTAGCTTATCAGAATAATAAATCATGACTAGACTAAGTACATGACATATCTAATCGGATAATCAACATGACACGTATTGAACAAATCTATATCAATGGTGAGTTTGTAACTCCACTTGGGCAAGAATGGGCTGACCTTCAGAATCCAAGTACCGAAGAAATTTTTGGTCAGGTAAGACTAGGCAACGAACAAGATGTACAACGTGCAATTTCTGCCGCAAAGTTGGCATTTCCAGCATGGTCACGTACTACTCGTGAAGAACGCATTGCAGTACTAGAACGGATGCATCAAGCTATTGTTGCATGTGAAGAAGAACTCATGGAAGCCATTCTTTTAGAATATGGCGCTCCATCAGTTAAAGGTCGTTGGATGGCAACTTACCCAGCTGATGCAATTGCACAAACCATTAGCTCTTTAAAGGCATTTATCTTTGAAGAAAAAATTGGTCATGCCAAAGTAGTCTATACACCTGTGGGTGTAGCAGGCTTGATCACCCCATGGAATAGCAATGCAGGCTTTATTTGCAATAAATTAGCAACTGCATTAGCAGCTGGGTGCACGACCGTCATCAAACCAAGTGAAATGAGCGCATTACAGACACAAGTGATAATTAAAGCTTTACACAAAGCCGCCCTTCCACCCGGCGTTTTTAATATCGTAAATGGACGCGGAGAGATTGTTGGAGAAGAAATTTCTAAACATCCAGATATCGCAAAAATCTCTTTCACTGGCTCAACGTTGGTTGGACAACACTTAGTCACCACAGGTGCTGCCACGATGAAACGTATTACCTTAGAACTAGGAGGTAAGTCACCTACAATAGTCTTAGATGATGCAAATTTTAATACGATTATACAGCTAGTATTGCAAGCTGGATTTGCTAATAGTGGTCAAGCCTGTATCGCAGGTACTCGTATTCTCGTCCCCCAATCACGTCTGGGCGAATTCGAACAAATCATCAAACAAGCTGTCATTAAACTTAAATCTGGAAATCCATATCTGGCTGATACAGACATTGGGCCTATGGTTAGTGAGAAGCAATGGCTACGGGTACAAAATTACATCCGTCTAGGACAAGAGGAAGGTGCTGTCCTACTTACTGGAGGCGAAGGTAGACCAGATGGATTGCAAGTAGGCTGGTTCGTCAAACCCACCGTCTTCACCCAAGCCAACAATCAAATGCGAATTGCTCGTGAGGAAATCTTTGGTCCAGTACTAACAATTATTCCTTATAACAATGATCAAGAAGCTATCAGCATTGCCAATGATACAAACTATGGTCTAAGTGCAGTGGTCTTGGGAACAGATATTGCTCGTTGTGAAGCAATTGCTCAACAAATTAATGCAGGACGCGTGTTGATCAATACATTAACCAATGAACATCATGCGCCATTTGGAGGTTTCAAGTTTTCTGGATTAGGTCGGGAAAACGGTCGTTGGGGCATTAACGCATATCTTGAGCCTAAAACCATAGTAGGATGACATAAAAATGCCAGCTCAGACCACCTCACTACCTAAATCTTACAAATGGTCATTACTAGCAATCTTAACACTAGTCTACGCAGTTCATTCAATGGATCGTACAGTTGTAGCTGTTGTACTTGAACTGGTGAAGAAAGATTTTGCATTAACCGATGCGCAAGCAGGTGCCTTAGGTGGATTAACATGGGGGTTGGCTTTTTGTCTATTCGTGATCCCTATTGGTTGGCTCGCGGATCGAACGAATCGTCGTAATCTACTGGCAGGTTTAGTCACTCTCTGGAGTCTATTTACACTGATCATGGGATGTGCCTCTAACTTCTTCCAACTGTTACTTGCAAGAGTTGGGGTTGGAGCTGCTGAAGCTGGTGGTGCGCCCATTTCTATGTCACTTGTTGCAGATGTTTTCCCAGCTAAGCAACGATCAACCGCTGTAGGCTTTTTATATTTTGGTTTAGCTTTAGGGCAAGGAGGAATTTTTTTGATTGGAGGTTATATCGCTGCTCAGTATGGCTGGCGAGTAGCTTTAATTTTTGCTGGGACTCCTGGGTTAGTACTAGCAGTATTGATTCTCATCTTCGTTCGAGAAACCAAAACATGTGCAAGTGATAATGTTACAAGCAAAGAACAAACCAAATTATCCACTGTCTTTTTAAATCTATGGCATTCTCCAGCACTATTACTAATTCTCATTGGTTCGACATTTTGTGCAATTGCTAGCGCTATCACATGGATGTGGTTACCCTCACTCTTAGTCAGATCACACTCTTTAGAGATATCCGAGGTTGGCATCATTTTATCCATCGCTACTGGTATCTGTAGCGGTGTGGGCAGTATATTATCTGGCCCTCTCTCAAGTTGGCTCGTTAACAATGGAAAAATTGAAAGGCTTGGATATGTGGCCAGCATGATTGCATTAGTTGCAACCCCACTTGGTATGATCGCAATTCTAACCCAGAACCTTATCCTGGCTATTGTATGTATTTTCGGTTTGGGGATTATGCTAGGCGCTTGGTTACCACCAGCATTTGGATTAGCGCTATCAATTACACCTGCTCAGATTAGAGCAAGTACGATGTCAATTATTCAATTCTCGACTAACCTTTTTGCTGGTGCAATATCTCCTTTTGCTGTTGGTTTGCTTAGTGATGCTATCGGTGGTGAAAATTCATTGATGGTCTCTATGAGTATTATCTTTCCTGTTATGCTTCTTGCAGCTTTTGCATTCTTTGCAGCCGCACGGAATCTCAATCAAGCTAATAATTTGAATTAGTATCATTATTTCAACTTCAAAAACTATTCCTAAATAAACTTTTTATCTGAAGATTAATAAACCTAAAGAGCATCCAGAAAAGGCTCAGCAGTGTATAAAACTTCAAATAAGACCAAAATCTGTGAGACCTAATTATTTGCTTATTACATTGGTAAAGGGACTATAGCATTGTCCATGATAGAATCTATGCTCTAGAAGCTTAAAAAAAAAGATAAAAGACCCCTACCAAATTATCCACTTTTACAACTTATTAGAGCGTGCATAGCGTTCGTCAATATCCTAAATTTAAAAAAATAAGGAGGTAATCAACCTCCTCAGAATCAATTCAAAGATTGAACCAACTGTTGCAATCCTTTCTGACTATCCTAAAAATCCTTAAGGTCTTACATCTACTACTGTTATTTAAACATCCATCAGTACCACTTGAAATATGATATTCAATCTCGAGGGTTTATTGTTTAAGCTTTATTTTTTGTATAGACGTCAATCAATACGGCACCGAGCAATACCAACCCTTTAATAACTTGTTGATAGTCAACCCCAATTCCCAAGATCGACATACCATTGTTCATTACACCCATAATAAATGCGCCAATGACTACTGCAAACACCTTACCGACACCACCAGAAGCAGATGCACCACCAATGAAACAGGCTGCGATCACATCTAATTCAAAACCATAACCACCCGATGGCGTTGCACTATTCAAACGAGCTGCAAAAAGAAGCCCTGCAAATGCAGCCAAGATTCCCATATTTACAAAGGAAAAGAAAATGACACGTTCTGTATTAATCCCAGAAAGTTTCGCAGCTTTTGCGTTACCACCAACCGCATAAATACGACGACCAATTGTCGTTCTATTCATAATAAAAGTGTATAACGCAACCAGAATACCCATAATAATCAAAACGGTTGGCATACCACGAGAAGATGCTAACAAATAAGAAAAAACAATAATGACAGCACTTAATACCAAGTTCTTTACTACAAACATGGTCATCGAACCATTATCAATACCATGCCGTACAGCTTGTTTACGCTGATGTAATTCGATCACAAAAAAAGCCACACTCACGACAATACCCAAAAGTAGAGATGTCACATGCAAACTTTCAAGGCCAAAGAAATCAGGAATAAACCCCGTACTAATGATGGTAAAGCTATCTTCAAATGGTCCAACAGATTGCCCATCAAGCGAAATCAGGGTTAAACCCCTAAAAACTAACATGCCTGCTAATGTCACAATAAATGAGGGAACTGCCCAATATGCGACCCAATAGCCTTGAATTGCTCCAATGACAGCACCAGCAAGAATACATAAGATCATTGCAGGGATAAAAGACATTTCATGTGTGACCATTAAACTGGCAGCCATTGCACCAGTGAATCCAACCACAGAACCAACAGAAAGGTCAATTTGTCCACACACAATCACCATGAGCATACCTAATGCCATGATAACAATATAACCATTTTGTAAAATCAAATTAGTGAGATTTAACGGTTGTAGTAAAACGTTATCTGTCGCAATTTGGAAGAATACTACAATAATCAACAAGGCGCATAATAGACCGTACTCGCGTAAACCATGTGCCAATATATTCGTATTAATTTTTTTGCTTCCAGATCCAATAGTAGGATTAGAAATGTCCGTATTGCTCATGTTAGTTTTCTCCATTCTTCATAATAGATCGCATAATGGCTTCCTGACTTGCATCTTTTGCCAGAAACTCCCCAACAATCTTTCCTTCATTCATGACATAGATCCGATCACACATCCCCAATAGCTCTGGCATCTCGGATGAGATCATGACGATACATTTACCCTCTTGGGCAACCTGATCAATAATCGTATAAATCTCATACTTCGCACCAACATCTACACCACGTGTAGGTTCATCAAGAATGAGTACGTCAGGTGCAGTAAATAACCATTTACTGATCACTACTTTTTGTTGATTCCCACCCGACAAATTGCCAGTATGTTGTTCCACATCTGCACTTCGAATCCTAAGCTTGTTTCGAAACTCTTTTGCAATATTGGTTTCTTGATGCTCATTCGTCACTAGATGGTTAGAAATACCTGATAGATTAGCTAAAGGGGTATTTTTTCTAATACTTTCGTCAAGCAACAAACCATACCCTTTCCGATCTTCCGTGACATAAGCTAGACCATTATCAATAGCCTTTCGCACCGTTGAGACATCTATAGCCTTGCCATGAATTGAAACCGTACCACGAATATTTTTGCCATAAGATTTGCCGAATATACTCATTGCTAATTCAGTACGACCTGAACCCATTAGTCCCGCAATGCCAACAATTTCACCTTTACGGGCATGAAGACTAATTCCTTTTATCACTTCACGTGCAGCGTGGTTTGGATGATCAACACACCAGTCTTTTACTTCAAATAAAACTTCGCCAATTTTGGGACTTCGTTTTGGATAACGGTCTTCCATGTCACGACCAACCATCGCTTTAATAATCCGATCCTCACTGACTTCTTCAGTACGACAATTCAGATAATCGACAGATGCTCCATCGCGTATAATGGTAATACTGTCAGCAACTCTAGATATTTCATTTAATTTATGTGAAATAATAATTGAGGTGACACCTTGAGACTTCAGCTCCAATAACAGAGTTAATAAACGATCACTATCATTATCATTTAAACTGGCTGTTGGTTCGTCCAAAATCAATAGTTTTACTTGTTTTGATAATGCCTTAGCAATTTCAACTAATTGTTGTTTACCAACGCCAAGATCGCTAATGAGTGTATCAGGTGAATCTAACAAACCAACTTTAGCAAGCATCTGTTTGGTTTTGTTATAAGAACTATTCCAGTCAATAACACCAAATTTGGACTGTTCATTACCTAGAAAAATGTTCTCTGTAATAGATAGCATCGGCACTAATGCCAACTCTTGGTGAATAATGATAATCCCTCGTTGTTCACTGTCATGAATATTAGAAAATTTTTGTACTTCACCTTGATATAAAATTTGACCATCAAATGAGCCATGAGGGTAAACACCACTCAAAACTTTCATTAAGGTCGATTTACCAGCACCATTTTCACCACAAATTGCATGAATCTCTCCAGCCTTAACTACCATATCAACGTGACTTAGTGCCTGAACATGTCCAAAACTCTTTTTAATGCCACGCATTTCAAGTATTGTTTCCATACAGCAACCCTCTGCTGATCAGCAACCTGACCAGCACTTATCCAAATTAATAGCCTGATTTTCTTTCTGAAAAGCTTGCAGAAAGTGATGACTGAATAACTTATTTCAGTTGAGTTGCTTTGTAGTAACCTGATGTTACAAGTGCCGCATTCCAATTACTCTTATCAACTAGAACAGGCTTCGCTAAATAAGTCGGCACGACTTTGACACCATTGTTATAAGATTTTGTATCATTAACCGGAACAGGTTTACGTGTGACAATTGCATCAACCATATCAGCTGCTGCTTTAGCTAATAAACGAGTATCTTTAAATACGGTTGATGTTTGATCGCCACGGATAATGGCTTTGATATTTGCAATTTGAGCATCTTGACCAGTAATAACAGGCATAGGCTGGTTAGCACGACCATAGCCAACCCCTTTGAGCGAAGAGATAATACCTGTTGCAATATTATCATTAGGTGCTAAAACAGCATCTACATGGGCACCACCGTAAAAAGCACTGAGTAAGTTATCCATACGAGCTTGGGCTTTTGCACCATCAAATTGTAGAATTGCAACTTTGTTAATATCAGTTTGTTTACTGCGTACCACCAACTTGCCTTTGGCAATATATGGATTCAATACAGACATTGCACCTGCATAATATTTATGAGCATTGTTGTCATCAAGTGAACCAGCAAAAAGCTCAATGTTAAATGGCCCTTTACCTTTATCTAATCCAAGTTTTTTGACAATCGAGATACCTTGAAGTGCACCTACTTGAAAATTATCAAAAGTTGCATAATAGTCAACATCCTTAGTTTTCAATATCAATTTATCATATGAAATTACAGTGATACCTTTTTGCTTTGCTTTACGTACTACATTCGAAACGGTTGTCCCATCTACTGGAGCAATAATCAGGACTTTAACACCTGCCGTAATCATATTTTCAATCTGAGAAATTTGAGTTGGTACATCATAAGTTGAATACTGTAAATCCGTCTTGTAGCCCTTAGCTTTAAGATTATTGACGATATTATTTCCATCCATAATCCAGCGGGCTTCTGTTTTATTTGGCATAGCAATACCAATTAACTCACCTGCGGCATAAGTACAGTTAGCAAATGTTGCTAAAGCTATCGCTGCTACAGAAGTAGAGAGAGTTTTATACATTTTCATTTTAAGTTTCCTTTAACTTATTAAGCACAATTTTTATCTGCAGATATCTTTAATTCCATTCAAAATCTGCATGATCGCTTGAAAATAGATAGCCTGAAAGCATCGAATTGGATACCTTGAGACACCTGATTAATAACTACAAATTTGTTTATGTTTTGAGTAAGTTATCAAACTCCCCCCTCCTTTATACTTACGACGTTCCTGTCGTACTTACTCATTAATCAATTTTTCCAACATTCACTTGTTGGGGATGGTTCTTATCAATTGTTTTGGAGTATAGGAGCGCAAAAACTGGAAAAAAATGTCAAAATAGAAAATGTCTTTTGCGTAATTTGGAAAAATAAAGGGGTTTTAATCTGCCTATAAAAATGCTAATGGAATGCAATCTGGTAATTTCAAAAATGAAAAAGTGTTTTTAGAAATAGCTATTCTTTTTCAAAAACGGCTTGTATACCCTAATTATCAACAGGGTATTTTTCATGATTACCTATTTTCTAAAAGGAAGTAAGAAATGTTGAGAGTTGCTATTTTAGGCGCAGGACGTATTGCTCAAATTCATTCTAAAAGCGCTTTTCTTAATTCGCAATGTGAATTGAAACTCATTGCAGACCCATGGAAAGAGGGTGTGGAAAAGCTTGCTAATGAACTTAATTGTGAAGCATGTTATGACTATTACGAAGCAATTGATAGAGATGACGTTGATGCTGTTGTAATTGCAACGGCAACAGATCTACATGTCGATTTGATGTTACATGCAGTAAAACGTAAAAAACCTGTTCTCTGCGAAAAGCCAATTGATCTTGATTTTGAACGTTCTATTGCAGCAGTTCAAGAAATTCAAACTCATAATGGTAAAGTAATGCTCGCTTTTAATCGCCGTTTTGATGAAGATACAATCGCAATTAAAGATGCTATCTTGAACAACGAAATTGGTGAAATTCGCCAAGTTATTATTACAAGTCGTGATCCTGGTATGCAACCCGTCGAATATATGAAGACCTCTGGTGGTATCTTCAAAGATATGACAATTCATGATTTTGATACGGCCCGTCATATACTTGGTGAAGAGCCTGTTGAAATCTTTGCTACAGCCAGCCGTCTAGTAGATGAAGAACTAGCGACTATTAATGACTATGACACTTGCAGCATTACATTGAAAACCAAGTCAGGTAAACAGTGCATCATCAATAATTGTCGTGAGGCCGTCTATGGTTATGATCAACGTATTGAGGTACTTGGTTCTCAAGGTTTATTAAAAACCCAAAACCATCGCCCTTCTACCCTGAAAAAATACACTCACGATTTCACTAGCTCACAAAAGCCACTCTTAAATTTCTTCTTAGAACGTTATACAAGTTCATATAGAAATGAATTTAATGTTTTTGTATCTAGTCTAGTGGAAGGACAAGAGTTCCCTACAAACCTATTCGATGGACTCCAAGCCCTTTATTTAGCAGTTTGTGCGATGGAATCAGTAGAAAGTAATAAAGCTATTAGCGTAAATCCAGAAGGTCCAACAAAGTCACTTGCTGCATAAGTTATTTCTTATTTAAGAGTAAGGTTCCTAACGACTTAATTAAATAGCTCAAGAAGTACGTTCTAAGCGTATTTCTTCGAGGTGCTATTTATCATTTACAAGGAAACTAGCAATGGATGCGAGTTTAAGTAAAATTACAGTTGCGCCAATGAACAAGAAAGCAATTACGTTAAAAGCGACAATGATCATTGTTACAGCTTTTAACTTCATGTGGGCATTCTCACACACTTTACTAGATGTATTGAATAAGCATTTTCAGGATGTTTTCCATATATCACATGGCCAATCTGCATTTGTTCAAACAGCTTATTTAGGTGCTTATTTTTTATCTGCGATTCCTGTGGGATTGCTTATGAAAAAATATGGCTATAAAAACTCAATTATTGTGGGATTGATGCTATTCGCCATAGGTTGTATGGGCTTTGTTCCCGCTGCTCAAATTGGAACTTTTTCAGCCTTTCTAACCGCAATCTTTATTTTAGCTACTGGTTTAGCCTGCTTAGAAATTGTTTGTAATTTATATGCTACTAAATTGGGTGATCCTAAAGATGCAACTCGCCGTTTAACTATGGCACAGGCATTTGGCGGTATGGGGGGAATGTGTGGGCCTTTAGTAGGTGGAGCCGTATTTTTTATTCCAGCAGGAACTGTGGGAGGCTTTTATGTTGAGCCTGCAACGATGACTTATGCTGTGCTTTCTATTCTAGTGTTGTGTGTCATCGGATACATTATTTCGATTAAGTTACCAGAAACGAATAAAGAAGATGAAAATAGTATTGCTCCTCGCCCAGAAGATACTGTTTATGAAAATATTCCTTTATTAAAAATTAAGAATGTTCGTAAAGCTATGCTTTCCCAGTTTTGCTATAACGGTGCACATTTTGGTATCGGTGCTTTTTTCATTAACTATGTGATTGAGCATTGGCACGGAATTACTCCAAGTAAAGCTGCTTATTTCTTATCAATGGCAATGTTCTGTTATATGACTGGCCGCTTTTTGGGCATCTTTATCATGAAGCGTATTGATCCTAGAAAACTCCAAATCTTTAACAGTTCTGTCTGCGTGATTGGTTGCCTATTCGTAATGTTAGGATATGACTACATTTCTGTTGTCGTACTTATCTGTATCTTCTTGTTCAAATCAACTTTATATCCAACTATCTTTTCAATGGGCGTTCGTGGTCTAGGTAAAAAATCTCAAATGGCAGCATCACTTATGGTGACGATGTTTGTTGGTGGTGCAATTTTACCACTTGTCATGGGTTACTTATCAGATATCACAAGTATTTCAACAGCGTTTATTGTTCCGGCTATCTGTTACGCCCTTATCTGCTGGTGTGCAGTTACCCAAGACCTTACTGGTTATAAACACGTTAGTTTTAAATAAACACTTTCAAACATGAATTAAAGGAAAATCTCATGAGTAAACCGGATTTATTAGCTGCATATTGGACATTAGCTGGAAACGTATACCCAGGTGCACCGACAGAAATTAGCCCATTTTCATTACAGCAACGTGTAGAGGCTGCATCTAAAGCAGGTTGGAAAGGAATTGGATTAGTTTTAAGTGATCTGCAAGCAAATCTCGAAAAAACGAGTACAGCAACTCTTCGCCAAATATTAAAAGACAATGATATCAAATACTTTGAACTTGAAATCTTACTTGATTGGTATTTGGATGGTGAAGCGAGAAAGGTATCTGACTATGAACGTTCTAAAATGATTGAGCTTGGTGCTGAATTGGGTATGTGTAACCTTAAAATTGGAGCACGACCATTTGAAAACTCACCAAATTCTTTAGAGAAAATGTCTGAAGAATTTTCAAAATTATGTAAAGAAGTTGCTCAAGTTAATGCAAATGTAGCTTTAGAAATTATGCCATTCTCCCGCTTAGCAACTCTCGAAGATGGTTTAAAGATCGTAGATACTGGCGATACTAATGGCGGTTTATGCCTAGACATTTGGCATTTAGCACGTGGCAATATTGATTTCGAAAAAATTAGCATTGTTCCTGCTCATCTTATTAAATCTGTTGAATTAAACGATGCCGCAGAGGAAATTGAAATTGATTTATTTAATGATTCTACACACCATCGGAAGCTATGCGGCCAAGGTTCGTATGATATTCCTCTATTCTTGAATGAAATTAAAAAAGCGGGATTCAATCAACCTTATTATGGTGTTGAACTCATTTCGCGAGATCACCGTATTTTAACCCTTGATGAAATGGCAAAAAATGCTTATGAAACTACAATAAATGCATTTAACTCTGTAACTGCATAACATTAATTAATCACCCAATAGTTAAGTTATAACTATTGGGTTTTTTATTTATAAGATATTAAACTTCTTGCTCTATAAAATACCATTTAAAATATAACCAATCGTATTTTTTCATTTTTGGAAAAACTGTTTTTAATTAATGTTCTTTTAAAACCAACAATTCAATTTAAAATAAAATCAGGAAATGAATGAAAACTTTTCTAATCTAAAATTAATCTAAAATGGAGTTTTATAAATGAGTGCATCTCAACAAATTACATTTGACATGCCTGAAGCAGTAATTCTTACCGGTACATCTTCTGGTCTTGGTGAAGCTATGGCAATTGCATTAACTCAGGCAAATGTAAAAGTTTTTGGTCTAGATATTGCTGGAAAAACAGCAACTTTAGATACGTTAGATCATTATCAGCATTTCCAAGGCGATATTACAAATCCTAAATCATGGGCTGCCCTGACTAGCGCAGTAAAAGCGGGTAATTTTAAGCACGTAGGATTAGTACCTTGTGCGGCAGTGACAGATATCGACCGTATTCTTGATGTGACACCAGATCGTATTAAGAAAGTATTTGACGTAAATATTTTAGGGACAATTCAAGCGCTTCAAGCAGCCTTACCATTAATGCTACCAAACAAACAAGGTAGTATTGTTTTGATCGGCAGTATCTGTGCAACGTTTGGTGAACAAGGTTTACCAATTTATTCTGCTTCAAAAGCAGCTGTCCGTGAACTTGCTCGTACCACTTCACTTGACTATGCTCGTGATGGCATTAAAGTCAACATTGTGAGCCCAGGGCCAATGATGGCAGGTTTGTTCAAACGTCATGTTGAATCGGTAAATGATCCAAGCTTCCATCCTAAACGTGCAAATCGTCAGCCGTACGGCCAAATTCTTGAAGTTGAAGATGTTGCAAAAACGATTCTATTCTTATTATCTTCAGGTTCAAGTGCACTATTAGGTGCCGATCTAATGGCAGATGCCGGTTTAACAACTGGTTTTGACTTCTATAGTTAATTATTCAAATGTACATAAAAAAAAGATCTAAGACCATATCTTAGATCTTTTTTTATGTACGCCATTAACTTCAATTTTATTATTGGCTTTCTTACTTATGAATACTCATCCAGCTTCGTCATATTCTCTCTTATGGGTTATATTCGCCATTGCAATGGGTGGATTCTGTATTGGTACAACTGAATTTGTTGCTATGGGACTTATTCAAGAAATTGCAAAAGATCTACAGGTTTCTATCCCAGATGCTGGGCATTTTATCAGTGCTTATGCTTTAGGGGTGGTTATTGGAGCACCTATCATAGCAATCTCATGTGCTCAACTTCCTCGCAAAATGCTCTTACTTATACTTATGTTATTTTATGGTGTAGCAAATGCTTTTACAGCTTTAGCGCATGCACCTGAAACAGTATTATTATCCCGATTTATTGCAGGGCTTCCTCATGGAGCATACTTTGGGGTGGGCGCTTTGGTAACTGCTCAACTTGCAAATCCTAAACAACAATCCACAGCAGTTGCTTTAATGATGATGGGATTAACCAGTTCAACGGTGGTTGGGGTTCCCTTGGCAACCTGGATGGGGCAACAATTTGGCTGGCGTGCTGGATTTGAATTTTCAGCGACTATCGCTGTTATAACATTAATTGCAATTATATTTTTTGTCCCTAATATCTCTGTCCATAAGACGGCAAGTGTCAAAAATGAATTGGCAGGACTTAAAAATATCAATATGTGGTTAACGCTTGCTGTTGCTGCTATTGGTTTTGGGGGGATGTTTTCAACTTATAGTTATATTTCTCCAATTTTGACTGAATATACACAAGCTGATATTACCGTTGTGCCTATGGCACTTGCAATTTGGGGAGTTGGCATGGTCATTGGTGGACTTTTATCAGGTCATTTTGCTGATAAGAATCTTAATAAAACCATTGTTGGTATTTTAATCAGTTCAGCATTAACATTTATTTGTGTGTGCTTTCTAATGAAGAATCTTTATACAGCTATTATCGGCTTATTTTTTATTGGTCTGGTTATTATTGGATTGAGTAATACCTTACAAATGCGACTTATGCATGTGGCAGGTGATGCTCAAGGCTTAGCAGCTTCACTCAATCATTCTGCATTTAATTTAGCCAATGCACTCGGAGCATTTTTAGGTGGATGGGCGATCAATCACCATTTGGGATGGCTTTCACCAATTTGGATAGGTTCAATATTAAGCTTAGGTGGATTGCTGATCTTAGCAATAGCCTTTATGATAGAAAATTCCACTCAAAACTCTATAAAATAATTTTTAATGAGACTGCTCTTTATGAGAAGAGTCTCCCATTTAACTATTAAGTATTTTTTATGGGGAGAGAATAAAAAAACACCATAAAACTAAGTCGTTTGTAGCCAACGCTCCCCAAACATAAATAAAAATAAACCAAGAAACATGACTCCCATCCCAACAAATTTCCACCAATATATAGTCCTTATTGGCATTTGAATTAAACCATAGCTATCAATCACCATCCCTGTCATGAGTTGTCCAATAATAAAAAGAAACATCGTATTCGTTATTCCTAATTTTGGAGCAAGAAAAACAGACGTAAAGACAATACTTGCACCTAGCGCTCCCCCTATCCAACGCCACCAAGGCTGTAAACTAATATTCTGACTCACACTATGCCAATCAGCCTGCAATGCCAGAAAGAGTAGGCAGAGACCGCCAACTGCAAAAGAAATAAATGCACCAATAATCGGTTGATCGCCAATACCTACACTTAATCTACTATTAATTGCAGCTTGTATGGATAGTGCAATGCCACCTAATAATGCCATTAGGATATAAATTAAATTCATCACGTAAGCTTCTGACAATATTAAAAATATGAGTACTTTCTCTTGTCTATTTATTCATCCATATGAAATAAAAATAAACGTTAAATTTCGTTATTAAATTTTTTCAATAATACGAGTATCATTGCGCTCAACCAGACTGCCTAATTTTTTAAAACAGGAAATAAAATGCTCTGTTTTCAGATGTTTATTTAGATCATCCATCGTTCTCCACTTCTCAAAAAATATCAATGTGGCAGGATCATGTACCTCTTGGTGTAATTCATATTGTAAACAACCGATTTCTTTTCGTGTCTGATTCACAAGTTCTTTAAATTCTTCAATAACTTTATGAACCTGTTCTCTTTGAACAACCAATTTAGCAACAACTCTAATCTCTTTATTCATCATCATATCTCTCTGTAATATAAGCATTCACCTATACATGTTTATAAATTTAAATCACTCAATTCAATAATTGGTTTAATAATTTTGCCCTAGGTCTTTGAGTGGTTTTCCATCCAATAAGTTTTTCTCAATATGCTCTAGCGGTATATTTTTTGTTTCTGGAACGAAATAGTAAAAAAATACTAAAAATGACAGGTTCAATATCGCTAAAAAAGCAAATGTTTCACCTGCACCGAACTGTGCTGCTGCAACCAGAAAATAGGTGCCCAAAAACATATTTAAAAGCCAATTGGTTAATGTCGAACAACTAATCCCAAAATCACGGCCTTGCAATGGCTGAATTTCAGAACTTAATGTCCAAACGACAGGCCCACCTGAAAATGAAAAGCCAACCATAAATAGAACTAAGCCCAATAGCGCAAAAATTGGAATAGTATTAAAAAGACTATATGCGACAAAACCTAGCCCCACCCCAATGGCACTAAAACCACCATATAGCATTGGTTTACGACCACATTTATCAATAATCATAGATGCAACAGCATTGGAAGCAACTTTGACAACACCCAATAGTACAGTTGATAGCAACTGGTTTTGAAGTCCAACAAAACCCGCTAATTCAAATAATTTAGGGGCAAAAACAAGTACAATACTAATCCCTGTAAATTGCCCAATCGCTTGCAAGCTAACACCTAAACCGACTGAACGTCTAAAATTTTTATTAGAAAGAAATAATTGAAAACCTTTACTCTCACCTGTCTTAGCAATATTTTCATATATTTCTTTGAGTTCTATTACTGCTTCTTGATCAGTAGCCCTAATCTTCTTTAAGACGGTTAAAGCTTCTTGATTTCGACCTTTTAATGCCAACCATCTTGGGCTTCTCGGCACTGTTATAGTTCCCACAAATAATAAGATACCAGGCACGAAAAGAACGGCAAACATTGCCCTCCAACTTTCAAGATAACTAAACATCCAATTACAGAAGAAAGTGGCTAAAATGCCAAAAGAGATCATGAAATCAAAGATAGAAATTGCTTTACCCCTAACTGTTTTAGGAGCGACCTCGGACACATATAGCGGTGCTGCAAAAGAAGAGATACCAACTCCTACCCCCAATAAGATACGGCCAATAATTAATACTGTGATTGATTGAGCGAATACAACAAGACAAACACCTACCAAAAAAATAATCGAAGAAATCAGAATTGCGGCTCTTCTACCATAATTTTTGGAAATTTGTCCTGCAATCAATGCACCTAATACAGCCCCAGCCATCAACGACCCAACAATCCACCCTTCCAATAGTGGATTCAAATTAAATTCTTTATGTAATAATGGTAAAGCACCCGAAATTACACCTAGATCTGTACCATATAATAATCCTGCTATTGCGGATAATCCTATTGCATACCAGGTTGCTATTTTGTGGCGTTTATTTTCCATATAACTATCTCATCCATGATATATATTTATAAATATAAAAGAATCTTTATATGGTTTATATCATCGATTAAGAAAATGACTTTTTCACAGTAGAAACAAAAAAGACAGCCATGGCTGTCTTTTTTTATACTGATTAATTATAAGAAAACTTCAGTTCCATTATTTCCTGCTGATTCAAATAATTTTGCTAATAGAATAGAAATATTATGTGCTTGCATTGCTGGAACCTGAGAAGGTTTTTTATTTAAATATGAATCAAGAAATGCATTTAACTCACGATCAAAATAAATTGGATTACCAATTTCTGCAATTTCTGGTGAATATTCTGTTTTCTTTGTTGCCCAAATTTCAGGGAAACTTGTTTCATGCCACTCTGTCCAACCTTGAGTTGTCCCTTCCACTTTACCTGTTTGGTAAAGCTTATAAGATGAAGGTAACGAACGAGATGACATAATGCCTTCTGTTCCGTAAGCGGTCATATCCCAGCTTTCAGTCCAAGGCAATACATCCCAAGACATAAAATCAACAACTACAATTTTATCATCGTAATTTAATATTGCCCCAGCAGCATCTTCTCGCGCTTCTTCACCTTTGAACCCATCAAACTTGGTAATTCGAGCATTCACAGATTTAGGCATACCGAAATGATGAATAACTCGGTCAAATAAGTGGCAACCAATAACAAAAAAAGCACCACCTAAATCACCTGGTTGACGCATATGTGCTGTTTCTGCTTCATTATGTGAACATCCAGCATGTGCACGAACTTGTAAGACTTTTCCAATCTTACCTTGCTTTAAACAGTCTTGCATTGCATTGATAGATGGAGCAAAACGCCAACAGTACCCAACCTGAACAAAACCATCATATTTTTCTACAGCATCGACAATACGTTGAGTATCTTGTACGCCTCGCCCCGCAGGTTTTTCAACTAGAACAGCTTTACCTTTTTCTAAGGCAGCAATGGTCAAATCTGCCATTTCATAGCTTTTAGAATGTACTAAAATCATGTCAATTTCAGGATTGTTCAAGATTTCATCTTTAGTACGAGCTACTAAATTTAAAGCATCACAGAAAGAACCTAACAACTCACTATGATCTGCAGCACCATAGATTTCAACATCATCTCGGCGCTGTAATGCTTTTACACGACCAGAGGTATGAGGGTGAGTAATACCTAATAAAGCAACTTTTAATTTCTCTTTTTGCACGGTTCAACTCCTGTAAAATATCATTAATACTCCTGATGAATGCAAATTAGCTTTTTCTTTTATGTGTATAAAGAACTTTTAAGGAAAAGATTATTTCATCATTGAAATAATCTTTATTTCAAATCTCAACAATTTAAAAAATAAAAATAAAATCAGTGTGTTACTGAATACTATTCCAATATCTTTCATATTCTTTGTTTTTAAAGTCTTCCATTAAGAAGTCAATAAACAATCGATTTTTGATAGGCATGAATTGACGACTTTGAAATGCAATATTTACAGTAAGTTCAGGTAGCTTCCAGTCTGTTAAAATTGGAATTAATCTCCCCTCTACAATATCTTGATAAATAATATATAAAGGTTGAATCAAAATTCCAGAACCTCCTAAAGCAGCAGCCCTCACAATTTGTCCATCATTTGTTTCAAGAATAGGATCAATTGCGAAGTTTTTGATTTCATCTCCTTTTTGAAAACTCAAATTCCTCGGGTTATTTGCATGGCTGTATAGTAAAATATCATGACCTTCGAGTTCTTCAATCGATTTTGGCTTACCTCTTTTCTTTATATAATCATAAGATGCTGCAAGAATTCGATGGGTAGTAGCAAGTTTTCTAATTGTTAGATTTGAGTCTGGTTCAAACTCTCTAGTACGGATAGCGATATCAATATTACTATCTATAATGTCATAGTAACGATTAGCACCTACTATATTTATTTTTATTTTAGGATATAACTTATTAAATTTTGGTATTAAAGGCGTAATATGCATAATAGCAAAAGAAATTGATGAGGTAATTGTTACCGTACCTTCAGGTTCAACCGCTGAAGAGGTTATTTCTGCTTCACTTTGATCTAGCTCTGCTAGAAATGACTTACACTTTTTATAATATTCAATACCAATATTTGTTAAAGCTAATCGTCTTGTACTTCGTTCAATTAATCTTACATTCAAACGGGTTTCTAGTGCAGTAATATGACGTGTTGCTGCAGCATTTGAAATATCCAGTTTCTCTGCAGCTTTATTCAGAGTTCCTAACTCAGCAACTGCCACAAATAGTTCCATGCTCGTAAGTCTGTCCATCTACTTCCCTTCTATCATTATTTCCAAAATGAAATAAAGATTTTCCTTTGTACTGTTTTATTACATTTTACGTCAGATTAGCATGAGGTAAATGGAGAAAAGTTACTTTTTTATGGAAAAGCCAATGAAAAATTTAGATGAAAGAACGATCACACAAGCAGTTATAGAGCGCAACTCCTCCTCATCTAATGAACGCCTAAAAGATATAATGCATTCCCTTGTAAAACATTTACATTCTTTTGCTCGTGAAGTCGAACTGACAGAAGAAGAATGGGAGATTGGTATTAAATTTTTGACTGATGTGGGACAAATTTGTAGCCCTACACGCCAAGAATTTATTCTTCTTTCAGATACTTTAGGCCTATCAACCCTAGTGATTGCTCAGAACCATAAAAAACCACTGGGATGTACAGAAGCTACCGTATTCGGTCCTTTTCATGTTCAAAATGCTCCAATATTAGAACTAGGCGCGAATATAAGTGAAGGTGTTAAGGGTACTCCTTGGTTTGTGAGTGGAAAAATTAAAGGTATAAATGGTGAACCTATCCCCAACGCAATTATAGAAGTTTGGCAAGCAGATGATGATGGTTATTACGATGTTCAAAAAGAAGACCTAAATACATACCAAGGACGAGCCGTTTTAAAAGCTGATCATGATGGCCATTATCACTTTCAAACAATTGTACCTGAAGCCTATCCAATCCCACATGATGGTCCAGTAGGCAAAATGCTTGAAGCTTTAAATCGACATCCATGGAGACCAGCACATCTTCATTTTATGATTACATCTCCTGGTTACCAACGTTTAGTCACTCATGTGTTTAAAGAAAATGGAGAATATTTAGATTCTGACGCAGTATTCGGTGTTCGCTCATCTTTAATTGCCCAATGGATTCGTCATGAAGAAGGATTAGATCCTTATGGACAGTTGCAAAAATCTCCTTTTTATACTTTGGAATTTGATTTTGTTTTAAATAAACAAAAGGTTAGTGGATAGAATGATTAACAAGATTAGTGCATCTGTAGAAAATACCTTATCTCAAATCAAGGATGGAGCAACCATCATGATTGGTGGCTTCGGCACCGCAGGACAACCCGCTGAACTGATTGATGGACTAATCGAACTCGGCAGCAAGGACCTGGTCATCGTCAATAACAATGCTGGTAACGGTGATTATGGTTTGGCCAAACTGCTGAAAACAGGCGCAGTACGTAAAATCATTTGTTCCTTCCCACGTCAGTCTGATTCATGGGTCTTCGATGAACTGTATCGTGCAGGCAAGATAGAGCTAGAATTGGTGCCACAAGGCAATCTGGCTTGTCGTATTCAGGCTGCTGGCATGGGCTTAGGTGCGGTATTTACCCCAACAGGTTTCGGTACGCTTTTGGCTGAAGGCAAGGAAACCCACCATATCGATGGTAAAGACTACGTGCTTGAATACCCAATCAAAGCAGACTTCGCGCTGATCAAGGCACACAAAGGCGATCGCTGGGGCAATCTGGTTTATAACAAATCAGCGCGTAACTTTGGCCCGATCATGGCGATGGCAGCGGATGTCACCATTGCGCAGGTTTCTGAACTGGCTGAACTCGGTCAGCTTGATCCTGAACACATTATTACCCCTGGGATTTTTGTACAGCAT
>Ga0153917_1000261_pt1 | contig 42683 bp, 36 predicted proteins | sample TSFL001MetaG_FD_104695 | JGI IMG/M metagenome (GOLD analysis project Ga0153917, IMG submission 104695) | Attine ant fungus gardens microbial communities from Florida, USA - TSFL001 MetaG | ecosystem: Host-associated > Fungi > Mycelium > Unclassified | place: USA: Florida, Paynes Creek Historic... | reverse complement strand
TAGGCCCCGCCGAAAGTGACGACCGCCATCTTGCTGAAGAAGATGCCGATCTCGGTGAAGACATTGCCGCCGCCGGCGAAGACCGCGATGAGAGCGACCGGCCCGAGCCAGAGGCCGAGAAGCGCCGCCGATATCTTCATCGACCAGAGGAGATCGGGGCGGGCATGGGCCGGCGTCCCTTCGCCGAGAAGCGAATCGCGATCCTGCAGCACGGCTCCGCGCGCGGCCGCGTGGCCGGAGGCAGTGCGGAACAGGCGCGATCCCGACCGCGACCCGGCATAGCCGACGATGGCGGCAACGAGGACGATGAGCGGGAACGGCACCTTGAAGGCGAAGATGGCGATGAAGGCGCCGACAGCAATGGCGATCATCGCCGGATTGACCAGCGCCCGGCTACCGATGCGGAACACCGCCTGCACCACCACGGCCAGCACCGCCGCCTTGAGGCCGAAGAACAGCCCTTCGACGACGCCCGCATCGCCGAAGATCACATAGACATAGCTGAGGGCGAGGATGGAAAGAAATCCCGGCAGGATGAAGAGAAGGCCGGCGGCCAGCCCGCCCCAGGTGCGGTGCATCAGCCAGCCGATATAGACGGCAAGCTGCTGCGCCTCCGGCCCCGGCAGCAGCATGCAATAGTTGAGCGCATGGAGAAAACGGCTCTCGCCGATCCAGCGCTTCTCGTCGACGACGATGCGGTGCATGACCGCGATCTGCCCCGCCGGCCCGCCGAAGCTGAGCGCCGCGACCCGCGCCCATACGCGCAGCGCCTCGCCGAAGGAAACGCCGTGACCCTGCCACGCGTCCGGATTTGCAGGCGCGGTCATTGTCTCATCCATCGAATGTCCTCTCCCCGTCGAACCGGCCCGCTACATGGCCTCTTCTTATGACATGGATTCGACAGCCGCTCCCCACCTTCGCCATTTCAAAAAAGAGGTGGCGCCGGACTGGCATTCGGCTAGGGTCGCACCACCGGCCGGGGGCACCGCTTTCAGGGACTGTCGGAACTGGTCGCGGACGAGTCGCAGACAGGCTGCACTGGCGTCGAGCGAGGCCCTAAAATCGGGCGCAATTTCTCATCGGGGTCTATCAGCATGGCAGAGTTTCCGCAAAAGGCGAAGGTCGTCATCATCGGTTTGGGTGGCATCGTGGGCGCGTCCATCGCCCACCATCTCATCGAGCGCGGCTGGGACGATATCGTGGGCATCGACAAGTCGGGCATCCCGACCGATATCGGTTCGACGGCGCACGCCTCGGACTTCTGCTACACGACCAGCCACGACTATCTCTCAGTCTGGACGACCCAGTATTCCATCGATTTCTACGAGAAGATGGGCCACTACGCCCGCATCGGCGGCCTCGAAGTCGCCCGCACGGGCGATGACGCGTGGATGGAGGAGATCAAGCGCAAGCTTTCCTCCGCCCGCGCCTTCGGCACGCGCGCCCGCTCGGTCTCGCCGTCCGAGATCAAGGAAATGTTCCCGCTGATCGAGGAAGACCAGGTGCAGGGCGGCCTGTTCGATCCCGATGCCGGCCTCGTCATCCCGCGTTCGCAGACCGTCGCGGGCAAGCTGGTCGATGCTGCCGAGAAGTCCGGCAAGCTGCAGGTCTACGGCAACACGCCGGCCACCGCGCTCATCGTCGAGAAGGGCCGCATCAAGGGCGTCGTTACCCATCGCGGCACGATCATGGCCGACCATGTCATCGTCTGCGCCGGCATCTGGGGCCGCCTGATCGCCGAGATGGTGGGCGAGGACCTGCCGGTCATGCCCGTCGACCATCCGCTGACCTTCTTCGGCCCGTATAACGAATTCGAAGGCACCGGCAAGGAAATCGGCTTCCCGCTGCTGCGCGACCAGGGCAACTCCGCCTATATGCGCGACACGGGCGACCCGAAGACCACCGAGGGCGGCCAGATCGAATGGGGTTATTACGAGACCACCAATCCGCGTCTCTGCCATCCGCGCGACATTCTCGAAAAGCACGAGGCGCGCCTGTCGCCCTCACAGCGCGACCTCGACATGGAACAGATCCTCGAGCCGCTCGAAAAGGCCATGGAGCTGACGCCGATCCTCGGCGAACTCGGCTACAATGAAGGCCATTCCTTCAACGGCCTGCTGCAGGTTTCCGCCGGCGGCGGCGCGTCCTGCGGCGAAAGCCAGAAGGTGCGGGGCCTGTGGTACTGCGTCGCCATCTGGGTGAAGGACGGTCCCGGCTACGGCAAGCTGATCGCCGACTGGATGACGGACGGCCGCACCGAGATCGACCACAACTCGATCGACTATTCGCGCTTCTACCCGCACCAGCTGGAAGAGAAGTTCATCGAGGGCCGCACCTACGAGGCCGCCCAGAAGATCTACTTCCCGGCCGTGCACAACCGCGAGCCCTATGCCTCGGGCCGCGGCGTCAAGCGCTCGCCCTTCTACGAGCGCGAGGTGGAGCTCGGCGGCTACTTCATGGAACTCGGCGGCTGGGAGCGCGCGCATGGCTACAAGGCCAACGAGCACCTTCTGGAAAAATACGGCGACCGCGTGCCGGTGCGCGAGAACGAATGGGACAGCCGCCACTTCTGGCGCGTCTCCAATGCCGAGCACCTGGCGCTGAGCGAGGATTGCGGCATCATCAACCTCTCGCACTTCCACATGGTCGATATCGAAGGTCCCGACCATGTCGAGCTCCTGGAATGGCTCTGCGCGGCAAAAATCGGCGGCGACGGCAATATCGGCAAGGGCATCTATACCCACTTCCTCGACGACGAGGGCATGGTGCGCGCCGACTTCACCGTCTTCCGCATGGCCGACCGCTGCCGCCTCGTCAACGGCGCCGATGCCGGCCCGCGCGACTTCCACTACATGAAGCGCGTCGCCGAGGATCGCGGCCTCGACGTCACCATCACCGACACGTCGGAGAAGTTCATCACCATCGGCATCTGGGGTCCGAACGCCCGGGAGAACCTCAAGAAAGTAGTCGCCGATCCCGATGGCCTGAACGTCGAGAACTTCCCCTTCGCCGCGATCAAGCAGATCGAGATCGCCGGCAAGAACGTGACCGCCTTCCGCATCTCCTATGTCGGCGAGCAGGGCTGGGAACTGCACATGAAGTACGAGGACGGTCTCGCTGTCTGGGACGCTTTGCGCTCCACCGGCGTTATGGCGGTCGGCGTCGAGACCTATGCCAACTCGCGCCGCATGGAAAAGAGCCTGCGCCTTCAGAACGCCGACCTTCTTACCCAGTACAACCTCATCGAGGCCGACCTTGCCCGCCCGAAGGTCAAGGAAGCCGATTTCCGCGGCAAGGCGAAGCATCTGGAATACAAGGCGCGCGACCACCAGCCCGCCATGCTCTGCACGCTCGTCATGACGGAGAATACGGACAGGAACGGCGTCAAGCGCTACCCGCTCGGCAACCTGCCGGTCGTGGACCCGGCCACCGGCGAAATCCTGATCGACGACCTCGGCCGCCGCTCCTACACGACCTCCATCGCCTTCGGCCCGACCATCGGCAAGAACATCGCGCTTGCCTACCTGCCGCATGCCTATTGCCAGGAAGGCCGCAAGCTCAACATCGAATATTTCGACGAGAGCTACCCGGTCGAGGTGGTCAGCATCGGCTATAAGCCGCTTTACGATCCCGAGAACCTGAAGCCGCGCACGTAAGCGGCTTCACATCAAACGAAAGGGCGTGCCGGTGGAAAGCCGGCACGCCTTTTTCGTTTGCGAAAACTTTGACCGTCCATTCACTTCAAGCACGCCCTCTCCTTCGTTACCCTCGGGTCAAGCCCGACCATGACGAAGGAGAGGTTATTCGACGAGAGGTGACGGCGGAGAGATTATCGCATCACCGCGCCGTTCTCCGCGACCAGCCGGCCTTCCTTGAAGACCCGCCGGCCTTTCGGCACCGCCACCACCGCCTCCGGCACATGTTCGGCGGCGAGCGTCACGAAGTCGGCCTTGGCGCCCAGCGCGATGCCGTAGCCTTCGAGGCCGAGAGCCTTGGCACCGGCCGCGGTGACGATATCGAAGGCGGCGGCGAGGTCTTCGTCCGTGTAGAAGCCGGAGCGGTAGCCGATCATCATGGCGCGGCCGAGCATGTCGCCATCGCCGTAAGGCCACCAGGAATCGCGGATATTGTCGTTGCCGGCGAAGACGTTGACACCCTCGGCGCGCAGGAGCGCGACCGGAGGGAAGGCATGGTCTCCGGGCGCGTTGGTCATGATGGAGACGCCGGCGGCGGCGATCTTCGCACCTATGCGGCGGGCGGCATCCCGGTCGAGATTGCCGAGACCGTAGGCATGGCTGATCGCGACCTTGTGCTGCATGCCGAGCGCCACCGTGCGGGCGCAGATCTCCTCCACCGTGAAGGCGCCGAGCGTGCCGAAATCGTGCAGATGGATGTCGACCCCGACGCCATGCTTTTCCGCGACGCCAAAGACGACGTCGAGATGGCCCTGGAGATCACGGTCGAAGCTCGCCGGATCGAGGCCACCGACGAGATCGGCGCCCATGGCGATGGCCTCGTCCAGAAGCTCCGGCGTGCCAGGGCTTTTCAGGATGCCGCTCTGCGGGAAGGCGACGAGCTGGATATCAATGATGCCGCGGTATTCCTCGCGGACCTTCAGGATCGTCTCCAGCGACTTCAGCCCGACGGAACCGTCGACCATGACATGGCTGCGCATCTGGAGGGAGCCATTGGCGACGCAAAGCTCGAGCTGGTTGCGGGCGCGCTCGTCCATCGGCGCGGCCTGCGCCATGTTCTGCGCCTGGAAGGCGACGCGCTCATGCACATCGAAACCATTCGTGCAGGGTTTGTGCGGGATCCACTTGTCGCCGTAGAAGCTCGTGTCGAGGTGGATATGACCCTCGACGAAGGCCGGCACCAGCAGCGCACCGGCAATGTCGATCCTCCGCGCCGCATCCGATGTCGCGCCGGCCGGCGCGATCGAGACGACGCGTCCGTGCACGACGCCGATATCCTTCAGCGAGCCATCGGCCAGCTTCGCATTGGTGAAAAGAGTTTCCGTCATCTCGCGTCTCCATCATGCGCGACCGGGCCTGCCCGATGAGAGCAAACCATATCGCACACAATTAGACGCGAAAATCGTATACAGTCAATAGGCCGCGGCAACGGCCGGCGAACCGAGCACCACGATGGGCGTGCCGTTCTGCACGCGATTATAGAGATCGACGACGTCCTGGTTCATCATGCGCACGCAGCCGGACGAGACGGACTTGCCGATGGTCCACCATTCCGGCGAGCCATGAATGCGGTAGAGCGTATCCTCGCCGTCGCGGAAGATATAGAGCGCACGGGCGCCGAGCGGGTTCTTGAGGCCGGGCTCCATGCCGCCGTTGCGGGAACTGTAAGGCTCCAGCTCCGGCTGGCGGCCGATCATCTCGTCCGGCGGCGTCCAGCGCGGCCATTCGCGCTTGTACTGGATGACGCCGCGGCCGGCCCATTCGAAACCGGCGCGGCCAAGGCCGACGCCATAGCGCATGGCCTGTCCGTCCTCATAGGTGAGGTAGAGGAAATGGCTCGCGGTATCGACGACGATCACGCCGGGGCGCTCGCCGGTGGGGTTCGGCACCATCTGGCGATAGAAGCGCGGATCGATCTTCTGGTAGGGGATGGCCGGCAGCGGGAACTGCTCGTCGGGCTTCGGCCCGTACATGGCGGCGTAGATGCTGGTATCGACCGGCTCGGGCTCGACGGCCACCCTTTCGCGAACGGGCACCGAGGTGCAGCCGGCCAGAACGGTGGTTGCCAATCCTGCGCTGCCGAGCAGGAAGGACCGGCGGGTTACGCTTTCACCAGTCAATACATGTCCTCACACATCAATCGTCATAGGGATCGGCAAGAGCGGCTTCGGGCCGGCTGACCGGGTACTTCGTCCGCGAGATGCGCGCGGCCATGCCCTTTGCTCCCTCCTGCTTGAGCAGCGAGCGGAAGCTCGGATGCATGCCGCCGTCCGAATAGGAGAAACTGGAAACCGGCGCGGCGCCTGCAAAAGCCGCATCCAGCTTCTTTTGTTCCGCACCGATCTTCGCCGTCAGTTCATTGTCGGCGCCATCGACAGTGGCCGGGCACTGCGCCAGCGGATCGCTCGGCTCGCCGGCGGCGAATTCCTTGTTGAAGACGTAACGGCCGCCGCAGACAGAGACTTTCGGCTGGCGCTTAGTGAAGGCAAAGGCGTCGTAGCCCTCCTTCAGGGTGCGCCAGAACGGCATGTTCGGGTCGCCCTTGTGCTTGGCCATGTTCTCCGTGGTCATGCGGAAGGGATAGGCCTGCACCTGGAAGCGCTCCTGCCCGCTCTCCAGCGCCTTCTGGACGATGGCGTAAATCTCGCCGACGCCCTGGTCGGTCATGGCGTAGCAGCCCGAGGACGAACAGGCGCCATGCACCATCAGCGCTTCGCCCGAATAGCCGAGCGCCGATTCCAGCCTGTTCGGATAGCCGAGGTTGAACGAGACGTAATATTGCGAATTCGGGTTCAGCATGCCGGCGGAGACATGGTAGAAGCCTTCCGGCGCCTGCCGGTCGCCACTCTTCGTCTTGGGCCCGAGCTTTCCGGACCAGCGGCACATCGGATAGGTCTTGAACAGCGCATATTTGCCGCTTGCATCGACCTTCCAGACTTCCAGTTCGCTTTCCTGCTTGAAGATGCGCACGAGCACGGGGCTCTCCGGGCGCATCTTCTTCTTCGACATCTCGGCTTTCACCTTGTTGGAAAGCTTCGGCGCCTCGGCGAGCGAAGCGACGTCCATGGCCATGCAGCCGGCGAGCAGGCCGCCGGCGACGGTCGCAGCGGCAAGACGCGCGAGGAGCGGGAGACGCAGTCGGGCAGTTTCAAAAGAAAGACGGTGGCGAAGCGCAAACATGGGTCGTTTTCGGTTTTTCGGGGTCCGTGGTGCGCCGCAGTCCCCGCGGCGCGTCTCGGTTCAGAGTCCAAGCGATTGCTTAGAACTTCGTTAATCTTACGGCCTTCATCGGCCCTCGCGCGGCGTCATGCCTCAGTTTTCGCCCCAATCCGGGGCTTCAGGTCGGCTGGAGCTTAAATCCTCAAGCCCCTTGAGCTTCAACCCCAGCTTTGCGGCTTTCTTTCGACCTGACATCACGGCGCGAACACAATATCGTCAGACGCTTGCGCCGGGCCGCTCTAACGAGAGAAAACTTGATTTGCGACGGCACCCGCCACATCTCTTGGTGGGTTCATTGAAGAGGCGAATGCAATGCTGACGATCGGCGATCTTTCCAGGGAAACGGGCGTCAAGGTTCCGACCATCCGTTACTACGAGCAGATGGGCCTGCTCTCCCATGCCGAACGTTCCGAGGGCAACCAGCGGCGCTATTCCAGCGAGGAGCGCGACCGGCTCGCCTTCATCCGCCATGCCCGCGACCTCGGCCTCACCATCGACGCGATCCGCGCGCTGATCGACCTCAGCCAGCACCCCGAGCGCCCCTGCCACGACGCCGACCGCATCGCCGCCGAGCAGCTTGCGACCGTGCGGCGCAAGATCGACCGGCTGCGCAAGCTGGAGGCGGAGCTGGAGCGCATCACCAGCCATTGCCATTCCGACCAGATCAGCGATTGCTACGTCATTCGGGCGCTGGCCAACCACGACCTCTGCACCGACGACCACGACTAGAGCACGTCCGGTGAACTCCGGTTCTCCGAACGTGTTCTAGATACTTGTTTTTATCGCATTATCCGACGCCGAAGCGATTTCGCTTCGGCTGGAAATGCTCTAGGACGCGGCCAGCAGCTTCAGTTTCTGCAGCTGGTTTTCGCGCGGCTCGTGCATGTCGAGCATGCCTTGCAGGCGGCCGTCGGCGCGGATGAGGAAGAGACCGGCCGTGTGCTCCATCGTATAGCTGTCGGACGCCGTCGGGACCTTCCGATAGAAGGCCGAGAACGCATCCGCCGCCGCCTTCGTCTGCGCGGCATCGCCGCGTAGCGCGACGATCCTCGGGTCGAAGGACGTCATGTAGAGCTTCAGCAAATCCGCGGTGTCCCGCTCGGGATCGATGGAGACGAAGAGCGGCGTGATGCGATCGGCCGCCGGGCCGATATCCTTCAGGAGCGCCGACAGCTCGAAGAGTGCGGTCGGGCAGACATCCGGGCAATGGGTGAAGCCGAAGAAGACAAGATAGGGCCTGCCCGCAAGATCGGCCGAGCGGAAGGGATGCCCGTCGACCGTCTGCAGGGTGAAGGCGCGTTGTTTCGGCCGGTCGGTGCGCGGCATGAGGGCGGCGGCCGTCGCTCCGATGATCGCGGCCCCGATGGAAAGGCCGAAGAATGTCCTACGCCTCATCCCTTGATGGGCCTCAGGAGACGCAGGGCGTTCATCGTGACGAGCACAGTGGCGCCGGTATCGGCGAGGATCGCCGGCCAGAGTCCGGTGATGCCGACGATGGTGGTGACCAGGAAGACACCCTTGAGGCCGAGGGCGATGACGATGTTCTCCGTGATGTTGCGCATGGTGCGCCTGGAAAGGTCCGTCATCAGCGCGACGTCGCCGACGCGGCCGTGCAGGATGGCGGCATCCGCCGTTTCCAGCGCCACATCCGTACCGCCGCCCATGGCGATACCGATATTGGCGGCCGCGAGCGCCGGGGCGTCGTTGATGCCGTCGCCGATCTTGCCGACGACGAAGCCTTCGCGCTGGAGTTCGCCGACGATGCGCTGCTTGTCCTCGGGCATCAACTCGGCGCGGACCTCGATGCCGAGTTCGGCGCCGACGGCTTTGGCCGTGCGGGCATTGTCGCCGGTCAGCATGATCGTCTTGATACCGGCGTCGCGCAGGGTTTTCAGACCGCTGGCGGCATCGGCGCGCGGCTCGTCGCGCATGGCGATGGCCCCGGCGAGAACGCCGTCGACGATCAGCATGGAGACGGTCTTGCCGTCATCGTTGAGCGCCGTGGTGGCTGCCTGTACCTCCGGCGAGAGCGCGACCCGCTCCGCAGCGGTCTTGGGCGAGCCGAGGAAGATGTCCTTGCCCTCGACCGTGGCGGTGACGCCCTTGCCACCCAGCGCGCGGGAGCCGGTGGCGACCGGGGGAACGACGCCGTCGGCGGCAGCCTTGCCGAGAATGGCGAGGGCCAGCGGATGGCTGGAGCCGGCCTCCAGCGCGGCGGCAAGGCGCAGAACCTCAGCCGCCGGCTGGGAGAAGGCGACGATGTCGGTGACGACAGGCTTGCCCTCGGTCAGCGTGCCGGTCTTGTCGAAGGCGATGGCGGTGAGCTTGCCGAGGCCTTCCAGCACCGCGCCGCCCTTCATGAGCAGGCCGCGGCGGGCACCGGCCGAAAGCGCGGCGGCGATGGCGGCAGGCGTGGAGATGACCAGCGCGCAGGGGCAGCCGATCAGCAGGACGGCAAGGCCCTTGTAGACCCACTCGCTCCAGATGCCGCCGAAGAAGAGCGGCGGGATGATCGCGACGAGCGCGGCGACGACGACCACGCCGGGCGTGTAATATTTGGAGAAGCGGTCGATGAAGCGCTCGGTCGGGGCTTTCGATTCCTGCGCCTCCTCGACCAGCTTGATGACGCGGGCGATGGTGTTGTCGGATGCGGCGGCGGTGACGCGGATGCGCAGGGCCGCGTCACCGTTGACCGTGCCGGCGAAGACCGTGTCGCCGCCTTCCTTGCGCACGGGCGTGCTTTCGCCGGTGACGGGCGCCTCGTCGATGGCGCTTTCGCCCTCGATGATCGTGCCGTCGGCGGAGATGCGATCGCCCGGACGCACGAGGATGACGGCACCGACGGCGAGCTGCTCGGCCGGTACTTCCTTCGTGCGGCCCTCCCCTTCTTCCAGAAGCGCGGTCTTCGGCACGAGGGCGGAGAGCGAGCGGATGCTGTCGCGCGCCTTGCCGGCGGCAACGCCTTCCAGCAATTCGCCGACGAGGAACAGGAAGACGACGGCGGCCGCTTCCTCCGTGGCATTGATGATGACGGCGCCGACGGCGGCGATGGTCATCAGCATCTCGATGGAGAAGGGCGTGCCGGCGAGCGCCGCCATGATGGCGCGGCGGGCGATCGGCACGAGGCCGACGAACATCGCGATGATGAAGGCGTAGGTCTCGATCGCCGGGAAGAGATGGCCGATACCGTAGGCGACGACCAGCGATGCGCCGGCGAGAATGGTGAGGCGGCCCTTCTTGCCTTTCCACCACGGGCCTTCCGATGGGCCGTGGTCGTGCCCATGCAGCCCTTCGATGGCCGCGGCCTTCGGCTTGGCGTCGTCGTCGTGGCCGGCGTGATCATGGTCGTGGTGGTCGTGATCGTGATCATGTGCATGGTCGTGATCGTGCCCGTGGCCATGATCGCAGCCGGGCCCGTGCACATGCTTGCCCGCCGGCTTTTCCGCTGCAACGGCCGCGCCGGGCGTCACCGTATAGCCGAGGCCGGAGACCTTGCGGCGGATCGCCTCCAGGTCACTCGTCACGTCGTGCTGCACGCGCATCGTCCCGGCTGTGACGGAAACGGACACATCCGCGACCCCCGGCATGCGGCGCACGGCCGTATCGATCTTGCTGGCGCAGGAGGCGCAATCCATGCCCTCCACCCGGAAACGCGTCTCTTTCACATCGGACATCGCATAATCCTCTTCAGTCTGTTGAGGATGTTCTACGACCTCTAGCGACTAGAGGTGCAAGAGCCGATTTCGAAAAAAATCGGCCAAAGTACCGCATTGAATTCTGCGGCCGGCCTGTGCTAGAGAGCGCCCACTTATTGCAGGTTTCATCTGCTGGTTGGGGAGGACGCCATGTCTTGCGACGCCCTCTTCCAATCGGGGATGGGCTCGGTAGATGCCCCCCGAACGGAAGAACGCTTTACGATGCGTGCCAGCGCGGCACGGTCTGGCTTAGACGCCGTTACGCCTGCCACCTCCGTGCGGCCGGCGAAGACACCGCGCCTGCCCGTCCTCCATTTCACCCGATACCTTGACCGTGCGAACAGCGCCAGGGCGCTGTCACATCGCCGTGTCCGGACGACGATACCGTAACAGACGGTTCCTTTCCTGAGCCCACGCGGAGCGGGAGGCTGACGCCTCCTCTGCCGCGATTCCTCGCGTTCCGGCACTGCCGGCGCGCGATCCACCGCAAGAAGACAGGTCCTCCATGTCCCTGAACACGCCCTACTACCTGATCGACAAGTCGAAGCTTCTCGCCAACATGGAGAAGATCGCGCTGCTGCGCGAGATTTCCGGCGCCAAGGCGCTGCTGGCGCTGAAGTGCTTCGCCACCTGGTCGGTCTTCGATTTCATGCGGGACTACATGGACGGCACCACCTCCTCGTCGCTGAACGAGGTGCGCCTCGGCCACGAGCGCTTCGGCAAGGAAACGCACGCCTATTCCGTCGCCTATGCCGATTACGAGATCGACGAGGTCATCAGCCACGCCGACAAGATCATCTTCAACTCCATCGGACAGCTCGACCGCTTTTCCGACAAGGCTTCCGGCATCGTCCGGGGCCTGCGCCTCAATCCGGGCATCTCCTCGTCGAGCTTCGACCTCGCCGACCCAGCCCGCCCGTTCTCGCGCCTCGGCGAATGGGACGTGAAGAAGGTCGAGCCGGTCATGGACCGCGTCTCCGGCTTCATGATCCACAACAACTGCGAGAACGGCGATTTCGACCTCTTCGACCGCATGCTCGGCACCATCGAGGAAAAGTTCGCGCCGCTCCTGAAGAAGGCGGAATGGGTGAGCCTCGGCGGCGGCATCCACTTCACCGGCGCGGACTACCCGCTGGAAAAATTCGCCGAGCGGCTGAAGCGCTTTGCCGGCGAATACGGCGTGCAGGTCTATCTGGAGCCGGGCGAAGCCTCGATCACCAAGTCCACGTCCTTGGAAGTGACCGTGCTCGACACGCTCAACAACGGCAAGGACCTCGCCATCGTGGATAGTTCCATCGAGGCGCACATGCTGGACCTGCTGATCTACCGCGAGAGCGCCAAGCTTTCCCCGAATACCGGGCCGCACCGCTACATGGTCTGCGGCAAGTCCTGCCTTGCCGGTGACATCTTCGGCGAGTTCAATTTCGAGCAGGAACTGAAGGTCGGCGACCGCATTTCGGTACAGGACGCCGCCGGCTACACCATGGTCAAGAAGAACTGGTTCAACGGCGTGAAAATGCCGGCGATCGCCATCCGTGAACTGGATGGCAGCATCCGCACCGTCCGCGAATTCGATTACGCGGACTACGAAGCAAGCCTTTCCTAATCCCCCTCATCAACCCCAGAAGGAGCTATTCCGGGAAATGAAGAAGAACGTGCTCATCATCGGCGCCGGCGGCGTTGCACAGGTCGTTGCGCATAAGTGCGCCCAGAACAACGACGTGCTCGGCGACATCCACATCGCTTCGCGCACCAAGGCGAAGTGCGACAAGATCATCGCGTCCGTTCATGAGAAGAAGGCGATGAAGCAGCCGGGCGTACTCGAAGGCCATGCCCTCGACGCACTCGACATCGAGGCCACCAAGGCGCTCATCACGTCGACGAAGTCCGAGATCGTCATCAATGTCGGCACCGCCTTCCTCAACATGTCGGTGCTGCGCGCCTGCATGGATACGGGCGTCGCCTATATCGACACCGCGATCCACGAAGAGCCGGGCAAGATCTGCGAGACCCCGCCGTGGTACGGTAACTACGAGTGGAAGCGCGCTGCCGAATGCGAGGAGAAGGGCATCACCGCCATCCTCGGCGCCGGCTTCGACCCGGGCGTCGTCAACGCCTATGCCAAGCTCGCCAAGGACGAATATCTCGACAAGGTGACGGATGTCGACATCGTCGACATCAATGCCGGCAGCCACGGCAAGTACTTCGCCACGAACTTCGACCCGGAAATCAACTTCCGCGAATTCACCGGCGTCGTCTATTCCTGGCAGAACGGTCAGTGGCAGACCAACAAGATGTTCGAGATCGGCAAGGACTACGACCTGCCGGTCGTCGGCACGCGCCGCGCCTATCTGTGCGGCCACGACGAGGTGCATTCGCTCGCCAAGAACATGGACGGCGCGAATGTGCGCTTCTGGATGGGCTTCGGCGATCACTACATCAACGTCTTCACCGTCCTGAAGAACCTCGGCCTGCTCTCCGAGCAGCCGGTCAAGACGGCGGAAGGCCAGGAAGTCGTGCCGCTCAAGGTCGTCAAGGCCGTTCTGCCGGATCCGGCATCGCTCGCCCCCGGCTACGAGGGCAAGACCTGCATCGGCGACTACGTGAAGGGTCTGAAGGACGGCAAGGAAAAGACCGTCTTCATCTACAACGTGGCCGACCACAAGGAAGCCTATGAGGAAGTCGGCTCGCAGGGCATCTCCTACACCGCCGGCGTCCCGCCGGTCGCCGCCGCGATGCTCGTCGCTACCGGCGAGTGGGACGTGAAGAAGATGGCAAACGTGGAAGAACTGCCGCCGAAGCCCTTCATCAACCTCCTGAACCGCATCGGCCTGCCGACCCGCATCCAGGACGAGGACGGCGACCGCGCCGTCAGCTTCTAAGCTCGATGCCCATGCCCTGGACGGCATGGGCAAGGCTTCCGAAACGAAAAGGCCGGCGAGACGCCGGCCTTTTTTCATGATGGCTGTCCGCCAATTATGCGATCTTCTCGATCTCCAGTTCCTGCCCGCCCATCGTCACCACGTCGCCGACCGCCTTGCCCATGAGGAGGCGCGCGACGGGGGAGACATAGGAGATCGACCCCGCCTTGGGATCGGCCTCATCCTCGCCGACGATGCGGTAGGTCTGCACCCGGCCGTCGTCCCGGTTGAAGGTGACGGTGCTGCCGAAGGCGACGGCGTCGTTCGTCGCGGGAGCCGGAACGAGCTGGGCGGTGCGCAGCCGCTCGGCAAGGTAGCGCAAATCCCGAACGGGGCCGGCCAGCTGGCGGCGGCGCTCGTTGATGTCCTCGATCGCGTTGGCGGCCTCATAGGCCTCCTTCGCCTCCTGAAGCTGGCGCTCGAGCGCCTTCAGGCCCGTCTCCGTCACGAGATTGGGATGCGGCGAAACGGGGCGGTCCGGCAGCTGGGTTTCCGCCGCCGTCTCCGCGCTCTCTTCCTTGACGAATGCAACGCTCACGCGCGAACTCCGTTCTGACCATGCAATCCGGGCCGCCAAATTGCCTGGCGGCTGCCGGAATTGCTCAAAAGCCTATCCTTACGGACATTCGCGCGCGAAAGCTACCGCAGCCAGATGGCAAGGTCGGACGGCTTGCGGCCGCGACGCTTCTGCGCGCCGAGCTTTTCCCAGGCGAACTTCTTCGCCGCCGCCTCGGCCGCCTCGCGGGTCGGATAGGCATCCGGCAGCACATAGTCCTTGCCCTCGCAGCACACCAGCGCACGGCAACTGAGAACGTCGAAATGCAATTGGATATCGGTCTGTTCGTTCATTTCGCCCTCCCTTCAAGGCAGGAGTCGAACACGCAACAGCCCCGGAAGTTCCGGGCCCTCACGGCTTTGTGCGAAAGCGTACGGACGACGGAACGCTTCGCGTAAAAAGCCCCGGCGAAAACCACATTCGCCGGGGTCGAGAGGATTTGGGGGAAGCCCGATAGACTCAGATGATGCCGCCGCCGCCCGCGACGGAGGCGGGGCGCTCGGCGGCGACCCTGGCGCGGTAGCCGCTGGCGCGATAGGTCGCGACGGGGTCGACGGCACCACCCGAGCGGCGGCGGGCCTCGGCGAGGATCGGCTCCACGTCGGTGCGGTAGGCGCGCTTGAGCGTCTCCGTCGCCATCAGGGCGTCGTTGTCGTCCTGGTAGCCGGAAAGCGCCGTGCGGTCGACGAGGAGGGCCTGCGCATAGGCGCGGCGGATTTCGTTCGCGCTGTTGATCAGGCTTTCGATCGGGTCGGTGACGTTGTGCGACTGGTCGATCATGTGGGCGGGATGGAAGCCTTCCACGCCGCGCGCTTCCGCATCCACCAGCTCGTTGAAGACGAGGAAGAGGCGATAGGGCTCGATGGCGCCGGCATCGAGGTCGTCGTCACCATATTTGGAATCGTTGAAGTGGAAGCCGCCGAGCTTGCCGAACTGGATGAGCCGGGCGACGATCATCTCGATATTGGTGTTCGGCGCGTGATGGCCGAGGTCGACGAGGCACTGGGCCTTGGGGCCGAGCGTCTGGGCGATCAGGTAATTGGTGCCCCAGTCCTGCACGACCGTCGAATAGAAGGCCGGCTCGTACATCTTGTGCTCGGAGAACAGCTTCCAGTCGTCCGGCAGGCCCTTGTAGATCTCCGCCATAGCGGCAAGGTAGCGCTCGAAAGCCCTGGTGAAGTTGCTCTGGCCGGGGAAGTTGGAGCCGTCGCCGACCCAGACCGTCAGCGCCTTGGAGCCGATGGCCTTGCCGATCTCGATGCATTCCAGATTGTGCTCGACCGCCTGGGCGCGTGTCGCCGCATCGGCGTGGCTGAGCGAGCCATATTTGTAGGAATGTTTCTGGCCGGGCGCATCGGAGAAGGTGTTGGAGTTCATCGCGTCGAAGCCGAGGCCGAGCGCATCGCCCTTCGCCTTCAGTTCCTTCGGATCGGCCTTGTCCCACGGAATATGCAGCGAGACATTGGGCGTGGCGCGCGTCAGCTGCTGGATGACGGCGCAGTCGTCCAGCTTGTCGAAGATGCCGCGCGGCTCACCGGTGCCGGGAAAGCGCGCGAAGCGCGTGCCGCCCGTGCCGACGCCCCAGGAGGGGACGGCGACGAAGAACTTTTCGACCTTGCCCGTGACGGCCTCGATGTCGATGCCACGGCGGGCGAGGTTCGCGCCGAGCGCCTCGTAGTCTTCCTTCAGCGCCGAGGCGCGCCTGTCGTTTTCCCGCGCGACGACATCCTGCGCGATCCTGAATTCAGCCATTCCATCCTCCCTGATCCACGCGGACTAGCGCGGGAAACTCTGCGCGTTGCCGGCATCCACGTTGATGATGTTGCCCGTCGACTTTGCCGAAAGGTCCGATGCGAGGAAATAGATCGCCTCGGCGATGTCTTCCGGGAAGACGTTGAGCTTGAGCATCGAGCGCTTGCGGTAATGCTCCTCCAGCTCGCTCACCTCGATCTTCGAGGACGCGGCGCGCTGTTCACGCCACTCACCGCCCCAGATCTTGGAGCCGCGCAGCACCGCGTCGGGGTTGACCGTGTTGACGCGGATGCCCGCTTCCGCGCCTTCCAGCGCAAGGCAGCGCGCTAGATGGATCTCGGCGGCCTTGGCCGTGCAATAGGCCGAGGCGTTGGGCGAGGAGGCAAGGCCGTTCTTGGAGGCGACGAAGACCACGTTGCCGCCGATGTTCTGGCGGCGGAAGAGGCGGAACGCCTCGCGCGAGACGAGGAAATAGCCGGTCGCGAGGATATCGATATTCTTGTTCCACATCGAAAGCTCCGTGCTTTCGACCGGCGCGGAAGAGGCGATGCCGGCATTGGAGACGAGGATATCGACGCCGCCGAACTCGACGCAGGCCTCCGCGAAGGAAGAAATGACGCCCGCCTCGTCCGTCACGTTGAGCGTGACGGTGCGCACGACATCGCCGCTATACTTCTTCGCGAAATCCGCACCGACTTCCGCCAGCGCATTGCCGTCGATATCGGCGAGCACCACGCAGGCGCCCTCGCCCGCCAGCCGTTCTGCCGTCGCGCGGCCGATGCCGCCGGCGCCGCCCGTCACGAAGGCGACACGGCCGGCAAGGCTCTTCGGCTTCGGCATGCGCTGGAGCTTTGCTTCCTCCAGCAGCCAATATTCGATGTCGAAGGCCTCCTGCTCGGGCAGGCCCTGGTACTCGGAGACGGTGGAGGCGCCGCGCATCACGTTGATGGCGTTGACGTAGAACTCACCGGCGATGCGCGCCGTCGCCTTGTCCTTGGCGAAGGAGAGCATGCCGACACCGGGAACGAGGAAAATAACCGGGTTCGGATCGCGCATGGCCGGTGAATTGCCGCGCTTGCAGGCTTCATAGTAGCGCGTGTAGTCGGCGCGGTAGTCTTCCAGCGCCTTGTCGAGACCGGCGATCACAGCGTCCACGTCGGGCTTTGCCGGATCGAAATCGACGATCAGCGGGCGGATCTTGGTGCGCAGGAAATGGTCCGGGCAGGAAGTGCCGAGCGCGCCGAGCGGCTTCAGGTCCTTCGAATTGACGAATTCCAGCACGGCGGCCTGGTCGTCGAAATGGCCGAGCTTGCGCTCGCCCTTGCCGATGCGGCCGCGGATTTCCGGCATGAGCTTCGCGGCGACGGCACGGCGCCCGGCTTCGTCGAGGCTCGTGGCGACGGCGCCGCCGAAGATCGTCTTGCCTTCCGTCTCCCCGGCGAACCATTCGATCGCCCGGTTGATGATGTCGAGCGTCAGCAGGTAGCAATCCTTGGCGTCGTCCGCCCAGGTGAAGAGGCCGTGGCTTTCGAGCACGACGCCCTTGGCCTTCGGGTTCGCCTTGACGAAGGCTTCGAGGTCGAGGCCAAGCTGGAAGCCGGGGCGGCGCCAGGGCAGCCAGCCGATCTCCTCACCGAAGATCCGCGCCGTCAGCGCCTTCGAATTCTTCGCGGCGGCGATGGCGATGATCGCGTCCGGGTGCATGTGGTCGACATGCACATGGGGCACGAAGCCGTGCAGGGGCGTATCGATGGAGGCGGCGCGCGGGTTGAGGTTGAAGGTGCAGTGCGGCAGGAAGCCGACCATGCGGTCCTCGTCCTCCACACCCCTGTAGATGCCCTTCAGCGCTTCCAGCTTCTCCATGTAGAGCGTGGCGAAACCGTCGAGCTTGATCGTGCCGACGTCGCCGCCGGAGCCCTTTACCCAGAGGACGCGGACCTTTTCGCCCGTCAGCGGATCGGTTTCCTCCACCTTGGCCGAGGTATTGCCGCCGCCATAGTTGGTGATGCGCTTGTCGGCGCCGAGGAGATTGGAGCGGTAGAGCAGCTTGCCGGGCTCGTCGAGCCTCGCGGCATAGGCGTCGTCCCAACGGTTTTCGAGAAGGCGGGGCTGGCCCGTCATGACATCCTCCCTGGTCTGTCCAATCACGGGATGCCGGCGCGGCTTCCCGTCTCCTTTGCCAGAGCTATGGCGCACCTTGCCTCGCAATGTCAATCATTTTTGATCATTAAAGATCATTGTGCAGTGCAATATGCTCTTTTTTGATCGTTTCTGATTGACAAGATAAATTGAATGCGAATAAATCATACTGAGGAGGAGCCCCATGCACGAACGCGAACGCCATCGCATCATTTTGAGCGCGATCCAGGAAAAGCCCGTCGTAACGGTGCAGGATATCGCCGAACTGACCGAGGCATCCGAAGCCACGATCCGCCGCGACATCGCCGCCTTGCATGTTCAAGGCAAGCTGCGCCGCGTGCGCGGCGGCGCCGAGGCCGTGCACCCGCCGCAGCTCGGCAATCTGGCAGCGCGTCCGTTCAAGGTGTCCGAATCGATCAATATCGATCGCAAGCGCGCAATCGCCCGCCGCGCGGTGGAGCTGTGCGAGGAAGGCGACTCGATCATCATCAACGGCGGCACCACGACGTTCCAGATGGTGCATTTCATGTCGGCCCGCCGCCTGCAGGTCATGACCAATTCCTTCGCCATCGCCGAGCATCTGGTGAAGCATTCGAAATGCACGGTGAGCGTTCCGGGCGGCGCGATCTACCGCGACCAGAGCCTCATCCTCTCGCCCTTCGACAATGACGCGATCCGCAATTTCTATGCGCGGCGCATGTTCATCGGCGCACAGGGCGTCAATGCGCTCGGCATCATGGAGGCGGACGCGCTGGTCATCCAGAGCGAGCAGAAGCTGATGCGGCAGGCGGAAGAGCTGATCGTCATGGTCGATTCCAGCAAGTTCGAGCGGCGCTCCAGCCTCATTCTGTGCCCGCTGGAGAATGTCACCACGATCATCACCGACGACAGGATTTCGGACGAGGCGGCCGCCATGGTCGCCCATGCCGGCATAAGGCTCATCACGGTGAAGCCCATGGCTTCGACCGAGAAGGAGGATTCCACCTCGGCGGCCTGACAAGGCGGGCGGCCGGGAGGATCGAACGTTTCAACACTGGGAGGAAAACCATGAAACTGACCACCAAACTGCTTGCCGGCGCGGCGCTCGCGCTGGCCGCCATGGTATCCACGGCCAATGCCGCGGACATGAAGATCGCCCTTCTCGTCAAGTCGCTCGGCAACGGCTTCTTCGAAGCCGCCAACAAGGGCGCAGAAGAAGCCGCCAAGGAACTCGGCGGCGTCGAGATCATCTATACCGGCCCGACCACGACGACGGCCGAAGGCCAGATCGAAGTCATCAACTCGCTGATCGCCCAGGGCGTCGACGCCATCGCGATCTCCGCCAACGACCCGGACGCCGTCGTCCCGGCGCTGAAGAAGGCGCAGCAGCGTGGTATCAAGGTCATCTCTTGGGATTCGGGCGTGGCGCCGGAAGGCCGCATCATGCACCTCAACCCGTCTTCCAACGAGCTGATCGGTAAGATGTGCCTGCAGCTCGCCAAGGACCACCTGCCGGACGGCAAGGGTGACTTCGCGATCCTCTCGGCAACGACGACCTCGACCAACCAGAACACCTGGATCGAGGAGATGAAGAAGCAGATCAAGGACTTCCCGGGCCTCAACCTCGTCACCACCGTCTATGGCGACGACCTTGCCGACAAGTCCTACCGCGAGGCCAACGGCCTCCTGACCTCGCAGCCGAACGTCAAGGTCATCGTCGCCCCGACGACGGTCGGCGTCCTCGCCGCCTCGCAGGCCGTCAAGGATGCCGGCAAGATCGGCGAGGTCTACGTGACGGGCCTTGGCCTGCCCTCCGAGATGGCCGGCGCCATCAAGTCGGGCGCGACCAAGGAATTCGCCATCTGGAACCCGATCGACCTCGGCTATTCCGCCACCCAGATCGCCTATCACCTCGTCAAGGGTGACACGGACGGCGCGCCGGGCTCGGAAATCGAAGCCGGCCGCATGGGCAAGATCAAGGTCGGCGACAATGGCGAAGCCGCCATGGCCGATCCCTTCGTCTACGACGCCTCGAACATCGACCAGTTCTCGAAGATCTTCTGATCCTTCGAACCAGCCTCCCGGCGGCTCCGGCCGCCGGGTTTCCTTTCCTTTTCCGGTACAGTCGATGACGAGCGCAGCAGCTTCCATTCCGGTCGCGAGGGCCGAGGCGGCGGGAACCCCCATCCTGGAGATGCGCGGCATCTCGCAGATCTTTCCCGGCGTGAAGGCGCTCGACGGCGTCGATATCGCCCTCTATCCCGGCGAGGTGACCGCGCTGATCGGCGAGAACGGCGCGGGCAAATCGACGCTGGTGAAGATCCTCACCGGCATCTACCGCCCGAACGAGGGCGAGATCGTCATGGACGGCCAGCCCGTGACCTTCGCCAATGCGCAGGCCGCCATCGACGCCGGCGTGACGGCGATCCATCAGGAGACCGTGCTCTTCGACGAATTGACGGTCGCCGAGAACATCTTCCTCGGCCACGCGCCGCGCACGCGCTTCGGCCTCATCGACTGGAAGACCATCAACGAGCGCGCCAGCGCGCTGATGCACCAGCTCGAAAGCAATATCGACCCGACGATCAAGCTGAAGGACCTCTCCATCGCCCAGCGGCATCTGGTGGCGATCGCCCGGGCGCTTTCCGTCGAGGCACGCATCGTCATCATGGACGAACCGACGGCCGCCCTTTCCCGCAAGGAAATCGACGATCTTTTCCGCATCGTCGGGAACCTGAAGAAGCAGGGCAAGGCCATCCTCTTCATCAGCCACAAGTTCGACGAGCTTTACGAGATCGCCGACAGTTACGCCGTCTTCCGCGACGGGCGCATGGTGGGCGCAGGCCGGCTGAAGGAAACGCCGCAGGAGGAGATCGTGCGGCTGATGGTCGGCCGCGACGTGCATGACGCCTTCCCCAAGAGCAAGGTCGCCATCGGCGAGACCGTGTTCAGGGTCGAGAGCTACTGTCACGACACGGAATTCCGCGACATCTCCTTCGACCTCAGGCGCGGCGAAATCCTCGGCGTCTACGGCCTGATCGGCGCGGGGCGCTCGGAACTCTGCCAGTCGCTGTTCGGCATGACCGTTCCGGCCTCGGGAAAGACCTTCCTCGACGGGCGCGAGATCGCCATCCGCTCCTCCGCCGACGCCATTGCCGCCGGCATCGTATACGTGCCTGAGGAGCGCGGCCGCCACGGCCTCGCGCTGGAAATGCCGATCTACCAGAACATGTCGCTGCCCTCGCTCGCCCGCACCTCGGCGCGCGGCTTCCTGAAAGCGATCAACGAGTTTTCGCTGGCGCGCAAATATGCCGAGCGGCTGGACCTGCGCGCCGCCGCACTCTCCGTGCCGGTCGGCACGCTTTCGGGCGGCAACCAGCAGAAGGTGGTGATCGGCAAATGGCTCGCCACGAAGCCGAAGGTCATCATTCTCGACGAGCCGACCAAGGGCATCGACATCGGCTCCAAGGCCGCCGTGCATGCCTTCATCTCGGAACTTGCCGGCGAGGGCCTTTCCATCGTCATGATCTCCTCCGAGCTGCCGGAAATCCTCGGCATGTCGGACCGCGTGATGGTGATGCGCGAGGGGCTGATGGCCGGCCTGTACGACCACGACGGGCTGACAGCGGAAACGCTGGTGCGCGCGGCGACCGGCAACGCATAGGGACGGATGAGCATGCAGCGTCTTCTCAAGAACCGTGAACTCCTGCTGGCGCTGATCATCCTCGTGATGATCGCCGGCTTTGCGACGCGCGCGGCCGGCTTCGCCGCCCCCGCCAATCTCGCCAATATCTTCAACGACACGTCGATCCTCATCATCCTCGCGCTCGGCCAGATGACGGTGATCCTGACGAAATCCATCGACCTCTCTGTCGCCGCGAACCTCGCCTTCACCGGCATGGCCGTCGCCATGCTGGACGCGGCCTATCCCGGCCTGCCGCTGGCGCTGCTCATCGTGCTCGCCGTCGGCATCGGCGCGGCGCTCGGCGCGATCAACGGCTTCCTCGTCTGGCTCTTGCAGATCCCGCCCATCGTCGTGACGCTCGGCACGCTCACCATCTATCGCGGCATGGCCTTCGTGCTGTCGGGCGGCAGCTGGGTGAACGCCCACCAGATGACGCCCGATTTCCTCAACCTGCCGCGCTTTCCCGTGCTCGGCCTGCCGATCCTCTCCTGGCTCGCCATCGCCATCGTGCTGATGATGTGGTTCGTGCTGACGCGCACGCCCTTCGGCCGCGCCGCCTATGCCTCGGGCGGCAACCCGACCGCCGCCGTCTATGCCGGCATCGATGTCGGCCGCTCGCGCTTCCTCGCCTTCGTCCTGTCGGGCGCGCTCGCCGGCCTTTCCGGCTATCTCTGGGTCTCGCGCTATGCGGTGGCCTATGTCGACATCGCCGCCGGTTTCGAGCTGGACAGCGTCGCGGCCTGCGTCATCGGCGGCATTTCCATTGCCGGTGGCATCGGCAGCGTGATCGGCACGGTGCTCGGGGCACTCTTCCTCGGTGTCATCAAGAACGCGCTGCCCGTCATCGGCATCTCGCCCTTCGCACAGATGGCGATCTCGGGCGTCGTCATCATCCTCGCCGTCGTCTTCAACGCCCGCGCCGAGAAGAAGAAGGGCCGCATCATCCTGCGCGACCGCGCCGCCAAGGAGAGGCTGGCATGAATACCGAGACTGCAATCCGCCGCCAGATCCCCGACCGGCTCGGCACGCCGATGAAACGGCTGCTGGCGAGCTGGGAAGTGCTGCTCTTCTGCGTGGCCGTCCTCATCTTCATCGCCAATTCGCTGGCCTCGCCCTATTTCCTCGATGCCTGGAACCTGTCGGACGCGACGTTCAACTTCACGGAAAAGGCGTTGGTCGCCTTTGCCATGGCGCTGCTGATCATCGCCGGCGAGATCGACCTTTCCGTCGCCGCGATCATCGCGCTCGCCTCGACTGCCATGGGCGCTGCGGTGCAGATGGGCGTCGGCACGCCGGGCCTCGTGCTGATCGGCATCGGCACCAGCCTTGCCTGCGGCGCGTTCAACGGCCTGCTCGTCGCCGGCCTCAAGCTGCCCTCCATCGTCGTCACCATCGGCACGATGAGCCTCTTCCGCGGCATCTCCTATATCGTGCTCGGCGACCAGGCCTATGGCAAGTATCCCGCCGATTTCGCCTGGTTCGGCCAGGGCTACGTCGTCTGGGTCTTCTCCTTCGAATTCGTGCTCTTCCTCGTCATGGCCGTGGTCTTCGGCGTGCTGCTGCACCGGACGAATTTCGGCCGCCACGTCTATGTCATCGGCAACAACGCCATGGCCGCCCGTTTCTCGGGCATCCCGGTCGACCGGGTGAAGTTCATCCTCTTTCTTTTGACCGGCCTGATGAGCGGCATCGCCGCCGTCTGCCTCACCTCGCGCCTTGGCTCTACCCGCCCCTCCATCGCGCAGGGCTGGGAACTGGAGATCGTGACCATGGTGGTGCTTGGCGGGGTCTCGATCCTCGGCGGGGCCGGCACCATTGCCGGCGTCGTCATCGCCGCCTTCGTGATGGGCCTCGTCACCTTCGGCCTCGGCCTCCTCAACGTGCCCGGCATCGTCATGTCCATCTTCATCGGCCTGCTGCTGATCGTCACCATCGCCCTGCCGATCGTCGTACGCCGGATCAAGCATGCGAGGAGAGCCTGATGGAACGGCACGCCTTCAAGATGAAGCTTAATCCCGGCATGGAGGCGGAATACAGGAAGCGCCATGACGAGATCTGGCCCGAACTGGTCGCCCTGCTGCACGAGGCCGGCGCTTCGGATTACTCCATCTATCTCGACCCGGAGACCAACATCCTCTTCGGCATCCTCACCCGGTCGGGGGACCACACGATGGCGGCCCTGCCCGACCATCCCGTGATGAAGCGCTGGTGGGCGCACATGGCCGATATCATGGAGACCAACCCGGACAATTCCCCCGTCCAGAGCGGCCTCGTTCCCGTCTTCCACATGCCATGACCGCTTATCGCCGCATCGCCGTCCTCGATATCGGCAAGACCAACGCCAAGGTCGTCGTCCTCGACGCTGCAACCGGCGCGGAGATCGCAGCCGCGCGAATGGCCAACACCGTTCTGAAGGATGACCCCTATCCGCATTACGACGTCGAAGCCCTCTGGGCTTTCACACTGGACGCCTTCCGGCGCTTTGCGAAGGAACCCGGCTTCGACGCGATCTCCATCACGACGCACGGCGCTTCCGCAGCGCTGCTCGACGCCGACGGCCGGCTCGCCATGCCGGTGCTCGACTACGAGCACGAATATCCGCAGGCAATCCGCGACGCCTATGACGCCCTTCGCCCATCCTTTGCGGAGACGCGCTCGCCGCGCCTGTCGATGGGCCTCAATGTCGGGGCGCAGCTCCATTATCAGAAGACCATGTTTCCCGAAGCATTCGCGAGAGTGACGGCCATCGTCACCTATCCGCAATACTGGGCGGCGCGGCTGACCGGCATCGCGGCGAACGAGGTGACCTCGCTCGGCTGCCACACCGATCTCTGGAACCCACAGACGGGCGACTATTCCTCGCTGGTCAACACGCTCGGCATTCGCCCGCTGATGGCGGCGATCCGGCCGGCCTTCGACGCCCTCGGTCCCCTCCTGCCGGAGATTGCCGAAGACATCGGCATCTCCGTGCCGGTCTATTGCGGCATTCACGATTCCAATGCCTCGCTGCTGCCGCATCTGGTGGCGCGCGAGGCGCCTTTCTCGGTCGTCTCGACCGGGACATGGGTGATCAACTTCGCCGTCGGCGGCGATCTCGAACATCTCGATCCGGCGCGCGACACGCTCGCCAATGTCGATGCCTATGGCCGCGCCGTGCCCTCCTCCCGCTTCATGGGCGGGCGGGAATACGAGATTGTGTCGGCGGAAATCGGCAGCGTGGCGGATGAGGATATCCTCGCGACTTTGCCCGCGGTGATCGAAAAGAAGCTGATGCTCACGCCGAATGTCGCGCCGGGCTCCGGCCCCTTCCCCGGCCGCGAAAGGCGATGGCTGAATGCGGAGGGCGCCAGCGCCGCCGAGCGGCATGCGGCCGCCTGCCTCTACCTCGCCCTGATGAACGAAGCCTGCCTCGGCCTGATCGGGGCAAAAGGGCCGACGATCGTCGAGGGACCATTTGCGGCGAACCGGCTCTACCTCACTCTTTTGGCCACATTGACCGGCCGGCCGACCATCGCCGTGCCGGGCTCCACCGGCACCAGCCAGGGCGCCTCGTTGCTCACCGGCATCGCGCCGGTTGCAACACCGGAGACGCGGGTCGAGCCTTCGACCATGCCGGGGCTGGCGGCCTATCGCGCGGCCTGGCTTGCGGCGATCGGCTAAGCCTCAATCGGCGCTGAGCGCGACGGCCGGCTGGAGATGCGAGGCGTTGCGCGCCGGCAGGTAGCCGAAGACGAGGCCGGTCAGGAAGGAGCAAGCGAAGGCGAGCGCGACGGGGCCTGCCGTGAAGCTGACCGGCATGCCGAAGGCCTTGGCGAGCCCGCCGATGGAGAGCCCCAGCACGACGCCGATGGCCCCGCCGATCGCCGAGACGACGAGCGCCTCGATGAGGAATTGCAGGAGGATATCGCGCCGCCGCGCGCCGGTCGCCATGCGCACGCCGATCTCGCGGGTGCGCTCGCGCACGCTCACCAGCATGATGTTCATCACCCCGATGCCGCCGACCAGCAGCGAGATGGCCGCGACGGAGCCGAGGAAGAGCTTCATCGTGTTCGACGTCTCGGTGAAGGCCTCGCGCACCGAGGACATGTTGGTGATCTGCGTATCCTCGGCCTTGTGCCGCTCGTTCAAGAGGGTCTGAATGGCATCCTGCGTGAGGTCGATGGCCGAGGCGTCCTGGACCTGAACGGTGATGGTGCGCACGTTGCGCTGGCCGAAGAGCCGCATGCTGCCGGTGGAAAGCGGCACGAGCATCACGTCGTCCTGGTCGTTGCCGCCGGCGCTCGCGCCCATTTCGGCCATCACCCCAATCACCTGGAAGGGGATCTTGTTGACCAGCACATACTGGCCGAGCGGATTGCCGCCGGTCGGAAACAGTGTCTTCGCCACCGTCTGGCCGAGCACGACGACCGGTGCATAGGTGTCCATGTCGTCCTGGTTGATGAACTCGCCGGAGGCGACGGTCCAGGATTTCGCGCGCGGGAAGGCCGGCACCGTGCCGTTGGCGGTCGTCTGGTAGTCGATATTGCCGTAGCGCACCGTGACGGAGCTCGTCATTTCCGGCACGGCGAAGGCGACGTTCGGAAGTTCGAGGATCGCATCGGCGTCCGACGGCACGAGGGTAACAGGGAAGCTGCCGCTGCCGCCGCGGAAACTCGCCATGCTGGGGCGCACCAGCAGGAGGTCGGAACCCATTGCGGAAATGCGGTCCAGCACGGAATTCTGCGCCCCCGTGCCGATGGCCAGCATCGCGACCACCGAGCCGACGCCGATGACGATGCCGAGCAGCGTCAGCACCGTGCGGAAGAGATTGGCGTGCAGCGCCCGGAAGGCCATCTTGATCGCCTCCGAAATGTCGGCGATGGCGGCCGAGCCTTCCTTCATCGCCTTCTGCCGGCCGGCAGCGGCTTCGGTGGAAGGACGGGGCTTGCGGGCGCGGTCGGAGATGATCTCGCCGTCGCGGATCTCGATCAGGCGGTCGGCGGCCTCCGCCACCTCGCGCGAATGGGTGATGAGGATGATCGTGTGGCCGTCCTCATGCATCCGGCGCAGGAGCGCCATCACCTCCTCGCCGCTCTGGCTGTCGAGCGCGCCGGTCGGCTCGTCGGCGAGGATGACGCGGCCGCCGTTCATCAGCGCGCGGGCGATGGAGACGCGCTGCTGCTGGCCACCGGAAAGCTGGTTCGGCCGATGATCGAGCCGGTCGGCGAGTTTCAGCGAGCCGAGCAGCGCTTCCGCCCGCTCCTGCCGGTCGCGCGCGGGAAGGCCAGCATAGATCGCCGGCACCTCGACATTCTCGCGGGCGCTTGCCGTGGGGATGAGGTTGTAGCTCTGGAAGACGAAGCCGAAGGTGCGGCGGCGCAGCGCCGCAAGCTCGTCGCTCTCGAAGCCCGCGACCGGCTCGCCGTCGATCAGGTAATCGCCGGAGGGCGGCTGGTCGAGACAGCCGAGGATGTTCATCAGCGTCGACTTGCCCGAGCCGGACTGGCCGATGATCGCGACGAACTCCCCCGCCTCGATATCGAGCGTGATGCCGTGCAGGACCTCAACGGCGAAGTCGCCGTTGTGAAAGGTCTTGGTGACGTCCCTAAGCGAGATGAGCGCCGTCATGGCCGCACCTCAGAACATCGGCGGCATGCGCATGCCGCGCCGCGAGTTCCGGTCGCCGCCCGAGGCATTGCCGCCGCCCGCGCTGACAACCACCTTGTCGCCCTCGGCAAGGCCGCTCTTCACCTCGACGCTGACGCGATTGCGGATGCCCGTTTCGACCGCGCGCACTTCCTGCTTGCCGGAGGCGGTGACGACCGTCACCTCCGCCTTCGGCTTGCCGCCGCCCTCGGGGCGCTTCATCGACACTGCACCGGCCGGCACGACCAGCACGTCGCGCGCCGCGGCCTGCACGAAGAAGACCTGCGCGCTCATCGACATCATCAACTCGCCCTCCGGGTTCGGCACGTCGAACAGGGCGTTGTAGAGCACGACATTGTTCTCGACGGTCGGGGACGGCTCGATCTGGCGGAGCTTGCCGGTAAAACGCTTGCCCGGCTGGCCGAGCAGCGTGAAATAGGCCTCCATGCCCACCTTGAGGCGGCCGACGTCGGCCTCGGAAACCTCGGCGCGCACGGTCATGGTGGAAAGATCGGCGATGGTGACGATGGTGGGCGCGGTCTGCACCGAGTTCAGCGTCTGGCCTTCCTTCACCGGATTGGCGATGACGGTGCCCGCCATCGGCGCGTAGATCTTGGTATAGCCGAGATCGACCTCGTCGCCGGCCAGCGTCGCCTGCTGCTTGCGGATCTGCGCCTCGGTGGCGTTGACGTCCGCCTCCGCCGCGGCAAGGTCGGCCACGGCCTGGTCGAGCGCCTGCCTGGCGGCGGCATTGCCGGCCACAAGGCTTTGCTGGCGGGCGATATTGGCCTGCTTGAATTCGAGCTGCGCCTTCTTGGAAACGAGCTGCGCCTGCAGATTGACGAGTTCCGCGCGGTTGATCTCCATGCGGTTCTCGATGGTCGCCGGGTCGATCTCGGCGAGAAGCTGGTCCTTCGTCACGGCATCGCCGATGGCGACATGCAGGGCCTTGAGCTGGCCGGAGACCTGCGCGCCGGCATCGACGGACTTCACCGCCTCCAGCGTGCCGACCGCCGTCACCGCATTCTCGATATCGCCGCGCGTGACGGGCTGGGTGATGATCGCGGCCGTCGTCTCGGCCGGCGCATAGGCGCGCCAGCCGTAATAGCCGGCACCGGCGAGAATGGCGATGACCGGCAGCCAGACCCAGGCGCGCGAGCGGCGCTTGCGGCGCGCGGGCGGGGTCGCGCCCGGCATGAAGGTGACATTCGTGCGGCCGCCCTCGTCGGCGGCCTTCTCATCCGTCTTCGGTCGTGCGGTCTTGGTCATCGGCATTCCCACATGTCGAGGCCATGCCTCTTAAGTCCCTTTCATCGACATGTGGCACCAGAAGCCCCCGAGGAGAAGCCCTTGGGATCATTATATTTCCGTAATGTTCGCCGAAAGGCTCATGTTATCCGGGCCTGCCGGCCCGCCTTGCCGCGATGCGCCGGCGAAGGCTTGCCACCTCCTCCTCCGTCAGCGTCCGCACCGCTCCCTTCTCCAGATCGCCGAGCGCAAGATCGCCGATGGAGACGCGCAGGAGCCGCAGGCATTCGATGCCCAGCGCCTCCAGCATGCGGCGGATCTGGCGGTTCTTGCCCTCGTCGAGCACCACCTCGATCCAGGAATTCCTCTCGCCTTCGCGCACGGTCCGCACCTTCGTGGCGCGCAGCAGGTCACCGTCATGGCTGACGCCGCGCATCATGGCGTCGAGCACCTCCCGGTCGGCCTTGCGGTCCATCTGGACGTGATAGGTCTTGGCGACATGGGTTTCGGGGTCGAGCAGCGCCTGGGCGAATTCCGTATCGTTGGTGAAGAGCAAAAGCCCCTCGCTCGCCTTGTCGAGGCGGCCGACGGGGGAGAGATGCGCGTGGTCGAGGTGTTTCAGGCAATCGAAGACCGTCGGCCGGCCCTCCGGGTCGTGCCGCGTGGTGACGAGGCCGCGCGGCTTGTTCAGCATCAGGTAGACGCGTTCCTCGGCGGCGACGCGCTTGCCGTCCACCGCGATCACCGCTTCGGAAAGGTCGACCCAGGTCTCGGTATCAGTCGTCACGCGGCCGCCGACCGCCACCCGTCCCTCGCGGACCAGCGCTTCGGCCTGCGTGCGCGAGCAGAAGCCGAGCTTGGAGAGGGCGCGCGGCAGCGTTACCCGCTTTCCGCCCGCGGGCGGGACGGCCGCACGACCCGTTTTCGGTTTCTGCGCCTTGCGGGTGCCCTTCATCTTGCCGTCCTTGGTTGACCCAAAGGCCATTGCCATTCTAAAGCCGGGGTCGTCCAGCCAAATCCGCAAAGCCCGAAGTGAGACGCCGTTGACAAAGGACGACATTACCCACGAACTCGTGACGCTGCGCGATTACTGGCGCTATGCGATCTCCCGTTTCAACGCCGCCGACCTCAGCTACGGCCACGGCACGACGACGGCCGGCGACGACGCGGCCTTCCTGCTGCTGGATTCGCTCGACCTGCCGATCGACGCGCTCGACCCCTTCCTCGACGCCCGCCTGCTGCCGGCCGAGCGCCGGCTTCTCGCCGAGCGCATCGAGGCGCGCGTCACCACCCGCAAGCCGTCATCCTATCTCACGGGCCGCGCCTATATCCAGGGCGTGCGCTTCCATGTCGACGAGCGGGTCATCGTGCCGCGCTCGCATATCGGCGAAATCCTGTTCAGCGAATATCTCGGCGAACACGGCTCGTCCTTCCTGCCGGACCCGATGGCCGTCGCAAGCGTCGTCGATATCTGCACCGGCTCCGGCTGCCTTGCCGTCCTTGCCGCAAAATTCTTCCCGCAGGCCGAGGTGGATGCGGTGGACCTTTCGGCCGATGCGCTGGAGGTCGCCGAACTGAATGTGGCCGAACACGATGTCGCCGGGCAGGTGAACCTCTTCGAGGGCGACCTTTTCGCTCCGCTCGCCGGCCACCGCTACGATCTCATCATCACCAATCCGCCCTATGTCGACCATGAGGCGCTGGACGGCTATCCGCCGGAATTCCGCGCCGAGCCGGAGATGGCGCATGACGGCGGCGAGGACGGGCTCGACCTCGTCCGCCGCATCCTCATGGACGCGCCCGATTACCTCAACCCCGAGGGCGGCATGATCTGCGAGATCGGCTCGGGCCGGGAAATCCTCGAGGAGGAGTTTCCGCATCTCGATTTCGTCTGGCTCGAAACGGCTGAATCCCAGGATGCCGTCTTCTGGATTTCCGCCGAGGCGCTGGGCGTCAGCGGCGAATGACCCGCCGCCCGGCGACAAGACCCAACACCGCGAGGACGGGCGAAAGGGCCGCGAACAGGGTCGGGCGATGCCCGGCCACGTTCTCCCAATGCGGCGTGATGAAGTCGCCGGTATAAAACGGCTCGTCCGAATAGGCGCATTGGACAAGGGCGCTGCCGCGCTCGACCATTTCGGCGTCGATGCGGGAGGCCAGCTCGCCCGCCGGCGTGGAAACGCTCGGCATGTCGCGCATGTGGAGAAGCAGCATCCGCGCGCCCGACAGATAGGCGTGGGAGCACTCGTTGAACGGACTCTCCTCGTCCGCCACCGCCCGGGGCGCCATTCCCCAGAGACAGTAGTAGTTCTGGATGCGGGTATAGTTCTTCAGCTTGCGGAAGACGGGATCGGATTCCTTCGCCCGGTCCGAGAGGGCGAGGATCGCGCTGAAATGATCCTCCAGCACCAGCAAGGCGCCATGGGACATGCTCGGAATGGCAAGGCCGGTGATATCGGAAGAGGGTGCGCGCCGGCCATGGGCATGCGCTTCGGCACCGAGGACGGCCAGAAACAGCAGGAGAAGGAGCGGGCGCAAGGCGGTGGCCTCCCCTCGTCTTGGAGAATGCCGCGGAGGCCGCGGCATTCCCGTGTTCAAACGATCAAAGGCCGGCCGGAACCGCGCGGTAATTGCCCGAGCGCACGAGGCTCTTCTCGGCGAGATAGCCGAAGACCAGCGACAGGACCGTCCAGAGCGTGACCTGCAGGCAGATCGTCGCCAGGCGGAAGTCGTAGAGCGCCGTTGCCGGGAAGTTCTCCGGAACCTCGTTGATCGCCGGAAGCAGGCGGAAGACGATGGTCAGGAACACCACATAGGCGATGCCCGCGACGATCGCGCCGTTCCAGCGGCCCAGATGCTCGCCGAGCCGGCGGGCAAAGGCGACGGCCAGCGCCAGCGCGAAGATCGAGGCGGCGAGCGTGACGAAGAACAGCCCGGTCCTCACGCCAATGGTTTCGGGATCGCCGACGGCCGGCGGGTTCGGCGGATATTTGAGGTCGGGAACGACCACGAGCGCGACGAAGGCGGCAAAGCCGAGCAGCAGCGCCAGCGAACGCGGGCTCAGGCGGCCGACGCGGCCATAGAGACCGGCGAAGACCAGCGAGAAGATCCCGCCCATCGCCACGCTGTAGGTGACGACGCCGGTGAAGAGACCGAGGCCGGCCTGCGTCTCGCGGCTTACCGCTTCGGGTTCCTCGGCAGCGCCATCCGCCGGCGCTTCCGCCGCCGCCATCAGTTCCTCGAACGCGATAGCGCGATCGACCTGGGGTTCACCGTAGATCCGGGCAAAACCGAACGCGACAAGACCGGCGACGAGGCCGGCGATCATGCCTCGCAGCAAAAGATGACCAGTCATTTCAACACCTCAATGGCAGGGGAAGCCGAGCAGATGGCGCCCGTCATGCACGAATTCGTGGACCTCAAGGCCGGACAGAAGACGGGCCGCGCCTTCCTCGGTGCTGACGAAGTAGAGCGCAAGCAGCATCAGCAGGCCGCCGAAAAGCGCCCATGGAAAGAGCTGGCTTGCGGGAATGGGGGTGACGGCCGTGCCGCCGCTCAAGGTGATGTCAGACATGGTCCCTCTCTGAATACGCGTTCGCTTGTGGGCAAGAACTGGATACACCTCGAGGTCTGGCTTTCGCCGGGGCGATTACAGTGGCGCGACCGCGCCAGAATTTCACTGGCTTCCCAAGGTGGTATAGGATTCTATCAGGGGCGTTTCGCGGGAGTCAACGAAGTTCCGCCCCGCTGGGCTTCATTCTTGCCGAAAGGAACAGCGATCGTGAGCGAGGGAACGGAAGAGGCCGACATCCGGCGCGTGCGGGCAAGCCGTATCACGCTGCTCTGCCGGGGCGCGACCGCCGCCAACCGCCTCGCCCGGTTCTCCGCCGACGAGCCGCTGCTGCCGAAGGAAGCCGGGAAGGCCGGGCGCTTCGCCCGGCGGCTGCCGGCCTATGCAGCGGTGCTCCACGCGCCCGAGATCGCGGCCCGCGAAACGGCCGCGCTCTTTTCCGCCAGGGCGGTTCCCTGCGAGGCGCTGCGCGATATCGATCACGGGCAATGGCGCGGCCGCAGCCTCGAGGATATCGCGGGCGAGGACCCGTCCGGGCTCCGGCACTGGATGGCCGATCCGGCCGCAGCGCCGCATGGCGGGGAAAGCATCGAGGAGGCACGGGCGCGCTGCGCGGCATGGCTCGAGGAACAGCACGGCGCGGGCGGGCATCGCCTCGCCGTCACCCATGCCCTTATTCTCAAGATCGTTCTCGCCCATGTCCTCGGGGCGCCGCTCTCCGCCGTCTGGCGGGCGGATGTCGAGCCGCTCGGCATGCTGACGCTCACCAGTGACGGCCGGCGCTGGGCGTTGCGGTTCTTCGGCTCGCCCGCAGGGCCGGAAGGCGATTCATGATGCCGCTTTACGCCGGCCGGAAGCCGGCCGGCGCAAGGGCCCTGCCTCAAGCGGCCTTCAGGAGGTCGCCATGCGGGTCGAGGACGAACTTGGTCGCCGCGCCCTGGTCGAAGCTCTCGTAGCCCTGGACGGCATCGTCTAGCGCGATGATCTTGGCATTGACGATGTCGGCGATGGGCAGGCGGTCATGCAGGATGGCCTGCATGAGCTGGCGGTTGTACTTCAGCACCGGCGTCTGGCCCGTGTGGAAGGACTGCGCCTTCGCCCAGCCGAGGCCGAAGCGCAATGACAGGCTGCCCTGCTTGGCCGCATTGTCCACCGCGCCCGGATCCTCGGTGACGTAGAGGCCCGGAATGCCGATCGAGCCGGCGGCGCGGGTGATCTCCATCATCTGGTTGAGCACGATGGCCGGCTGCTCGCCGCCCGAATGGCCGCGCGCCTCGAAGCCGACGGCGTCGATGGCGCTGTCCACCTCGTTGGTGCCGACGACCTCGGCGATCATGTCGCCGAGCCTGTCGCTCTTGGAAAGGTCGATGGGCTCGAAGCCGACCCTGGCGGCATGCGCCAGGCGATCCTTGTTGAAGTCGCCGATCATCACCACGGCCGCGCCGAGGATGCGCGCGGAAGCGGCGGCCGCAAGGCCGACCGGGCCGGCGCCCGCCACATAGACCGTCGAGCCGACGCCGACGCCCGCGCGCACCGCGCCGTGGAAGCCGGTCGGCAGGATGTCGGAGAGCATGGTGAGGTCGCGGATCTTCGACATCGCCTTGTCGCGGTCGGGGAACTTCAGGAGATTGAAGTCGGCATAGGGGATCGTGACGTAGCGGGCCTGCCCGCCGATCCAGCCGCCCATGTCGACATAGCCGTAGGCGCCGCCGGCGCGCGACGGGTTCACCGTGAGGCAGACGCCGGTATCCTGCGACTTGCAGCAGCGGCAGCGGCCACAGGCGACGTTGAAGGGCACGGAAACGATGTCGCCGATCTGCAGCATCTCGACGTCGATGCCCTTCTCGATGACCTCGCCGGTGATCTCGTGGCCGAGGACGAGGCCCGGCATCGCCGTCGTGCGGCCGCGCACCATGTGCTGGTCGGAGCCGCAGATATTCGTGGAAATCACCTTGAGGATCACGCCGTGCTCGATGCGGCGGCCATCCGGGGCCTCCAGCTTGGGATCGTCGATGTCGCGGACCTCGACCTTGCCGGGGCGCATGTAGACGACGCCTCTGTTCCTGCTCATATCATCTCCTCCTTTTCGTTAAACGCCGGTACCGGCCCGCTCCTCCGCGGGCAGGATGTGCTCTGGACGCCGCGCAGCCGGACCATCGGCCGGGCCTCACGCTTCAAGGCGGGTGCGGGATTTCCGACGATCGGCCCCGGCATGGGCGGGACGGCACCTTGAACACATGCAGCAAACCACTTGGCAGGCGAAATGACGCTCGGGAATACGACATAAGCGGTGTCCGCAACGACACGCCGCCGCGGCGGCTTCAATGTCCCGAAAACGGAAACGGCCCCGCAAAGGCGAGGCCGTTTCGATCGCGCGGGAAGAGGCTCCCGGAAGGCTCAGAAATCCCAGTCCTCGTCCTCGGTCGCGACCGCCTTGCCGATGACATAGGACGAGCCGGAGCCGGAGAAGAAGTCGTGGTTCTCGTCGGCATTCGGCGAAAGGGCCGAGAGGATGGCCGGGTTCACCTTGCAGGCTTCCGGCGGGAAGAGCGCCTCGTAGCCGAGGTTCATCAGCGCCTTGTTGGCGTTGTAGTGCAGGAACTTCTTGACGTCCTCGGTGAGGCCGACGCCGTCGTAGAGTTCCTCGGTATAGCGCGTCTCGTTGTCGTAGAGCTCCAGCAGCAGGTCGAAGGCGAAATCCTTGATCTCCTGCTGCTTCTCCGCGCTTAGCCGCTCTATCGCCCGCTGGAACTTGTAGCCGATGTAATAGCCGTGCACGGCCTCGTCGCGGATGATGAGGCGGATCATGTCGGCGGTGTTGGTGAGCTTGGCGCGGCTCGACCAGTACATCGGCAGGTAGAAGCCGGAATAGAACAGGAAGCTTTCGAGGAAGACGGATGCGACCTTCTTCTTCAACGGATCGCCGGAGGCGTACTGCTCCATGATCAGCGCCGACTTCCTCTGCAGGAACTCGTTCTCCTCCGACCAGCGATAGGCGTCGTCGACGTCCGGCGTCAGGCACAGCGTCGAGAAGATGGAGGAATAGGAGCGCGCATGCACCGCCTCCATGAAGGAGATGTTGGAGAGCACCGCCTCCTCGTGCGGCGTGGCGGAATCCTCCATCAGCCGCACCGCGCCGACGCCGTTCTGGATCGTGTCCAGCAGGGTGAGGCCGGTGAAGACGCGGATGGTGAGCTTCTGCTCTTCCGGCTTGAGGGTCGCCCAGGAGGGGATGTCGTTGGAGAGCGGCACCTTTTCCGGCAGCCAGAAATTGCCGGTCAGTCGGTTCCAGACCTCGAGGTCCTTGTCGTCCTCGATGCGGTTCCAGTTGATGGCGCGGATGGCGCTCGCTGCCTTCGGGGTCTTGGTCTTCACTTGGATGTTCATTCTGGTCCCCAGAGGTCAGAGGGCGCAGGAGACGCAGCCCTGCACTTCCGTGCCGGACAACGCCATCTGGCGAAGGCGGATGTAGTAGATGGTCTTGATGCCCTTCTTCCAGGCGTAGATTTGCGCCCGGTTGATGTCGCGCGTCGTCGCGGTGTCGCGGAAGAACAGCGTCAGCGACAGGCCCTGATCGACATGCTGGGTCGCCGCCGCATAGGTGTCGATGATCTTCTCCGGTCCGATCTCGTAGGCGTCCTGGTAGTAGTCGAGATTGTCGTTGGTCATGAAGGCGGCCGGGTAGTAGACGCGGCCGATCTTGCCCTCTTTCCGGATCTCGATCTTCGAGACGATCGGGTGAATAGAGGAGGTCGAGTGGTTGATGTAGGAGATCGAGCCGGTCGGCGGCACGGCCTGAAGGTTCTGGTTGTAGAGCCCGCCTTCCATGACGGCCGTCTTCAGCTCCAGCCAGTCTTCCTGCGTCGGGATATGGATGCCGGCCTCCTCGAAGATCGCCCTCACCTTCTCCGTCGCCGGCAGCCATTCGGCCTCGGTATATTTGTCGAAATATTCGCCGGAAGCGTATTTCGAATTCTCGAAGCCCTTGAAGCTGACGCCCTTTTCCACCGCCAGCCGGTTGGAGGCGCGGATGGCGTGGTAGGTCACGGTGTAGAAATAGATATTGGTGAAATCGACGCCCTCTTCAGAGCCGTAGAAGATGCGCTCGCGGGCGAGATAGCCGTGCAGGTTCATCTGGCCGAGGCCGATGGCGTGGCTGTCGTCATTGCCCTTCTCGACCGAGGGAACCGAGGAAATGTGGCTCATCTCGGAAACGGCGGTCAGCGCACGGATCGAGGTCTCGATGGTCCGGCCGAAATCGGAGCTGTCCATCGCGGCGGCGATGTTGAGCGAGCCGAGATTGCAGGAAATGTCCTTGCCCATCTTGGCATAGGAGAGGTCGTCGTTGAATTCGCTCGCCTCGCTCACCTGGAGGATTTCCGAGCAGAGATTGCTCATGGTGATGCGGCCGGCGATGGGGTTCGCCCGGTTCACCGTGTCCTCGAACATGATGTAGGGATAGCCGGATTCGAACTGGATCTCGGCGATGATCTGGAAGAAGTCGCGCGCCTTGATCTTCTTCTTCTTGATGCGGCCGTCCTCCACCATCTCGCGATACTTCTCGCTCACCGAGATCTCGGTGAAGGGCACGCCGTAGACGCGCTCCACGTCATGCGGCGAGAAGAGGTACATGTCCTCGTTGTTCCTCGCGAGCTCGAAGGTAATGTCCGGGATGACGACGCCGAGCGAGAGCGTCTTGATGCGGATCTTCTCGTCGGCATTCTCGCGCTTGGTGTCGAGGAAGCGCATGATATCCGGGTGGTGGGCGTGAAGATAGACCGCCCCCGCTCCCTGCCGCGCGCCGAGCTGGTTGGCGTAGGAGAACGAATCCTCCAGCAGCTTCATCACGGGGATGACGCCCGACGACTGGTTCTCGATCTGCTTGATCGGGGCACCCATCTCGCGAAGGTTGGTGAGCGAGAGCGCGACGCCGCCGCCGCGCTTGGAAAGCTGCAGGGCCGAATTGATCGAGCGGCCGATGCTCTCCATGTTGTCCTCGACGCGCAGCAGGAAGCAGGAGACGAGCTCACCGCGCTGCTTCTTGCCGGCATTGAGGAAGGTGGGGGTCGCGGGCTGGAAGCGGCCGGAGATGATCTCGTCGACGAGGTCGCGGGCAAGCTGCTCGTTGCCGCGCGCCAAAGCGAGTGCCACCATGCAGACGCGGTCCTCGTAGCGCTCGAGATAGCGCTTACCGTCGAAAGTCTTCAGCGTATAGGACGTGTAGTACTTGAACGCGCCGAGGAAGGTCGGGAAGCGGAACTTCCTGTCATAGGCGTGGTCGAAGAGGTCGCGCACGAAGTTGAAGGAATACTGGTCCAGCACCTCCTGCTCGTAATAGCCCTCGGTCACGAGGTAATCGAGCTTCTCCCTGAGATTATGAAAGAAGACGGTGTTCTGGTTGACGTGCTGGAGGAAATACTGCTTGGCCGCCTGCCGGTCCTTGTCGAGCTGGATCTTCCCCTCCTCGTCGTAGAGGTTCAGCATGGCGTTCAGCGCGTGATAGTCCAGCGCGGTGATTTCCGGGGCCTTCGCCGGCTTATCTCCCGCAGGATGGGAAAAAGCGTGAGGCGGTTTTTCGCTCGCATCCCGCGGCGTCGAAGCGTTCATCGTGTCCAAAATCGTTCCAGTCCCTGTCTGACATTGTCGACGTCCTCATCCGTGCCGAGCAGTTCGAAACGGTAGAGGAACGGCACCGCGCATTTCGCGGAGATGATGTTTCCCGCGACGGCATATCCGGCGCCGAAATTGGTGTTGCCCGCCGCGATGACGCCGCGGATCAGGCTGCGGTTGCGCGGATTGTTGAGGAAGCGGATGACGGGCTTGGGCACCGCTCCCTTCTCCCCGCCCCCGCCATAGGTCGGCGAAACCAGCACGAAGGGCCGGTCGGCCTGCGGGGCTTCCCCGGCCGCGTCGAGCGGCAGGCGCAGGGCCTCGACCCCGAGCTTTTCCACGAAGCGCCGGGTGTTCTCCGACCGGCTGGAAAAATAGACGAGGCCCCCCACCGCTTTCTCCTCAGGCGAGCGCGCTGATCATGTCCGGGCGGAAGCCGGCCCAATGCTGCTCGCCGGCGATGACGACCGGGACCTGGCGGTAGCCGAGACCCTGCACGAGCGCATAGGCATCGGCATCCTCGGAAATGTCGACGACGTGATAGTCGATGCCCTGGCGGTCGAGCGCGCGGGTGGTCGCGGTGCACTGGACGCAGGCGGGCTTGGAGTAGACGGTAATGGACATGGCTTTCCTCGTTTTCGATCAGGCATGGAATATCGCCCGGCCATCCGCCGATGGCCGTTCGATGAATTCTCGGTGATAAGGGCGGCCGTCTACGGACGGCCGGACGCGGGGCGCCGCCTACTCGCGCGGATGGACTGGCAACACGATCGACATGACTTCACCCCGAGGCATTTCGCGGGGGATCGGGGGAGACGGCGGGCGGCATCCTGCACAACCCAACGCTCGCCATCCGGACACCCCGCCCGTGGACGTTCATGCTCGAGGCAGGTCTCCTGGCTTGCGGGTCGCGGCATCCGTCCGCCTTCCCAAGGCATTTGCGCCCCAGTGGCTCATCGAACGAATGCTCGCCGCTTACAGTTGCGGGGGCAGCTCCGGATTGATGCGGCCATCATGGCCGCCCCGGATTCCCGTCTTAGCCTTCCATCCTTTCGAATCGAAGGAACCTCGAACACAAGATATAGTAGACGAGGTAAAAAATGCGTCAACGGCTATGGTGGATTTTCCACGGTTTCATTGCGCACCAGCGAGCGGGTCCCCGGCAATCGCCTCCACATTCACCGCCATCGACTTGTGGCCGGCACGCACGACCGGTGCCTTTGCCTGGCGCGAAACGTCACCAGGAGCCGCGCTTGCGCAGCCATGCGGCCGACTTGTCCAGCCCGCCGAAGGGGAAGACGTGGATCTGCGTGATGGGGCCCGGCATCGCCGTGCGCCAGCGCTCCTCGACGGGGCCGACGACCGTTTCCGGCGAATAGCCGGCGGCAAGCGCCATGAGCCCGCCACCATGCCGGGTCAGGACGGAAAGGGAGTTCCCGATACCGCACATGGTTCCGTATTTGATGAGCGTCGTGATCTTGGCCGGTCCCGCGACGCCGAGGTGGATCGGAACGTCGATGCCGGCGCGCACCAGCCCGTCCGCCCAGGCGACGGCCTTCTGCGCGTCGAATCCGAACTGCGTGACGATGCGCAGGCGGGCATCCGTCCGCTCGGCGAAATCCAGCTTGCGGCGCAAGGCTTCCAGCGCGACCACGTCGGTGAAATCCGGGCTGCCCTCGGGATGGCCGGCAATGGCGAAGTCCCGGATGCCGAAGCGGTCGAGAACGCCCGTTTCCAGAACGTCGAGCGAGGACGAGAAAGGCCCGGCCGGCGGCGTGATGCCGCCGCCGATCACCAGCACGTCCATGACGCCCGCCTCTTCGGCCAGGCGACCGACGCGCCGTTCCAGCGCATCCCGCGAGGCGATCCGCCGGGCGGCGAGATGCGGCACCGGCACGCAGCCGGCCTCATGCAGCCGGCGGGCGGCGGCCAGCGTTTCCGCCTCGGTCTCCGGCGCGCCGATATCCGTCAGGTAGACCCGCACGCCCCGCGGCAGCAGCGTGACGAGGTCCGCGACCGGCGGGACCTGTTTCGGCAGGGCTTCCATCGAGGCTGGAAGCCGTCCCGTTTCCGTTCGCACCTGTCCGATCATTCTCACGCTCATGCCCGTTGAAAGTAATGGCCTGCTATGACGCCCTTTTCCGCAAGGCGCAGCATCCAACGCGTCATACGCTTGACGGCTTGCGCAAAAGTATCGTGGAAGGGCGAAACGGCAAGCCCTGCCGGAGAGGCGGGGCCTTGTCGCGTCAAGAAGGCGCAGCTTTTCAGGCCCGGCTGATCTCGTCGAGATACCAGCCGATATAGCGCAGCTCGTTATGCTCCATCGGCGCGATGGGGCCGGGCACGAAATAGTGCGAACGCACGCCGCGCGCCGTGTGCTCGATGATCGTCTTGTCCTCCTCGGTCGTCACCTTCCACAGCCAGGTGAGCTTGGCGAGGTCGTAGTCCCTGCCCGCCTCCGCCTTGCCGTCGACGAGCCAGATCAGCTCCATCTCGCAGCTCTCCGCCGATTTCGGGATGAAGCGGTAGATCATGCCGTGGTCGGGATAGCAGACGAGGAAGGTCGTGCCGCCGAGATGGATGGAGGTCACGCCCCCGTCGAAGTCGCTGAAGCGGCCCATCAGCGGGGCCACCGCCTTGCCGTCCTCGCTGCCGCTCTGCACCCCGTCATAGAGCGCATAGCGGAAGGCGTGGATCGCCTCGCGGCCCTCGCGCGAGGTCTGCCAGTGGTTGCCCGAGCCAACCTCGATGCCGAGCGCGCAGGTGCGCGCCTCCATCGCCTCGTTCAGCGCCTCGATCATGTGGAGCGGTTGCTCCAGCGCGTGGGTCTGGGAATATTCCGGATGCGCCGGGCCGCAATGGTAGCATTCGACATAGTTCTCGACCGCCAGCTTCCAGTTGGCGGCGACAGGATAGCTCTCGCGGTGGGCGACGCGGGCGCCCGCCCAGCCATACTGGCCGCAGGTGGCGTGCAGCAGGTTCTCGACCTCGGAAAAATCGAGCGGCGTCTCGGCGAAACAGATGAAGATCAGTCCCTCGACGACGCGGACGTGGATCTTGCGCAGGCCATGCTCGCCGCGGTCGAATTCCTTCGGCATCAGACGCGCCGCCTTGAGGCTGCCGTCGTTGCCGTAGGTCCAGGCATGGTAGGGACAGACGAAGACCCGGGCATTGCCCTTCTGCTTCGTGCAGACCTCCGCGCCGCGATGGCGACAGACATTGAGCATGGCATGGATGGAGCCGTCGGCCGCGCGGGCGACGATCACCTGCTCGCTGTCGATGCGGAAGACCTCGAAATCGTTGACGTTCGGGATCACGCTCTCATGCGCGATGCAGTGCCAGTGGCGACGGAACACCCGCTCCATGTCGCGCTCGTAGATCTCCGCGTCATGGTAGAACGGGCGGGCGAGCCCGTGCCCCGGCCGGTGCTCCGCAACGAGGCGATCGATGCGGTCGGCGTTGACGTCGATGACGGCTTCGGCAATGTGTCCCATACTGGTCGACCCTATCAGGCTGTTCGGTAAACCAGTATTCCGGGGTGCCCTCAGTCCGGCAAGATGGCGGAAAGGCCACGATTAATCGACAAGTTCGATCACGCGGCCTGCCCGCCTCAAGGTGCTTGGAGAACCCCGGTATCGAGGAACGTCTCGATGGCCCTGCACCAGGGGGCGATGTCGATACCGTTCTGCGCCAGCCAGTCCGCATTGAAATACGTCCCGGAATAGCGGTCGCCGCTGTCGCAGATCAGCGTGACGAGCGAACCCTCGCGGCCTTCCTTCATCATGCTGTCGGCAATCGAGAGGAGACCGAAGAAGTTCGTGCCCGTCGAGGCGCCGACGCGGCGGAACAGCCGGTCGGACAGCACATGCGCGGCGGCGATGGAGGCGGCGTCCGGCACCTTGATCATGTGGTCGATGACCGTCGGGATGAAGGACGGCTCGACGCGCGGCCGGCCGACCCCCTCGATGCGGGACGGCGTCGTGCAGGTCGTCTCCATGTCGCCGCTCTTCCAGGCGTCGTAGAACACCGAGTTCTCGACATCGGTCACGCAGAGCCGCGTCGCGAGGTTGCGGTAGCGGATATAGCGCCCGATCGTCGCCGAGGTGCCGCCGGTCCCCGCCCCCATGATCACCCAGGCGGGCACCGGATGAGCTTCCCGCTCCATCTGGCCGAAGATGCTCTCGGCGATGTTGTTGTTGCCGCGCCAGTCGGTGGCGCGCTCGGCATTGGTGAACTGGTCGAGATAGTGGCCCTTCGTCTCCGCCGCGATGCGCGCCGCCGTCTCGTAGACCTCGCCCGGCTTGTCGACGAAGGCGCAGCGCCCGCCGAAGCGCTCGATGACGTCGATCTTCGTGCGGCTGGTGCTGCGCGGCATGACGGCGATGAAGGGCAGGCCGAGCAGGTTGGCGAAATAGGCCTCGGAAACCGCCGTCGAGCCCGACGAGGCCTCGACCAGCGTGGTGCCCTTGCAGATGCGGCCGTTGCAGATGCCGTAGAGGAAGAGCGAGCGGGCGAGCCGGTGCTTCAGGCTGCCGGTCGGATGGGTGCTCTCGTCCTTGAGATAGACCGAGATGCCCTTCAGCCCCTTGAAGACCGGATTGACGAGGTGGGTATCGGCCGAGCGGCGGGCATCGCCCTCCAGCATGCCGATGGCCGCACGCGCCCAGGCGCGGTCGGCGCAATCGAGCGAGGAGACCGGTTCCGGCCGGAACGGGGTTGCGGCACCGTTCATGCCTCACTCCCCCTTGAGCGCGATGACGGCCTCGATCTCCACCTGCGCGTCCTTCGGCAGGCCGGAGACCTCGAAGGTGGCGCGGGCGGGATAGGGGGCGGTGAAGAACTCGCCATAGGCCGCGTTGATCTCGGCAAAGCGCGAGAGGTCGCGCACGAGCACGGTGGTCTTGACGGTGCGCGCGATATCCGTGCCGGCGGCGCGGGCGATGGCGGCGATGTTGCGCAGGCATTGCCGCGCCTGCTCGACCGGATCG
>Ga0153917_1000259_pt1 | contig 42884 bp, 58 predicted proteins | sample TSFL001MetaG_FD_104695 | JGI IMG/M metagenome (GOLD analysis project Ga0153917, IMG submission 104695) | Attine ant fungus gardens microbial communities from Florida, USA - TSFL001 MetaG | ecosystem: Host-associated > Fungi > Mycelium > Unclassified | place: USA: Florida, Paynes Creek Historic... | reverse complement strand
GTCTTCACGCTTGTTGAAACCTTCACGAACGTGGATATCGGAAAGAGCGATAAACATCCCGGTATCGGTGCGCTTAATTACACCGGCCTTGGTCATTTGCTTGAATGAGTTAGCCATTAGAGAACAACCCCGTTATTCAGGGAAATGACGACACGAGGCAGCTCACGGAGTTCTCGCTGAGCTTCCAGCAGGTGCATGTTGGTAGGCGTTTTGGTGTGGCGCTCTTCTATGCGGTCGCACTCTTTGGCCCAGCTGGTGACATCCTCACGTAGCGTAGCGTTCTGCTCAGCCAATTCCTTCCGCTGCGCCATCGCTTCACAAAGCGCAACGCTGGTATAGTCAAGGCGCGTAGCCAGTTCGTTAACCATCCAACCATAAGCGGCAGGAAGGAGAGGGGCTGCTTTACGAGCTGCGTCGATAAGCTGTTCTCTGGTCATACGTGGTTGTAACTCGGTGACGTTCTGTGTGTTCGTCATGGATAGTTTCTCCGTGTTATATGCGCTCTGCACAGCGCGAAAAATCAAAAATATAATTAAAGATTTTGTCTTCATTTCCGATTATATTTTTGTTCTCTCTAATTCTTAAAGATAACAATAAAGGGTCAACGTAATGTCTAAGAAAAGACTAGAAGTTCCTTTTGAAGGTAATGATCAATACTATGAAGGCATACGTGGCCTTATGCTCAGTTCTATTTGTTCAGTGCTTGGCGTTATTCTATATGCTGGATTGTTAGGTAAATTGACATTAAGTAATTTTAGCCTTGATACAATGATTGCGTTATTCGGCTGGGCATTCGTCTGTTTAGTCATATTGATACTCTCCTTCAAACGAACCAATAGAGTATTGATTTCTTTTTCAGAACCTACACCACGACCAAGAGTGGCTGCTGTATTTTTGATTCTGTTATACATAGTTATTGGTACCTTTTGCGCTCTCCTATTCGATACTCTGACAATGTTAGATAACCCATTGACAACAGCTGACGACTTTTGGAAAACCTTTAAAGCATTCCTTATTACTGCGGGATGTATGTTCGTCTTCCTGTTTGCTTTCGGTAATTACGCTGTAAATAAGGTTTCCCCACTAAAAGCCTCAGAATAACTTTTTGTTAAAGAGCTAAGCGTCTAGCGGGGCGCTTTTATTTCATCGATACTATCCTCGTCTCTTCCGAGGTGTCACACCTGATCGCCACGCTGGTGAAACGTCTCTGGCTGTCATACTCGCCTGGCTTGCACATTCCGGCTACCCGCTGGATCGGGATACTGTCTAAGGAATCCCTGGACCGCTGCGGCACATGTGCCATATGCCGTACTGCTAACTACCACATCGGCGCAGGTAACTGTCCGTACCAGTGGTGTGATTTGAATGTACCTTTAGTTACCTTGGTGGTCAAGCAGGCAATGTACTTTTTGTTACCATGTGAGGTAAAAAAATGCCAGAAGGAGCTCTGGCAGTGGAAATGAGGAATTTAGATGTTCTGGGTTATCTGAACCACTTTCCCAACAATTCGGCAGTTACCGTCTATCGGGATAGGTTTGAATGCAGGGTTAAGTGGCATCAAGTATGAGAAGGGACTATCCCATACCAGCTTTTTAACGGTCGCCTCAGCTGAACCGTCAAGTATTGCTACTACAATTTTTCCGTAAAGGTCATCAAGTTGTCCATAATGAGGCTCAACAATAACGATCGACCCTTCAGGTATGGATGGCAGACCGTGAGGGTTGGTCATAGACTCTCCGCGAACTACCAATCCGAAAACTTCATCAGAAACGTTTGCAGTGGTTTGCGTCCATGAAATCACATCAGAAAGCCTTGAGCATGCATAAGTATCAGTCCACATACCAGCCTGAACGGCGGAGATAATAGGGACTGCCGTTGGGGGCTTAAGGAACGGAATAACTTTGGTATCGTCCTGCGTTTCCTCACCCTGACCGTAAAGAATCCATTCTGGAGTTGTCTGCAACGCCATTGCCAGTTGGTGGAGGTTTTCACCATCAGGTTTGGTCGTACCGCTCTCCCATTTAGTTACGGAAACACGGCTTACTCCTAAGCGCTTAGCCAGGGTCTGCTGTGTTATGTCGAGCTGGACTCGACGGGATCTAATTCGGTCTTTCATCTCTGTTTTCATGTAACCAATGTTACATCGGTTCCTTGTAACTGTTGTTTGCTATTTAATGTACCTTTTGTTACCTTTAAGACGCGAGTTAACCAGGAGGAACCATGCGTAAATCAGAAGTCATTGAGCACTTCGGCGGCGTATTAAAAACCGCAAGTGTTCTTGGGATTTCTCACCCTGCAGTTTGCAGATGGGGTGAGGTTATCCCTCAAAAGCAAGCGTTCGTCATCGAGCGAATTACGAAAGGCAAACTTAAGTACGATGCCAGCCTTTATCAAAAGGCTACAGATACAGCTGCTTGAAAGTAACTACAAACGGAAAACCAACATGGTAGAGCCAAGCCTGAAAGAAGTAGTGAAAGCGATGTGTAAAGCGTACCCCGGTGGCCGTGAGGCTATGGCAGGTGCTCTTGGCATGTCAGTCACGCAGTTCAACAACAACCTGTACGAGAAGAACGGCTGCCGGTTCTTCGAAGTGAACGAGCTGGAAGCGATGGAGGACATTTCAAACACTTCTCTCCTGGCAGATTACTTTGCCCGTCGTCGCGGCGCACTGCTGGTGGACGTTCCGCATCTGGAAGACCTGGACCGTGTCGATCTGTTTACGCGTGCCATGAGAACTGCAGCAGCACGTGGTCAGGTTGATCAGATTATCCAGAAGGCCCTGGAAGATGGAGTGATTGAACCGCATGAAGCTGAAGAGATTCACGAGCATCACCGCCAGCACCTTGCTGCGCGTGAAGAAGAAATCCGCGCGATTGTTGCGCTGTTTAGCCGTAAGAAAAGCCAAAAAAAGTGACGCCCGCGAGTGTGCAGCTCCGGGCGTCTTGGCGTGTCGTATTCAGTGGAGAAACTAACGCATGAACAGTTTAAACCGATTGAGACCAGCGAAGCAATTCAGATGCCTTCCGCTGGTGGGAAAAGACTCCCCGTTCGGCTATGTGGAGAGATTAAACGACCAGGCTGACACGAACAACTACCAGCCTGAGAACGCGATGGTAGAGGCTTTTGCTCTGATGAACGAGAAGGGGCGTGAGGAATGGCTGAAGTTGACCGGCGATTCAGAGACCACAGAGGCATCCCCGTCCACGACGTCAGGTGGGAGCCGCAGACTCGACGCGTTATATACCTTCGCGAAGGGTACGATCATGAGTGCTTCAGCCCTCTTGAGCAATTCCAGCGTAAATTTACAGAGTTAAAGGACGACCATGAGCCTGTTGATGCCATCCCGGCCGATAGTGATAAACCCTGACCTTGCATACAGCATTGGCCTTAACGAGGCCATTGCATTGCAGCAGGTTAACTACTGGCTTAAAGAAACCACCTCCGGACTGGAGCGTGACGGCGTGCGCTGGATTTACAACACCAACGAGCAGTGGCTGGAGCAGTTCCCGTTCTGGTCTGAGTCTACGCTGAAGCGCACATTTACCCGCCTGAAGAACCTCGGCGTGCTCAAAGTTGAGCAATTGAACAAGTCACAGCGCGACATGACGAACTACTACACGATCAACTACGAAAGCGAGCTTTTAGATGAGGTCAAAGTGACCAAATCGAAGAGTTCAAATTGCACTCTTCCATCAGGTCAAAATGAACCGATGGAAGAGGTCAAAGTGGAACGCTCCAACGGGTCAAAACGAACCGCTCTCATCAGGTCAAATTGCACTGATGTTCTTACAGAGAATACAACAGAGAATACTACAGATATTAAAAACCCTATTTGTCCGGTTGCGTCGCAACCAGACGGTGAAGTGTTGATCACCGATCAGGCTAAACAGGTTTTAACCCATCTCAACCAGGTGACCAGTTCGCGTTATCAGGTTTCAACAACCTCGCTGCAAAACATTCGTGCCCGAATCGGGGAGGGCTACACCGTTGAAGAGTTATCGCTGGTGGTGGATTACTGCAACGCCAAGTGGAGCGAAGACCTGACGATGGCGGCCTACCTTCGACCACAGACGCTTTTCCAGCCGACCAAATTCCCTGGCTACCTGAAATCAGCGAACAGTTGGGCCAAAGCTGGGCGTCCTCCTCGTGTTAACGGTGAGTGGGTCCGTGAAGATGGGGTTTTCCGCTCCAGTTTCCAGAACACTGACTACAGCAAAGTCCCGGCAGGATTCAGAGGAGCTAACTCATGAGCCTCTTGAAAGACATTCAGATTTTCATCGCCGCTAACCCTGGCTTAACGAACAAAGAGATAGCGGCATCAATGCGTCAGTACGACGTTCATGCTGTTCAGCGTGGTGTATGTCACCTGGTCAAACTGAATCGCGCTACCCGCCAGCACAATGGCAAGTGCTACCAGTATTTTGCTAAAGCGCCGGGTGGGGATGTTACCGAAGGGCGTTCTGCACTGAAAATTAACCGAGCTGACGCACCAGCTGCATCAGAACAGGAAGCCGCACCGAACCCGGTAGTAACCGCGATGATGGAAAAAGCACAAGGCCTGTTTGAGAAGGGGCTCTTCCAGCGGGCAGCCACTGTTCTGATGGAAGCATTCAACCGCTCAAAAGACGAAGAGCAACGAATGAAGATCCTGATTGAGCGCCAGCGCTGCCTGAGCATGGTACCGAAAATAAAAACGCCTACTGACACATGGTGTCTGGCAGGTCAGGGGAGGAATATCTAATGAAATACTCTCTGATTTACGCAGACCCAGCCTGGGAATACGGGAACACCGTCAGCAACGGTGCAGCCACCAACCACTACGGCACGATGAAGCTGATCGACTTGAAGCGTCTGCCTGTTTGGGACCTGGCTGCGGATGATGCTGTTCTGGCTATGTGGTTCACCGGAACACACACCCGCGAAGCGATTGAACTGGCTGAAGCATGGGGCTTCAAGGTCCGCACGATGAAGGGCTTTACCTGGGTGAAGTTCAACCCATTGGCAGAGCAGCACATCAACAAAGCTCTTCAGGCTGGTGGAGTGGAGGACTTTTACGACTTCCTCGACCTGCTGAACGTACAGACCCGTATGAACGGCGGCAACTACACACGAGCCAATACCGAAGACATGCTGATCGCCACCAGGGGGAATGGACTGGAACGCCAGTGCGCCAGCATCAAGCAGGTTATCTACAGCCCACTCGGCGAGCACAGCCAGAAACCAGCTGAGGCGCGTTTTCGTCTGGAGAAGCTTTACGGTGATGTCCCGCGAATCGAACTCTTCAGCCGCTGTGGTGCGCCTGGCTGGGACCACTGGGGTAATCAGGCCGAGTCAGCTGCAGTCGAGTTGATTCCCGGTGTTGCTGTTCCGGTCACAAATAATCGGGAGCATGCAGCATGAAGAAACTATCAACCGAGCAGGAGAACGCGGTTCGTGATGTTGCTCGTCAATGCAGCACCGCGCTTAAGAAAGCCATCACAGAGAATCCATCAGCAGGTTGGAACTCAATAGCAACGCCGATCCTTAAGGAATATCACGAGAAGGTTAAGCCTATGGGGGTAAGCCTTTTGATGTTCTACAGCATCATCGGGCGGCTTAACGGTCGCTTTGGTCGCTACAACAGCCGCATTGGGGAGGACTCATGAACGAGTTAACGCCGCGTCAAGGTGAAGTGTATGAAGCTATCAAGGTTCACATTGAAAAGGTAGGCTTCCCACCAACGTTGATCGAGCTTGCTGAACTGATTGGTTGCTCATCGCAGAACGCTGCTGCTGAGCACGTGAAGGCGCTTAAGAAAAAGGGTTACCTCTCCATTGCTCCTGGCGTTGCCAGGGGTATTACCGTTGTCAAAACTGAATGGAATGCAGAACCGGTATCGATCGTTAGAGACCTGCTATCTGGCGGAAATAAAGCCAGAGAAAACGCTGTTGAATGGCTGAAAAAACAGGGAGTAACTTTATGAAGCTGGTTCTCCCGTTCCCGCCGAGCGTAAACACCTACTGGCGAGCCCCTAACAAGGGGCCGTTAAAAGGCCGCCATCTTATCAGTGAGAAAGGCAGGGCATATCAGAGTGCGGCATGCGCAGCGATTATTGAGCAGCTGCGTTGCCTTCCTAAACCATCTTCGTCACCAGCTGCGGTGGAGATCCTTCTCTTTCCACCAGATGCTCGCCGTCGGGATATCGACAATTACAACAAGGCTCTGTTTGATGCGCTTACGCACGCTGGCATCTGGGAGGATGACAGCCAGGTGCAGAGAATGCTGGTGGAGTGGGGCCCAAAAGTTCCGGGTGGCAGGGTTGAAATAGCGATTACCAAACATCAACCAGCGGTAGGAGTAATAGGGTGAGAGCAATACTGACACCTGAAGTTGCGCCTATGTCCGGGGTGGTTCTGTTCCGCCCAGGAAACGAACTGCTGTGGCTGTTTCGTCGTGGCCGGGTGGTGATTGAAACGCCTTCCGAAGCAATCCAGCACCTGCCATCTGGCCTGATTCCTGAAGTACACCAGCCACTGACAGATGATGTCAGTATGCAGGAACTTTTCCTGAACGAGCGGGTTATTCAGCGTGCTGGTGGACTGAGTGGCCTTGATGCCTGGCTGGAACGTAAATTCGAATGTCAGTGGCCGCACAACGAATGGCACTCAAAGGACTTCACACTGCTACGCCACGCCCCCGGCAGTATTCGACTGTGCTGGGGATGCGATAACCAACTGCGGGAACAAACCACTGAAAGACTGACAGGAATTGCCATGCAGAACCTGGTAAAATGGCTGCTCGAAAGGGTAAATATTATGCTGGGTTTCAGCGCTGACCATACCCTGACGCTGCCGGAGTTGTGCTGGTGGATGGTACGTAACGATCTGGCTGACCTTATTCCTGAATCAGTGGCTAACCTGGCACTCAGGATTAAGCCTGAATCGCACAGCTCAGTGATGCGGGAAAGCGACATTGTTCCGACATTATCGGCGACTGAAATCCTCCAGGAGAAAGTGAAGAAGATAGTCTCGGTGAAGGTCGATCCTGAATCACCGGAATCTTTCATGCTGAGGCCAAAGCGCCGCCGCTGGGAGAACGAGAAGTACACTCGCTGGGTGAAGTCGCAGCAGTGTAGTTGCTGCAATAACCCTGCAGACGACCCCCACCACCTGATAGGCCACGGGCAGGGTGGAATGGGTACCAAAGCGCACGACCTGTTTGTGATACCGCTGTGCAGAGCGCATCACGATGAGTTGCACGCCGATCCTGTGGCATTTGAAGCGAAGCACGGCGACCAATTATCGCTGTTGATTCGGTTTTTAGATCGTGCGCTGGCAATCGGCGTATTAGCATGAACAGTGGAGATAACATGCGCGATATGTATGAAGTTATGGACTTATGGGGTGCTTGGGCTGCAACTGATAGCAGTGGAGTCGACTGGCAACCCGTTGCTGCTGGATTTAAAGGTCTATTGCCGCACGGTAAAAAGACACGTCTGCAATGTGATGATGATGAAGGGATTATGATTGATGGCTGCGTAGCTCGCTTGAGAAAGTATAAATCAGAGGAATACGAACTAGTTATAGCTCATTTTGTCCTCGGTATTTCTTTAAGAACAATAGCGAGAAAAAGAAAGTGCTCAGATGGAACAGTTAGGAAGGAACTTCAGAGAGCATTAGGATTTATTATTGGCGTGTATTCGATGATAAACTAACATGGGTTAGAATAAGCACCTATCAGCCTATCTGGAGGGTGCTTATTCTACGTTTTTATGATTTTGTTTTAATACTTCCTTTTCATCGTGCATCTTGTCAATCATAAAATACATGCCGAGAATAGTTGTACAAATGATATTTGCAATAATGAATATATAAATAAAAACAAATATAAACTTTGCAACTATATTCTTAAATAGCCAAATATGTGTTATTGTCGAATTGAGTAATTGTAAACCACCACCTGCTAAATACATGAATATGCTGGAAAAGGCAAGGTAGCCAAATAAATAAGTTAGAAATTTGCGTCGAGTAAGGTCTTTTCCTTTTAATTTAGGCGGGGAACCGTCCATTACTTCATCCATGCCTGTTTTCTGAAATGTGGCCACTGCAGCCATTGCCGCTATGTAGAAACCAGAAAGGATCTGCAATATACCGTTCACAACGGAGATTAACCCGTCCTTGGCTAATAGAGTGATTGGATTATCAAGATAAAAAATAAATGAGGTGATTATTACAGAGAAAATTAATGGGATCGCAACATCAAACACCCTTTTCTCAGGATGTTTAATGCGAACGTAATCGACCGGAGTCAATATTTTTTTAAATGCACCCATACGCGCTCCCTCCGTTGCAGTTACTGTCTATTTTAACAGTAATGCAACCATTTTTCCAGCTAGCTGGTTATGTATTTGCGTTTGACAAGTTTCAATATTATCAGACAAAACTACCTTTTCTTTCTGAGAGAAAACTGTGTCTGCTATATCTTCTATGGATTTCTCATAGGAAATATCAATTTCATCACTCACTGTACGCTTATTACTATCTCTTCTAGTTAATTTTAGATTGGAATACTCCATGCTCCTAACATAGTCACTTGCTTTTTTTACAAGGTTTATGGCTTTTTCACCTGTTGAGTTTTGGAATGACAATACCATTGTTTCTTGGATAACTGTTATTTCACCTTCCTCGTCTAGTTTCCTATTATTTTTATATCTAATAGCAGTCATTCCAGTTAAAGTACCTGTCTTTAAACTGTCTTTAAGAGTTTTAGACGCGTAAGGATTAATGCTTGCAATTGGGCGGCAGGCTATCTCACGGGGCTTTTTACCGTCTTTACGAACGAATGTGTATTCCGTGGATTCAGCTATCATCCATGTTAATGCGCTAGCCATTAATGATTTCGTTAACCCAGGCACTTCTTCAACATACATTCTATATAAGTCAGGGAATAAATGTTTATCGCGAGGCTCGTGCGAAACGCATACATGACAAGTTACCGCTGGGGCTTCATCTTCATCTCTATCTGCTTTTCTTGATACTCCTGTAAGCTTGTTAGCAAAATGAGGATCTGAAACACTTGAGTTAGCATATTGGAAGAGAATCATTGTATACCCATTCTTGTCGTCGCAGTTCATATCGACGATGCGAACAGTGGACTTACCTTCCGCAATTGAATACTTTGCTTTATGGCTTTTGAATAATTTTTCCACAGCTTTCAATGCATCTGATACAGGCATTGATGGTGCATCTTTTGGTGCACGCGCTAACTCCAATTCACATTCAACTACGTAACGTGCATAGTCCTCTAACAGCATAAAAAATCCTTACGAGAAAAAATAAGTAAGAAGATACCTCAAAAAAGCTAACGCGTACGCATTTTTATGGATATTGTGATAAGAGTAGTCACTTAGACAGAGTACTTATCAAAATGAACCCCGCCATTGCGGGGTTTTTACGTTTATGGGGCTGGCTATGCAGTCTTGTTATCTCCCCTCGTTCTGAGAGGACTCACGGCAATAAGAGGGGGCTAAATGTCCGATCCTGTTTCTGGCACTACGGTAGCGGCTGGTGGTCTGATGGGGGCCAGTATGTTCGGGCTGGCAACTGGTATTGATTACGGTGTGGTGTTTGGCGCATTCGCTGGTGCGGTGTTCTACGTCGCTACGGCGGTTAATATAAGCCGCCTTAAGCTGGTGGGCTACTTCATCACCTCATTCATCTTCGGCGTTATCGGCGCGCCGCTGCTTGGCTCTTACTTCTCCAAATGGACGGGGTATAGCGACAGGCCGCTTGATGCGCTGGGCGCGGTAATCGTAGCTGCTATTGCTATTAAGTTGCTGACGTTCGTCAACAGTCAGGATTTAGGTAGCCTGTTTGGAATTCTCTCGCGTTTACGTGGAGGAGGGGCCAGCAATGGTAACAAGTGATCCGAGTGCGATGGTGAATGCCCTCATCTGTGGGGTGATCGTCCTTGCTCTGATGTTCTACCAGCGCGGCGGGGCGAGACATCGCCCCCTGATATCGCTGATGGCTTATTTCACGGTGCTGGTATACGCCAGCGTCCCTTTCCGTTACCTGTTCGGCCTGTACCATGAATCGCATTGGTTCGTGGTGCTGGTGAACGTCCTGATATGCGCCGCCGTTCTCTGGGCTCGTGGAAACGTAGCACGCATCATTGACGTCCTGAGGCATTCACATGACCAAAGACGAAATTTTTAATGCCATCCTCGGTAAAGAGGGCGGCTACGTTAATCACCCTGACGATAAGGGCGGTCCAACTAACTGGGGGATCACACAAGCGGTAGCTCGCGCCCACGGATTCAACGGGGATATGCGAAACCTGACCCGCCAGCAGGCGCTGGATATCCTGACGGCTGACTACTGGACAGGGCCACGCTTCGACCTTGTTTCTGAGGTATCACCAGCCATCGCTGCCGAACTATGCGACACAGGCGTAAACATGGGCCCATCGGTGCAGACCAAATGGTTTCAGCGTTGGCTGAACGTGTTCAACATTCAGGGCTCGCTCTATCCCGATCTGATTGCAGATGGTTTTATCGGTCCTCGAACTATCAGCGCATTAAAAAGCTATCTTGCCCGGCGAGGAGTAGAGGGGGAGCTGGTTATGCTCCGTGCTCTTAATTGTAGCCAGGGTCAGCGTTATCTCGAACTGGCAGAACAGCGCAGCGCGAACGAGACGTTTGTTTATGGCTGGGTAAAGGAACGGGTGGCCATATGACTATGGAAATGATTATTGGGCTGGCTGTTGCTGTTCTCGGTGCTATAGCTGCTGCTTTCGGAATTGGTCATGCTTCAGGAACCACAAAAACGGAAGCTAAGTTTCAGAAGCAAAATACAGAAGAAAAAGCCGCAGCAACTGAAGCAGTAGCCGAACGCCGGGTAGAAGCAACGAAAGAGGCCATCAATGTACAGCAGACTGTTAACCGCATGCCTGATGACGATGTTGATCGCGAGCTGCGTGACACGTGGAAGCGCTCCGGTGGTGGTTGATACCGCCTGTGACTGGGTAAAACCGATCTACCTGACTGATCACGACATCGACGTTATGGACCGCCAAGCGAAGAAAGACATCCTGGCGCATAACAAAGCGTGGCAGGCGAACTGCCAGATGTACTAACTAATCAGCATTTAAATTAAAGGTCTCCTAATTTTGTGCCGATACTATCTCCATATTTACTGAAGGGAGGTAGTTACAAATGAAAGTATTACAAACGTTAGGTGGTTACCAAGGCGGGCAGGCCGGTATTTTTCAGTATAAAAGGGATAGCAAAGGGGTTGTCATTGATCCAACCGTTGGCATGAATGCCAATGCGGAAGTTATTGAAATTTCTAACGAAGATTGGAGTGGGATGATTAATCGGTTAGAAAATATCGGAAAAAAAGTAGTAGATTTGACCGAGATGAAACAAGAGATTGCAGAGGAACTCGGAATGAATAACACAGAGACTGCCGCTGTGGTTGCCATTTTAGAGCACGAAGGCACCTTCGACCATTATGGCGGGTTTATTGGTGGCGGGGAATCAGTGTCAATTCATCTTCGTAGAGATGATGATTAATTCTAGCCAATCTTCTATACATGGCCTCGAATCCTCGGGGCTTTTTTATTATCGTCACCAGTGATAGAACAATCGTTATGGCATTATTCTTTTGAGGGGGAATATCTACTGTAGATGATAGAAATCATGCCTGATATATCCATTACGGTTTCACACGAAGACAAAAGCTAACACCTATTCGAAGTGTTTTTCTTCGTCGCTGATGTTCGCCAGTATTCATTTCAAATCTACTTAACAAACTGGAGCATGCCTCTTATGATGTGAAGTAGATACGTGAAATGGCGACACCTGCAGATCAGTCAGAGAGCATCACAAAAAGTGTTTTAGTTGATATTTGTTTAGTGCCTGCCGTAACGCTTTTGGTTACAATCGCTTCACTTTATATTGTGAGGTAAAAATGGATACAGATTTGATTGCTTTTGAAAGCTTGATTGCTGCCCAACAAACAATGATAGCAGCTCAAGAAACCGCCAAGTGGACATATTGGATGATGTTTGCAACATGGTTTGCTGGTGGAGCAACTTTGTCTGCCGTTTTGGTTTCCTTGTACATTGCTAATAAAAAACCAGTTCCAAGGATAAACTCTTTTGTTGACGCGACCATTATCGCGCCTGCACCGGGGATATCTATGGTTGGATTGAGTATAACTGTTGCAAATGTAGGGTTATACCCCGTAGTGATTAGTTCAATTCATTGGGAGTTCGGGGGAAAGAAAAAAATTGTACAAATGTTCAATAAATTAATATCTGCTCAAATGCCTAAAAAATTAGAGCATGGTGAGTCGGCCCTTTTCTTTATTGAAACAGAGAACTTTTCTGAGTGGATCGTTAATTTCCGGAAATTAATTGAAGATTCTGATGGGAAACTATCCAAGCTAAGATTTGTAATTAATCTCACAACCGGACAGAGAATCAGTTTTAAACCGAAGCGAGATTTAATTGAAACACTTAGTGAAGCCAAGACCGCCTGAATAGGCGGTTTTTTTATTGCCATAATGAGGAAACTATGCCGCCACGAACACCAAAAGCTTGCCGTGTGCGCGGCTGCCGTTCAACCACCATCGATCCATCAGGCTACTGTGAAGCCCACAAAGGCGAAGGCTGGCGCCAATATAAGCCAGGTCAAACCAGACAGCAGCGAGGATATGGCTCTAAGTGGGAGATTATTCGTGCGCGTATCCTGAAGCGTGACAATGGTCTGTGCCAGGGTCATATCAAAAAGGGGGTCGTTAAACAGGCATCATGTGTTGACCATATCACTCCGAAGGCTCAGGGCGGTACAGACGACGATTCCAACCTGCAGAGCCTGTGCTGGTCATGTCACGCCACCAAGACCGGGAAAGAAAGTCACAGGTGAGAGCTATTATCATTTAATGTGTGTGAAGGGGTGGGGGAGGTAAAATCTCTGCAACCCTGAGCTTTCCGGACTGCCCGCCTCCTCGAATTTTTTTACCCGCGAAAAATCAAATTTAACCTGGAGTGTCGCTTATGGCTGGAACGACGGGGCGTTCCGGGCGTCGCCCCAAGCCAACGGCGCGCAAGGAGCTGGCTGGTAACCCCGGCAAGCGAGCCCTTAATAAAGAAGAACCAGTTTTCACACCCATTAAAGGCGTTGAACCCCCGGAATGGTTTTCCGAAGACGATGGTATGCCGATGGCCTCCGTCATGTGGGAACTGACCACGAAGGAATTATGCGGGCAAGGTCTTCTCTGTGTAACCGATCTTGCGGTGCTTGAACGCTGGTGTGTGGCTTACGAGTTCTGGCGACGTGCTGTCAAAAACATCGCCCGTGATGGTCTTTCAATCGTTGGGGCTATGGGTGGAAAAATTAAGAACCCTGAACTTACAGCCAAAAAAGAACAGGAATCGGAGATGAGTTCTACCGGTTCAATGCTGGGACTTGATCCGAGTAGCCGCCAGCGTCTGATCGGTCTTGCTGGTCAGAAGAAAACCTCCAACCCATTCCTGAAGATGATCAATTCATGAGCCGGAAATCGTACCCTAACGTTAACGCCGCGAATCAGTACGCCCGCAACGTTGTGCGGGGTAAAGTCCCGGCGTGCCAGTTTGTCATTCAGGCCTGTCAGCGTCATATCGACGATATGGCCCAGGAGAAGAGCCGAAAATTCCGGTACCGCTTTGACAAGGATATGGCGGAGAAAGCCGCAAAGTTTATTCAACTATTGCCGCATACCAAAGGCGAATGGGCGTTTAAGCGGATGCCGATCACCCTGGAGCCGTGGCAATTGTTCATTGTCTGCTGCGCATTTGGCTGGGTACAAAAAGGCACTAAGCTTCGTCGCTTCCGTGAGGTCTACACGGAAATACCGCGTAAGAATGGTAAATCGGCTATCTCTGCTGGGGTGGCGCTGTTTTGCTTTACCTGTGACAACGAATTCGGGGCAGAGGTTTATTCCGGCGCCACCACCGAAAAACAGGCATGGGAAGTATTCAGACCAGCGCGCCTGATGTGCAAGCGTACGCCGCTGCTGGTGGAGGCGTTCGGTATTGAGGTGAACGCTTCTAACCTGAACCGTCCCGAGGATGGTGCACGCTTCGAGCCGCTTATTGGAAACCCCGGCGACGGGGCTTCACCACACTGTGCCATTGTCGACGAATATCATGAACACCCGACGGATTCGCTTTACACCACAATGCTGACGGGTATGGGCGCCCGCCGCCAGCCGCTGATGTGGGCTATCACTACGGCAGGCTACAACATTGAGGGGCCGTGCTACGACAAAAGGCGGGAAGTGATAGAGATGCTGAGCGGTACGGTACCGAACGAAGAATTATTCGGGGTGATCTACACGGTCGATGAAGGCGATGACTGGACAGATCCAAAGGTACTGGAGAAAGCTAACCCAAATATGGGCGTGTCGGTCTACCGTGATTTTCTGCTCAGCCAGCAACAGCGAGCCATCAATAACGCCCGTCAGGCTGGCGTGTTCAAAACGAAGCACCTCAACATCTGGGTTGCTGCCCGAGCGGCGTTCTTTAACCTTGTGTCGTGGCAGAACTGCGAGGATAAGACCCTTACGCTGGAGCAATTTGAGGGACAGCCCTGCGTGCTGGCGTTCGACCTGGCACGCAAACTCGACATGAACAGCATGGGGCGTTTGTTTACGCGGGAGATTGACGGTAAAACGCATTACTACTGTGTCGCACCGAGATTCTGGGTGCCCTATGACACGGTGTTCAGCGTTGAAAAAAATGAAGACCGTCGTACTGCTGAGCGTTTTCAGAAATGGGTTGAGATGGGTTTGCTGACGGTAACGGATGGTGCAGAGGTTGATTATCGCTACATTCTGGAAGAAGCCAAAGCAGCGAACAAACTCAACCCGGTAAGCGAATCACCAATCGACCCGTTCGGCGCAACTGGCCTTTCCCATGATTTGGCAGACGAAGGTCTTAACCCCATCACGATCATCCAGAACTACACCAATATGTCTGACCCGATGAAAGAGCTTGAGGCCGCTATTGAATCTGGGCGTTTTCATCATGACGGCAACCCAATCATGAGCTGGTGTATCAGCAACGTCGTCGGGAAATATCTGCCAGGTAACGATGACGTGGTTAAGCCTATTAAGGAGCAGAACGAAAACAAAATCGACGGCGCTGTAGCGCTGATAATGGCAATCGGTCGGGCAATGCTGAAAGAGCCTGGCGATTTCCTTTCATCACTTGATCCGGACGATGACCTCTTAATTCTATGAAATCATTTATTACTGATGTTATCGGGCTTGCCGGTTTCGGCTTGCTTACGCCCGGGGTTTACCTGCGTTTTGGTCTGGCCCCGGCACTCATGTTCGCAGGTGGGCTAATGGTGCTGTGCGCCCTGGCTATGGCCAGAGGGGGTAAACGTGCTGCTTGATGCCTTATTCAGAAGTGAATCACTGGAGAACCCATCAACACCAATAACGGGTGATTCGATTGATACCGATGGTTTATTTCGGGCCGATGTTTATGTGAGCCCTGAAACAGCTATGAAGCTGGCTGCGGTATATGCCTGTATTTATGTCCTGTCATCAAACCTTGCTCAGATGCCGCTGCACGTCATGCGAAAACACAACGGTAAGGTTGAACCTGCGCGGGACCATCCGGCATTTTATCTTGTTCATGACGAGCCAAATACCTGGCAGACCAGCTATAAATGGCGCGAGTTAAAGCAGCGTCACATCCTCGGCTGGGGTAACGGGTACACCTGGGTAAAACGTGATCGTCGGGGTGAAATTACTTCACTGGATTGTTGTATGCCGTGGGAGACAACGCTGATTAATACCGGCGGGCGATACACCTACGGGGTATACAACGAAGAAGGTGCGTTCGCCATTAACCCTGATGACATGGTTCACATCCGTGCGCTGGGGAATAACCATAAGATGGGGCTTAGTCCTGTAATGCAGCATGCTGAAACCATCGGCATGGGAATGAGCGGGCAGAAATACACTGAGAGCTTTTTCAGTGGGAATGCCAGACCTGCAGGGATTGTTTCAGTGAAAACACCGCTCCAAAAAGAAAGTTGGGGCTGGCTTAAAGAGCAGTGGCAAAAGGCGGCGCAGGCATTACGCAGCCAGGAAAATAAAACCATGCTGCTTCCTGCTGACCTGGACTATAAGGCGCTGACAGTTTCCCCTATCGATGCCCAGATAATCGATATGTCAAAGCTCAACCGTTCCATGATTGCCGGAATTTTTAACGTACCGGCGCACATGATTAACGATCTCGAAAAAGCTACCTTCAGCAACATTACTCAGCAAGCAATTCAGTTCGTCCGCTATTCAATGATGCCCTGGGTGACAAACTGGGAGCAGGAACTTAACCGACGACTGTTTACCCGCGCTGAGCTGGCTGCCGGGTATTACGTTCGCTTTAACCTTACTGGCCTGTTGCGTGGCACCCCGCAGGAGCGTGCGCAGTTCTATCACTTCGCCATTACTGACGGCTGGATGAGCCGCAACGAAGCACGCGCTTTCGAGGATATGAACCCTGTCGACGGCCTGGATGAAATGCTGGTCAGCGTCAACGCTGCTAACCCGGCCAATGATTTCAAAACTACTAAAACCGAAGAGGATAAAACCGATGAGTGATCGCGAGACTCGCTGTTACAGCGGTGAAGTCCGTGCCGAGCAGCAGGGCGAGCAGCCCACGCGAATTATCGGTTACGGCTCGGTGTTTAACAGTCGTTCAGAACCCCTCTGGGGATTCCGCGAAATTATCAAACCAGGCGCTTTCGATGATGTGCTTGGCGACGATATCCGTGGGTTATTTAACCATGACCCAAACTTTATTCTAGGGCGCAGTGCCTCCGGCACGTTGAGCGTCAGCGTCGATGATAAAGGTCTTCGCTACGATATTTCGGCTCCAGATACTCAGACTATCCGCGATCTGGTCCTGGCTCCGATGATTCGCGGTGATATCAATCAGTCGTCGTTTGCATTCCGGATCGCCCATGACGGTGAGAACTGGTATCAGGACGACGAAGGGATTGTCATTCGCGAAATTAATCGTTTTTCACGCCTCTTTGACGTCAGTCCGGTTACCTATCCGGCCTACCAGGAGGCTGATTCTGGCATCCGATCCATGAAAGCCTGGCAGGAAGCGCGCGACAGCGGCGCGCTGGCGCAAGCCATTAATCAACGAATGGCGCGCGAGCGCCTGCTGACTCTTCTTAACGCGTAAGGAAAAACCATGAAATTGCACGAACTGAAGCAAAAACGTAACACCATCGCCACTGATATGCGTGCTCTGCACGATAAAATTGGCGATGCGACCTGGACCGATGAGCAGCTTACCCAGTGGAACGCTGCAAAATCAGAACTGGACTCGCTTGATGAGCGTATCTCCCGTGAAGAAGAGCTGCGTCGTCACGACCAGACTTTTGTTAATGAGCAAGAGCCTGAACAGCGCCAGCGTAAGGATAACCCTGAGGTGCAGGCGGAAGAACGCCGTGCCGCTGCATTTGATCGCCTTCTCCGCCACGGCTTCGGTGAACTCACTGCCGAAGAGCGCCAGGCCGTTAAAGAGCTGAGCGCGCAGGGTACGTCTCCTGATGATAAAGGGGGCTATACCGTACCTACCCAGATGCGCAATACCATCATCGATGCGATGAAGGCTTACGGCGGGATCGCCAGCGTTGCCCAGATTCTCAATACCTCGAATGGTCAGGATATTACCTGGTCCACTTCTGACGGGACCGCTGAAGAAGGTGAGCTGCTCGCTGAAAACACTGCGGCCAGTGAAGGTGACGTGACGTTTGGTACGGCGATCCTGGGTGCCAAAAAGCTGTCATCCAAAATCATCCGTGTCTCTAACGAACTTCTGCAGGACAGCGGCGTAGATATTGAAGCATACCTGGCGGGGCGTATTGCACAGCGCATTGGCCGCGGCGAAGCTAAATACCTGGTCCAGGGTACAGGTGCAGGCACACCGCTGCAGCCAAAGGGACTCGCGGCTTCAGTCACCGGGACCGTTTCTGCTGCGGCAGCGGCAACATTTACCTGGCAGGAAATGAACAGCCTGAAACACGCGATTGATCCGGCATATCGCGGCGGACCTAAATACCGCTGGGCATTTAATGACGGTACGCTTCAGGTCATTGAAGAGATGGTTGATGATCAGAAACGCCCGCTGTGGCTGCCAGATGTTGTTGGTGGTTCCCCGGCGACCGTTCTGGGTATTCCATATGTGATCGATCAGGCAATTGATGCGGCGGCGGCGAGTAAGAAATTTATTTTCCTGGGTGATTTTAATCGCTTCATCGTTCGCCGCGTTTCTTATATGACCCTTAAGCGCCTGGTTGAACGTTACGCCGAATACGATCAGACTGCGTTCCTGGCGTTCCACCGCTTCGACTGTGTGCTGGAAGATACCGCAGCCATCAAAGCGCTGGTGGGTAAAGCTCCGTAATACAGACCAACCGTGAAAGATGCCGCGTAAGCGGTTTTTTTATGCCCGTCATCTGGCGGGCATGGAGGTTTTATGCTTCTGACACTGGAAGAAATTAAACGTCAGTTGCGCCTGGAAGAGGATTATTCGGATGAAGATTCACTCCTAGAAACTCTCGGAAAAGCGGTGCAGGCAAGAACGGAAACGTATCTGAACCGAACGCTTTATGATTCTTCCACAGGTGTTTCGGCTAATGATCCTGATGGTCTGGTTATGTCTGAAGATATCAGGTTAGGAATGCTGTTACTTGTCACACATTTCTACGAAAACCGATCATCCGTAAGTGAGGTTGAAAAAACGGAAATGCCGCAATCCTATACCTGGCTTGTTGGCCCGTACCGGTTCATTCCGCTATGAAACTCAGGCAGGCGCAAACCAGCGCGACATACCTGCTTCCCGATCCAGGAGAGCTTGATAAACGGGTGCTTATCAGAAAACGGGTTGATGTACCTGCAGCTGATTTCGGTACCGAGCCTGAATACCCGGTTTCATTTCCAGTCTGGGCAAAGATGGTTCAGACCAGCGCTACGACATATCAGGAAACAGCTCAGACTGACAACGTTATTACACATTACATCACCATCCGCTGGCGAAGCGGAATCACCTCAGATTTCGAGGTGGTGCAGGGCGATCAAGTGTTTCGCGTTAAGCGGGCGCGTGACCTGAACAGTAAACGCCGGTTCCTGCTTCTTGAATGCACCGAACTTGGCGTTGAGTCAGTGACAGCCGGAGGGAACAGTAATGGCAACTCCCTTTTTTCACGTTAATTTTGAACAGCCTAATGAAATGCGCTTTAACCGGGCGCGCGTTCGTCGGGCGTTTATTCATATTGGTCAGCGGCACATGCGCGATGCCCGCCGTCTGGTGATGCGCCGGGGACGATCTGAACCGGGTGAAAACCCAGGTTATCAGAGCGGCCGCCTTGCAAAATCCATCGGTTTTATGGTCCCCAGGGCAAGTAAAAACCGCCCCGGTTTTATGACCCGCATTGCACCGAACCAGCGCAACGGACAGGGAAACAGGTTAATCACTGGCGACTTCTACCCGGCATTTCTTTTTTACGGTGTTCGTGGTGGCGCTAAACGTCGCCGTAGCCATCATCGTGGAGCTTCCGGCGGCAGCGGCTGGCGCCTGGCTCCACGTAACAACTTCATGGTAGAGACGCTGAAAAGAAACAGCCCGTGGACGCGCTATTACTTGGCGCGCGAGCTACGCCTCTCACTTAAACCGGAGAAACGTCGCTGATGAAACTCACTCCTGTTATTGCTGCACTTCGTGCCCGATGTCCTGTTTTCGAAAATCGTGTTGCGGGAGCGGCGCAGTTTAAGGACCTGCCTGAAGTCGGCAAGATGAAACTCCCGTCAGCTTACGTTGTTCCTGGTGATGATTCGCCTGGTGAGCAGAAAAGTCAGACGGATTACTGGCAGACCCTGAGGGAAGGTTTTTCCGTTATCGTTTTTGTCAGCAACGGACGGGACGAACGTGGACAGTTTGCGTCATTCGATGTGGTGCACGAAATCCGTCAGATGCTTTTAAAAGCGTTACTGGGGTGGAATCCGGAAGAGGGCGGAAACCCCATTGTCTATGACGGAGGCACGCTTCTTGATGTTAACCGTCACGAGCTGAGCTATCAGTTCGACTTTGTTGTTGAGACGGAAATCAACGAAGAAGACACCCGTCAGTACGACGAACTCGGCGACCTGGACGAGTTTAAAACCCTCTCCATCGATGTTGACTTTATCGATCCCGGAAACGGACCAGACGGCAATATCGAACACCACACGGAATTCACTCTCCCTACCTGAGGATAAACATGTTTGTGAAACCCATAAATGGGCGGTCAGTTCATGACCCTGCCCGAGGCGATCTTTTGCCTGCTGAAGGGCGAAACGTTGATGAAAGCCAGTACTGGTACCGTCGGGAGCTCGACGGAGATATCAAAATTGTTCAGCCATCGAAAGACGCTGAAACGGATAAAAAGGTGAGCGCTAAATGACAGTCTCCATGAACAACATTCCGTCTGATCTCCGGGTTCCGCTGTTCTATGCCGAAATGGACAATAGCGCAGCGAATACCGCGCAGACCAGCGCGCCATCACTGCTTATCGGTCATGTAAACGCAGGGGCAGCTATTGCCACGAATCAGCTGGTTTTCATGCCGTCGAAAGACTACGCCATCCAGCAGTGTGGTGCCGGCAGCCAGCTGGCACGTATGGTTGAAGCCTACCGGCTCACCGACCCGTTTGGTGAACTTTGGGTGGTTGCTGTACCTGATACTGGAACAGCCGCCACCTTTACCCTGACGGTGACAGGAGCGGCCACGGGTTCTGGTGTGGTCAGTCTATACATCGGCCGCCGTCGCATTCAGGCTAACGTCACTACCGGCGATGATGTCACGGCTATTGCATCAGCAATCGCTGCTGCCATCACTGCTGACGGACAGACAGCGTTTACTGCCTCTGCCAATAACGGTGTCGTAACGCTTACCGCCCGTCATAAAGGCACCTGGGCAAACGACATTCCGATCACGCTTAACTACTACGGTTTTAGCGGAGGGGAAGTGCTACCTGCGGGGGTACTTATTGCCGTGGGCTCGGGAGTGACAGGTGCTGGCGCCCCTGTACTGACCGGGGCAATTGCCGCAATGGGTGACGAGCCGTTCGACTATATCGGGCATCCGTTCAACGATACCGCATCAATGAACGCCTTTACACTCGAGATGAACGATACCAGCGGTCGCTGGAGCTGGTTGCGCCAGATTTACGGCCACGTGTATACGGCAAAAATCGCCGCTGTAAGTGACCTGATCACCGTCGGCGATATGTTCAACGATCCGCATGTGACGCTTGCAGGTTATGAAAAAACAGTTCAGTCCTGTCCAGATGAACTGGCAGCAAGCCGAACTGCCCGCGCTGCGGTATTCCTGCGTATCGATCCTGCCCGCCCGACGCAAACGGGAGAGCTGACAGGGATGTTACCGCCCCCAACGGGCAAGCGTTTCATCCGTACTGAGCAGCAATCGTTACTGACTCACGGTATCGCTACTGCATATGCAGAAGGCGGTGTGCTTCGTATTCAGCGCGATATCACCACCTACAAAAAGAACGCTTACGGCGTGGCGGATAACAGCTATCTGGACAGCGAAACGCTGCATACCAGCGCGTATGTGCTCCGTCGCCTGAAGTCCGTTATTACCAGCAAGTATGGCCGTCATAAACTGGCGAATGATGGTACACGATTCGGCCCCGGCCAGGCGATTGTCACCCCTGCGGTCATTAAGGGTGAGTTGCTGGCAACGTATCGCCAGATGGAGCGTGAAGGGATCGTAGAAAACTATGACCTGTTTAAAGCGCACCTGATTGTTGAGCGCGATGCGAATGACCCGACCCGCATCAACGTACTTTATCCACCTGATTACGTTAACCAGTTGCGTGTCTTCGCGCTGCTTAATCAGTTCCGTCTTCAGTATCAAGAGGAGTCCGCGTAATGGCACGCATTGCAGGTACCTGTTATTTCAAAATTGACGGTCAGCAGTTATCGCTGACCGGCGGCATTGAGGTGCCAATTAACAAGACGGTCAATGACGACATCATTGGCATGGCCGGGGACGTAGACAGAAAGGAAACTCATCGCGCCCCTTACGTTAAGGGCACCTTTAAAGTGCCGAAAGACTTCCCGGTCAGCAAGGTGACGACATCAGACCAGATGACGATTACCGCCGAACTTGCGAACGGTCAGGTTTATGTTCTGTCATCCGCCTGGCTGCATGGTGAAGCTAACCATAACGCTGAAGAAGGTACAGCGGATCTTGAATTCCACGGTGAAGAGGGAGATTACCAGTAATGAAAGAACTTGAGCTGAGCAACCCAGTCAATGCACATGGTGAAACAATCAGCGTCCTGGAGTTCAACGAGCCTACGGGGAAAGACGTTCGTGAACTGGGTTATCCCTATCAGATGAACCAGGACGAGTCGATCAAACTTCAGGCGCACATTATTGCTAAATACATCGTCAGGCTGGCAAATGTCCCCCTGAGCACCGTTGATCAAATGTCTCCAGGGGACCTGAACTCGGCAGGCTGGCTTATTGCTGGTTTTTTCCTCCAGGGCTGACGGCGGAGTATCTCACCGACCGCTTTTTTGACTGCGCCAGCTACTGGCGCATTAACCCTTTTGAACTGCTGAATATGCCAGTCAGTGAGCTTCCGTTACTGGTCAGCCAGGCAAACAGAATAGAACAGGAGAAGCCTCGAAATGGCTGAGTTTGAATTGAAAGCGCTGATTACCGGCGTGGATAAGCTTTCTCCTGCGCTTTCACGAATGCAGAAAAACATTCGTGGTTTTAAACGTCAGGCCGAAGAGGCATCGAAGGGCGGAATAGCTCTTGCTGGTGGCCTTGCAGCAGGACTGACTGTTTCACTCAAGGCTTTCGCCGATCAGGAAAATGCGGCAACGGGTCTGAAAGTGGCGATGATGCAGGCCAATGGTGAGGTCGGCAACAGTTTCGAAAAAATCAATAAACTTGCCGTGGGGCTCGGTAATCAGTTGCCGGGTACCACGGCTGATTTTCAGAACATGATGCAGATGCTGGTTCGCCAGGGTATTCCGGCAGAAAACATTCTGGGCGGGGTGGGGAAAGCGACAGCGTACCTTGCCGTTCAGCTGAAAAAGACACCTGAAGCGGCGGCTGAATTTGCCGCGAAAATGCAGGACGCCACCGGCACCGCTTCAGATGACATGATGGGGTTATTCGACACGATCCAGAAGGCATTTTATCTGGGGGTGGATGATACCAACATGCTGTCTTTCTTCACCAAAACCAGTTCTGTTCTGAAGATGGTAAACAAAGATGGGCTAAAAGCGGCTCAGGGTCTTGCGCCTATAAGCGTGATGATGGATCAGATGGGCATGCAGGGTGAGTCAGCAGGTAACGCCCTTCGTAAAGTCATTCAGTCAGGTCTGGATGTTAAGAAAGTCAACAGCGTGAATAAAGTGCTCGAGCGTCAAAAACTCGGAGTGAATCTTGATTTCACCGACGGTAAAGGCAGTTTCGGCGGTATTGATAAAATGTTCACGCAACTGGCGAAGCTCAGGAAGTTAACTGATGTGAAACGAAGCGGGGTGTTAAAGGCGCTGTTTGGTGACGATGCGGAGACGCTCCAGGTTGTTAACGCCCTTATCGACAAGGGGAAAGACGGCTATGACCAGGTTCAGCAGAAAATGAACCAGCAGGCCAGCCTAAATAAACGTGTTGAAGCGCAGCTTGGAACCCTTGCTAACCTCTGGGAGGCGATGACCGGTACCGCTACTAATGGTCTGGCCGCCATCGGAAGTGCTTTCTCAGGTGATACAAAAAATCTGACGATCTGGCTTGGCGATTTGGGCGAAAAGTTCACTACCTTTGCCGACCAGAACCCGAGGGTGATTCGCAGCGTAGCAGGTCTTGTTGCCGGTCTTGCCACCCTTAAGCTGGGAATTATGGGCGTCGGGCAGGCTATAACGATTGCCAGCAGGCTGGCATCGATGACCCCGCTTGGCATGATCCTGACAGGAATTGCGCTGGCCGCAGGGCTAATTATCTCTAACTGGGACGCTATTGGTCCTTATTTTAAAAAAATGTGGGAGACGATCGGTCCTTACTTCGAAATGGGATGGGAGCTGATTAAAACTGCATTCTCATGGACTCCCTTAGGGATGGTAATTAACAACTGGGGGCCGGTGGTGAAATGGTTCCAGGATATGTGGGAGAAGCTGAAGCCCATTATTGAATGGTTCTCTGATGGGGCAAGCGATACGGTCGCTGCTGCTAACGCTGCACAATGGGGCGCTGGTGGTTATGGGGCCTATGGCACCGGCGTGGCTAGCCCTGGTTTTAACCCTTACCAGATTAAACAGGGTGCGTCGGCTCAGCCTCAGGGAACGGTAACAGTCCAATTTGAGAATGCACCGCCTGGCATGAAGGTAACTGATACGCGCGCTTCCGGTATCGATGTAAACCACGATGTGGGGTATACGCGGATCGGAAGAACAGGAATGGGTGGTTAATAACCTGCTGCGGCAGGTTTTTTTATGTCCGGAGTAGATATGTCGTGGAAAGACAGACTGCAGGAAGCGTCCTTTCGGGGCGTTCCATTTAAGTTTGAAGGGGAAGGATCTGCGGTAGGACGTCGTGTAGAAACCCATGAATACCCAAACCGGGACAAGCCCTACACGGAAGACCTGGGCAAAGTTACTTTCCGCCCGAACATTACCGCTTATGTTGTTGGCGATAATTGCTGGGAACAGCGTGACAGGCTTATTGAAGCGCTGAACAAACCGGGGCCGGGGATTCTGATACACCCCACTTACGGGGAATTGAGCGTCTGTGTAGATGGTGAGATTAAAGTCAGCTCGACATCCGGCGAAGGGAGAATGGTACGGTTTGATCTCCAGTTCGTTGAGGCAGGAGAACTTTCTTACCCGACATCCGGCGCTGCTACGGCTAATACTCTGGTGTCTTCCTGTTCGGCGCTTGATGACTGTATCAGCGATAACTTCGGAAAATTTGGTATGGAAGGCATGCCAGATTTTGTGCAGAACGGCGTGGTTGAAGATGCTAGAGGCATGCTTGGCTATGTCTCTGAAAAAATGGCGCTGGTAGATGCCGAAATATCTTCTGCAGCGCGATTATTGCAGGGCGATATTTCCGTGTTACTCCCGCCTCCATCATCAGGTAAGGGTTTCATTGAACAGTTGCAGGCAATGTGCCGTTCAGGAAACCGGCTGGCAGGAAATGCCAGCGATTTATACACCATGATCAAAAACTTCTCCGGTATTTCGCTGGGCAGCGATCTTTCTCCTCGTGGTGTCTGGAAGACGGACAGTAAAACGACGCAGAACCGAAAGGAACAGGGTAACTATGTTGCCAGTGCTATTCGCACAACAGCCATAAGTGAAGCAGTTTACACAGTCACGTCGCTTCCGGCATCAATACACCAGAGTAATGAGCAGAGCGGGCAGAGCGCTGGCTGGCCTTCGGTGACACACCCCGCGCTGAACAATGCTCCGGATGAAACGACATCTGTGGATGTTTCGACCTGGGACGAGCTCGTTGATATTCGCGACACCCTGAATACTGCCATTGATAAAGAAATGGCCAGAGCCACAGATGACCGTCTTTTTCTGGCGCTGCGTCGTGTGAAGTCTGACCTCAACAGTGACATCAAAAAACGTCTGTCGCAGACAGAAAAAACGGTTGAACGCACTCCGCCTGAGGTTTTGCCAGCGCTGGTACTGGCGGCAACCTGGTTTGATAACGCCGCACGGGAGTCTGACATTGTCAGGCGCAACGCGGTCACACATCCCGGCTTTGTGCCGGTTTCACCCCTGAGGGTTCCGGTGCGATGAACGATGACGTAACGCTGAGAGTGAATGGACGCGAATGGGGGGGATGGACTTCTGTAAGAATTGGGGCTGGCATCGAACGGCTGGCGCGTGATTATAGCGTAGAGATCACCCGCGAGTGGCCTGGGGGCGATGGTGTGACCTCGCTGCAACTACGGGTGAAAAATGGTGATCGTGTAGAGGTTTTGATCGGTGACGATCTCGTAATAACTGGCTGGGTGGAGGCAACACCCGTTCGCTACGATGCACGCTCAATCAGTACCGGAATCAGTGGCCGCAGCATTACAGCAGACCTCATAGACTGTGCTGCCGATCCTACCCAATTTAACGGTCTTTCCCTGATACAGGTTGCCGCCTCGCTCGCAAAGCCATTTAACATTGATGTGGTGAACGCTGGAGCCCCTTCTTCTGTCATCCCCGGTGTACAGCCCGATCACGGTGAAACGGTTATTGAAGTGCTTAATAAAATGCTCGGACAGCAGCAGGCGCTGGCCTATGACGATCCAAAAGGGCGTCTTGTTATTGGTGGCATAGGTTCCACACGAGCCCATACCGCGCTGGTACTGGGGAAAAACATTCTTTCCTGTGATACCGAAAAGAGCATCCGGGAGCGTTTTTCCACATATCAGGTCTCCGGCCAGCGAGCAGGTAACGATAATGACTTTGGTGCTGCGACCACCACTGCACTTCGGGCTAAAACCAGCGATGCAGGCATAGGGCGCTATCGTCCAATGGCCGTTCAGCAGACGGGGCAGGCCACCGGCGCGAGCTGTATAGCCCGCGCTGAGTTTGAAGCCAGGCAGCGCGCAGCGCGTACTGATGAAACAACCTACGTGGTCTGGGGCTGGAGGCAGGGAGACGGAACCCTGTGGCAGCCAAATCAGCGCGTCATTGTTTTCGACCCGGTTTGCGGCTTCAACAACAGCGAACTCCTCATCTCTGAAGTGACATTCACTAAAGATAACAACGGCACATTGACTGAGCTGCGTGTCGGTCCTCCTGATGCCTATCTTCCCGAACCGGAGGACAAGCAAACGAAGGGTATAAAAAAACGCAAAGTGAAAGAGGAGCCGTTCTGATGGGAGCTATACAAAGCCTTCAGCGTCAGGTTCTGAGCCTGATCGGGCGTGCGGTGGTGAAGAGTATCAACGCCGCCAGCAAATGCCAGACGGTCGATGTCGAATTACTGGCAGGCCAGGGAAAGGCAGGCATTGAACATCTTGAGCCCTATGGTTTTACATCCCGAGCTAAATCCGGCGCAGAGGCCGTTGTGCTCTTTCCGGATGGCGATCGATCCCATGCTGTAGTGGTGAGTATCTCCGATCGCCGGTACCGAATTAAAGGACTGAAAACCGGAGAGGTCGCTTTCTACGATGACCAGGGGCAGACAGTCACCCTCACACGAAACGGCATCGTTGTTGATGGCGGCGGAAAAGTCATCACCTTCAAAAATGCCCCTAAAGCCCGTTTTGAAATGGATATCGAATCGACAGGACATATTAAGGACTTATGTGATTCTTCTGGTCTGACAATGGCCGCAATGCGCGTGACCTATAACGGGCACAAACATAAGGAGAACGGAAATACCACTGACACACCTGATACGGAAATGGAGGGGTAATGGAGCTCTGGTTAACAGTAAACGGAAAAACCGTCAGTGCCAGCTCTCAGCTCGATCCGCTCACCCGCGCAGTGGTGATTTCTTTATTCACTCACCGGCGCGCCGATCCTGATGACAATGTTGATGTACCTATGGGGTGGTGGGGGGATACCTGGCCTGTTGTTGCGAACGATCGATATGGTTCAAAACTCTGGTTACTGCAGCGCAGCAAACTGACGAATGCACTCGTGAATACTGTTCGTAACTATCTGCGTGATGCTCTCCAGTGGATGCAGGAGGATGGCGTGGTGACGCGTATCGACATTGATATCCAGCGAACGGGTATTAACGAACTGGGAAACAAGATTGTTCTCTGGCGCCGGGATGGGCCTGTAACTATTTCCTTTAACGACCTGTGGAGCGTAATCACCAATGGCGGACAGTGAATTCCGGCGGCCAACGCTGGCCGAAAATATTAGCATGATCCGCACAGACCTTTTTGCCCGTCTCGACATCAATGATGAGCTTCGTCGTATGGATGAAGATGTCAGGGCTAAGGTTTATGCGGGGGCTCTGCATACGGTCTACGGCTATATCGATTACCTGGCAACGAATATGCTGCCTGACCTTTGCGACGAATCATGGCTTTACCGTCACGCAGCAATGAAACGCTGCCCCCGAAAAGATGCCGTGGCCGCGTCTGGTTTTATGCGCTGGGATGGCGTATCGAACGGGCTGAAGGTGAGTGCCGGGGCGGTAATTCAGCGTGATGACCTCGTGCAGTATACGGCGCAGGCAGATGCTACAAGTGCGGGCGGCATTCTTCGCGTCCCCGTTCTTTGCAGTGTGACAGGCATGACCGGAAATATGGATGACGGGGAGACGCTTTCACTGGTTTCGCCTGTTAATGGACTCCCTTCCGGCGGCCTGGCAGATACGATAACCGGCGGCTTTGATATTGAAGATCTTGAGGTATGGCGCGCCCGTGTTCTTGAGCGTTACTACTGGACCCCGCAGGGGGGCGCTGACGGCGATTACATTGTCTGGGCAAAAGAAGTTCCAGGTGTAACCCGCGCATGGACCTACCGGCACTGGATGGGAACGGGAACGGTTGGCGTTTTGATAGCCAGCAGTGACCAGATTAACCCTATCCTGGATGATGCAACGGTTGCAGTAGCCCAGGCTCATATAGAACCTCTGGCACCGGTTGCGGGTTCAGACCTTTATGTGTTCAAGGGAACGCCAAAAACGGTCAACTACACAATCGACCTGAATCCTGACACGCCTGAAATACGCGCGGCCGTGGAGGCGGAACTACGATCATTTCTGTTGCGGGACGGCTATCCGGAAGGAACCCTGGAGCTTTCCAGGACGAATGAGGCCATTTCTATTGCTGCGGGTGAGTACAGCCATAAACTACTTTCGCCAACAGCAGATACGCCGATCGCGAAAAATGAACTTGCCGTTCTGGGGGGAATAACGTGGGCGTGAGGAATGATGATTATGTCCAGCTTCTGGGGGCGCTGCTGCCTCCTGGCCCTGCATGGTCAGTTGACGATGTGGCGATAAGCGGCGCTGCTCCGTCTTTACTCAGGGCGCATCAGCGTGGGGACGAGCTCATGCTGGAGATCGACCCACGAACGACAACAGAGCTTATTGACCGATGGGAGCGGTGCAGTGGTCTGCCTGACGAATGTATTCCGTCCGGAACACAGACTTTGCGGCAGCGGCAGCAGCGCCTTGACGCTAAGGTCAACCTTGCTGGTGGTATTAATGAAGATTTCTATCTTCGCCAGCTGGCAGCACTGGGTAAGCCAGGAGCCACGATCACGCGTTATAACAATGGTCCATTTAAATGCACATCATCGTGTGTCGATGCGACCTACTCAACTGAATGGCGGTATTACTGGCAGGTCAATATGCCTGCTTCAACAGATGCCACCTGGATGACCTGCGCAGACAACTGTGTAACACCGGTTCGCTACTGGGGAGATACGGTTGCTGAATGCGTCATCAATAAACTCTGCCCGTCACATACCTACGTCATTTTTAAATATCCGTAACCGGAGACATTATGCATCGCATCGACACACCTACTGCGCAGAAAGATAAATTCGGCGCGGGAAAGAATGGCTTTACCCGTGGCAATCCACAGACAGGAACCCCGGCCACAGATCTTGATGACGATTATTTTGACATGCTGCAGGAAGAGCTGGCTGGCGTGGTGGAAGCTACAGGGGTTGTGCTGGATAAATCCAAACACAACCAGCTTCTGACAGCCCTGAAGGCGCTGCTTTTGAGTCGGGAGCATCCATTCGCTGACATTAAAACGGATGGCCCCACAGCAGTTAATACAGCCTTAGCTAATTTAGGGCTAGCAGACGGTACAGGGTATGTTGGCAGACTATTAGGTGTAAAAACATTTACATCAACTGGAACGTACACACCCACCACCGGTACTAAAAGTGTAATTGTAGAGGCAGTTGGTGGTGGCGGTGGTGGTGGCGGATGTGCGGCAAATGCTGCTGGAAATGCATCGGTTGGGCAGGGAGGCGGGGCCGGAGCATACGGAAAATCCAGATTTACCACTGGATTCTCAGGGGTAAGTGTTGTAATAGGTTCAGCAGGTAGCGCAGGCGCAGCAGGCCCATCAGGGGCTGGTGGATCTGGTGGCGATACATCATTTGGTACTTTATTAGTTTGTCAGGGAGGTCCGGGAGGAAAACCTGGAGCTTCTCTCACTCCGCCATCATTAGGAGAAAGTGCCACTCCAAATATATCCACTGTTACCGGAGCTAACATAGCGTCATTTTCAGGAGAATCTGGAACGAGTGGATTTATTTTCGCATCCAATAATAATACAGGCATGGTATCAGGTTGTGGGGGATCGGGGCGTTTTGGTAGTGGGGGGGCCGGTTCATCCGCAATCGGTACAGTAAATGCCGCGTCAGGGTATGGTGCAGGTGGAGGTGGCGCGATTAGTTCTAGTGCCGGTTCCGCTCAACCCGGAGCTGCTGGCTCTCAAGGTGTTGTTATTATCTGGGAGTATGCGTAATGCATAAAATCTATGCTGTAATAGCAAATGGCTTAGTGACCAATACGATTGTTTGGAATGGAAAAGATGATTTTAATCTTAATGAAGGAGAGGAATTAGTGGAAGTACCATCTCAAAGTGCCGAATTTCCTACTCCAAGTATTGGGTGGATTTTTTTGAATGGAGAATTCGTTGATCCGGGGTATCACGAATAATATTTTATGTAAAGTTATGCTTTCATTGATGCAGCGTCCAAAAAGGCTGCATCAATGAAATAGTCATTCTATTGCCCTGACCCAATACGCTCACCATCAGCGTAAGGTTTTGTGATTTTTATATATAATGTTTTACCTAAGCGCATCGCTGGTTTTTCGATGTACTTCCATGATAGTAACGCTACAGAGTACGTAAGCAAAATTGGAGCTAGTATTCCTATGACTGGCCCCAGTCCGTGATATCCAGATAAAATCTGCTGTAATGGGAACCCCCATAAATAAACACCATAAGAAATATCATTTTTAACTTTCAAGCCAACAAACCATTGATAAGACGAAAGTCTTAATGAAAACAAACATGCAGCGGAACATATGAGTAGCGCGAAAAATGCTTCATGATCACGGAAGAATAAACTTAAAATAATCAATGCAAGTGCATGCCAGGCCGATGGTTTATATGACTCCTGATTTATAGCAATAAGAGAGCCTAATGCAAAGCAGGGCGCTAGCAGATAAATGGCATTGTTATCAGAAGAAGCAAATAGCCATCCTTTAAATGGAGATATTGGTTCAAATAATATGACGAAGCAAATAATATTGGATAGAATCTTGGATTTATATACACCAATAACGTAGAGTAACGCAAGAACGAGATAACAATAAACTTCGTATCTTATTGTCCATATGGAACCATTGAATCCATGTGGATTGTCAAATCCTACACCCGGGAGGAAGTATCTAGTATCAATTATGAGGTTGTGGAATATATATTCGATTAGAAGTGGTGAGGTAAAGTATTCGTTAATAGATAGTTTTGTTAATAATGGGCCAATAACTAAAGATGGTAAAAGTATTACGAAATATAGACCAGGCAATATTCTAAATGTTCTTGATATTACAAAGTGTAATAATGACCGATTCCTAATTAAGCTATTGGTTACTAGCAGTCCGCTAATGAAAAAGAATACCTTCACCGCAAGGCCACCAGTTGTAACATACGTTAATAAAAGCTTTGTAGGGTCAGTTATATTCCATGATGGATTAATAGCAAACGAATGGTAAACAATAACAGCCGTAGCAGCTATTATTCTCAATAAATCAAAGTTGTTATTTTTTCTTAATAGTATTTCTGATGTTGTTTTTTTCAAGGTTCAGCCCATCTTTTATCAAGAAGCGTGATACTGTAATGAGTTTAAGTAAATATTTTAACCTATTTTAGCGAGAAAAGGGAGCGAAAACCGGCACGATCGGATACGGATGCAGCGCCAGTTTCGTTGTTACCACATGTACCATCAACCGTATATGTTGGGGATCCTTATGAATTCCTGCGTTGGGATGGGGGAGTTTTGGTAGAAATGGAACGCGAGTTGATTGTCAAACGTACATAAAAAGTTACCCGCAGGATGAATGCTTATCCGCTATAGCCATAATCAAAACTAGCCGTAACGGGACATAGTAAGCATCATTCAACTACTAGCCAAAACTCAGCCTCTTCAAACATATCCTGCACGATCTTACTAATCTGTTCCTTCTCATGCTTGCTAGCGTCAGTGTTGATAGCCGGTAAAGTCAGCATCGGCTTAACGCGCACTTCAGCCTCTGGAAAGACGCGGGCAACCCTCTTACATAACTCGAACAGAATAATGTCTTTTGCTCCCGGCAGACCTTCAAAATTGCGTTTGTCATAGACAAGTTCGACGAACATAACGATCCCCTTTAAGTTTAAAAAGGCTGTGCTTGATCTGTGGATATAAAAATACTACTGTATATACATACAGTCAATGGGCGCGTAAAGGTGTGTTTATGCCTCGTCAACATGATATCCATGCAGCTTTTTTGGCTGCCATACAGCAGAACCCAAAGGGCTATTTGTGTCTCAATACTAATAAATTTATCAGTGAATTACGCGCAAGAAACTGGCACTTCAGCCAGGCAGACGCGAATGCATGGATTGAGAGATACCAGCCAGACTTCGCCGATAAGACGACAAACGAAAGCGAGAACCGCTACTGGATCTTACGCAACATGGGGAGGATATTCTGATGGGCTTTCCTTCACCGGCAATGGATTACCAGGAACAGCGGTTAACCATAGATCTGCTATGCGGAATTGACGGGAACTGCCGGGTAATAGAGACGTCATGTGGCTGGGCTGTCATTAACATTGCCCTGAGACCAGAGCAGGGAGATACGCTCCTGGTAAGAATGGATAACAGGAATGAGTTTGCAAAGCTTTACGGTTCTGCGTTGGTAACTGAAGATGGTGAAGCGATAGAAGGCGACGCGCTGGATGACGTGGAGGTTTTTGGAGTGTTGACGCATAGCCTTAACAGGGTAGGGAACGACGATTGCCCGGCGATTTGATTTGAGCCCAAATTAGGGCTCTTTATCTTCATTCTTTAATCCATGTCTTTCAGCGATTTCTTTATAATTTACTGTTTTATTTAAAAAATCCTGAATGTCAACTCCTGTTGCCATCTTATAATGTAGTTTTAAGAGCGCGATCTGTTCGGTGGCTAAGTTGAACGATTTTTCCTGCAAATCAATTACGGACTTCATAGCTTCAATTTGTTGTTCATAAAGTTTTATGAGGTCTTCATCATTACCTTCCCCCTCTCCAGAATAGCCCTCAAATGATTCTTCAAGGATTTGAACGATTTCAGCATTCATTGAGCGACCATGTGCCTTGGCTTGCTCTTGAATTTTTTCTTTTAAATCAGAAGGCATCCGCACCCCATACGGTGCAATATCACGAACTTTCATAAATAACCCTGTGAATAAGAACCTTCTACACAATGTAGCTACTTCAGGTTTGACATTCTATGCTCACAATGTAATATTTGTGTAGTCATTACACGATGTAGAAAAGGTGAGCGTTATGTGTAAGGTTAGCAACATACCACCAACAGGAATCAGATTCCCAGAATACTTAAAGGAACTACTTAAGGAGGCGGCAAAAAGGGAAGGTAGGTCTGTCAACAATGAAGTGGTTAAGCGCATAGAAAGGAGCCTTAAGGAAGATGGATTTATCAAGGCTTAGAAATAGTGAAACCCCAAAGGCGGCAACCTTTGAGGCTTCTAATTTGTCAGCAACTTACGAGAAACCAACAATGAAGAGTTTAGCAAAAACAACGGCAAATTTCACTATCTTCAATTTCGGTGATAGTACGATCAGAGTAACCGATAAAAGCGGTGAACCTTGGTTTGTTGCAAAGGATGTTTGTGAAGTACTTGGTATTGCAAACAGCCGAGATGGAATTAGTAGACTGGATGCTGATGAAAAGGATGTAGCTTTAACCGACACCCTTGGTGGCCAACAAGAACTTGCTGTCGTGAGCGAGTCAGGGATGTACACATTGGTCTTACGATGCCGTGATGCAATTAAGCCAGGAACGGTGCCACATTCTTTCCGGAAGTGGGTTACTGCAGAAGTTTTGCCTGCTGTTAGGAAGAATGGAGTTTATGAAAAGCCTTTATCAAATAAAAAGGATCACCAGTCTACTGCCACCCAACTCACACCTCTTAGGCAAACAGCGGAACGTTTGATCACCACCGGAATTGGCCGCATCTATCCTGACATCTGGAAATTAGTTCATAAAAAATTTGGAGTTGACCATATCCACCAACTCCAACCAAATCAGGTGTTTGAGGCTATTGAATACTTGAATGCAATAGAAGGGGAATACATTTCCAATAAGAGTCGACAGCTATCGCTACCGATCAGTTATCCCATGTCTTACTTTGACCAGTATCGTTGGATGATTGGCGATAAAGGATTGTCTTCTCCATGGAACTATCCTGAAAAAATGCTGGTTCCAAACGGAGATTTTCCTAACCCTTTAGGTCGTCTTCTTTTTGATTTAAGGAATGTAGGTTATGAAGTTGATGCTGCGATGTTTCAACTCAAAGCCCTTCAACACCATATTGAAGCTTTGCACTCGAAAATTGAGAAGGTTAGTGCTGCTTTAAGATAGGTTAAACCATCATTTCACCATAGTTTCACCATAGAGATTTAACACAAAGAAAAAACCAGCCGTAAAAGGCTGGTTTTGATAATAATTTTGGTCGGCACGAGAGGATTTGAACCTCCGACCCCCGACACCCCATGACGGTGACCTTACTTAACGTAAGTACCGCAAGTATTGCATTTATACTTACCAGCAAAACGAAATTGACCGTTTACTGCGCTCATTGAAGACATTTTCTTTTCTGAACTTTCATAGCATTTGGGACAAAAAGGGCCATTAGGCTTTCCTTCAATTTCATTAGCCCGCCAGTAAACTGCTTCACGGAAAACAAGCTCATCAGAAGCGTCCAGTTTTCCTTGCAATTCTGTAACCTTGCGCTTCAGTTCATACATCTCCAATTGCGTATCAGCCAATTCGATTTTTGCTTCTGATAAGGCGCTGTAAAGATCACTGATCTTTAACCTCATCTCGGCATCATTGTATGCTCCAGAGGCGTTTTTAATGTCTTTGGCTAAATCAAAAGCGGTTTTCAGTGCGGTTAAACCTGTGACGATGTCTGCCATAGTACCCTCTTATACTCAGAAAAATGATCTTCAAAACAATGAGTTTACATCCAGCGAAAGATTTTTTTTGTGAATAAAATCAAACCAATTTCAGGCTCAACCATTCGCCATTGTGACTGTAGGATAACCGTAAACCATTGATTAAATTGATGTTAAAATTATGAATTAATGGCGAATAATAAACATATGTATTTGATTTTTATAGAAAACACGCGTGATTTAAAATCCCTCGGCGTTCGCGCTGTGTGGGTTCAAGTCCCACTCCGGCTACCATGGGAAAACAAAGAATAATCAAAGCAATAAGCAGTGTCGTATAAACCACCGAAAGGTGGTTTTTTATTGCCTGTCTTTCGCCATTCAACTTCGCCACAAGAAGAGGGCACTACTGCCCAGCGACCACCACTCAAATGTGGATCACGCGAAAAGTTGCGGTTGATTTTATCCTATTTGATGCCATTCCGTCATTCTATTATGACAGGAAGACGTTAAGACTAAGTCTTTAACATCAAGCCCACCAATCGGTGGGCTTTTTGATGGAGTATGAGCAATTGAGGTCTTCAACGTTCGTCAAAAACCTTGAGTATCGCGATTCGGTATATAAAGTAACCAAGGACAATGAGAGCACCAGACGCTGCACCCCAGATAAAACGGGATTCGTCTTTTGAAAATGAAAAGAAATAAATACAGAACAATAGGCCCGCAGAAGCCATTCCCATCCCCAACCCGCGCAAAATTCGAGATGCTATTAATTTGATAATGTCCTGAGTGTTCATAATCCACCAAAAAAGTATTTGCACACTTCGTTAAATTCGTGCTTGTTTACATCTGGCACGCTTCAGGCGTCAAGAAAAGGTTTCAATTTCTCTTCAACTAGAAAATACAGAAGATCCAAATCACCCATACCCTTAAGTCGGTAGTAGAGTGCAGGGTTCTGGTTTTCAAGCTTTCGGGCCGTATAGATAGCTCTCGATGTTTCTGCGCCAATCGTGAGGGCGCTTCCGATGACCACGCCAGCGGCGAACGAGGTCATAATGCGTGACGACACGGCAGCACCCAGTTTTATTCCGGTTAGTTCAGCGAATATGAATTTACCAGCCATTACGCCGGTAAAATTTTGTGCAATACCCTGAATACTGTCCATGTTAATATTCGCTGCCATACCAGAACGTTAAGCCTAACTCTCTAATATCAAGCCCGGAAAGCAGGGCGATTTTCAGCTAACCTGCAACCAATCTTAAACAAACATTTCACTCGCCAGACACTGGTTGCCGCCGCTGATAAACTGGTTGGTATCCACCCTGGAGAGCGGAAGGTTATTGTCATGCAATATGAAGAACAGCAGCTTATCAACGGCCTTTTCGAGCGCCTTAAACAGGCCGGACAACGAAACAGCCAACGGGATGCAGATGCGGAGCGTCAGATCGCTGAATTTGTCAGACAGCAGCCTGCGGCCCCCTACTATATGGCGCAGTCGATTTTGATTCAGGAAGCGGCGCTGAAACGCCTGCAGGCCCGGGTTCAGGAGCTTGAAAGCGAATTAGCCGCGCAAAAAAGCAAACCCTCGACGGGCGGCAGTTTCCTCGGCGGCCTGTTTGGTGGCGGAAAAAGTAACCCGCAGACTGAAAACAGCTGGAATGCCCAGCCGCAACAGCCGCCGGCGCAGGATTACTCTCGGGCGCCAGCGCCGGCTACTCGCGGCGGTGGTTTTATGGCTGGCGCGCTCCAGACAGCCGCTGGCGTGGCCGGTGGCATCGCGCTTGGCGAGATGCTTACCAGCATGTTCCATCAGTCGCGGCCGGAAGAGATTGTGAACATCATCGAAGAACCGACAATGCCCGTCGGTGGTGAACCGTTTGTCGGTAATCAATACGGCGACGTTAATAACGTCTCTGACACCCGTTTCCTCAACCAGAACGATCCGTTCGGCAGTAATAACGACGCCTGGCAGAACGACGATGTAGATGACGACTACAGCAATGACGACGACAGTTTTATTTAGCGACGTTATCGTGTAACCACCGAAATGAAATTAACCCCGAAAGTTGGGTATCCAGCGATTAGGGGCTTTGCTTTTCCGGGTCAAAAAAGCCTTCGAGGCTAAGCCTGAAGGCTCATAAATCACATTCTTGTTACTGCTTTTCTTACTAAAAAACCTGTAAGAATTGCCGGAAGCAATCCAAATATAGAGGCGATATCGACTAACGTATCCTCCAGTTCTGCTATCCCGTATGTGCCTAAATGATCCATCACGGCATAAGCCCATTCGTCAGCTAACAAATCACACTCCACCCAAATACGCCTTCCTCACCTCCTGATTCCCCAGCAATTCCTCACCGCTGCCGCTCAGCCGGATCTGTCCGTTCACCATCACATACCCCCGGTCAGACAGCTTCAACGCATGGTGCGCATTCTGCTCCACCAGAAAAATGGTCATACCGCTGCGGGCCAGCTCTCGCAGCGTCTGGAAGATCTGCTTCACCACAATCGGGGCTAAGCCCAGGCTGGGCTCATCCAGCAGCAGCAACTTCGGACGGCTCATCAGCGCCCTGGCGATCGCCAGCATCTGCTGCTCACCGCCGGACATGGTCATCGCGCGCTGTTTACGTCGCTCTTTAAGGCGAGGGAAAAGGTCAAACATGGTTTGCATATCTTCAGCCGCAAACTGATTGCCGATGGGAATGGTCCCCATCAGCAGGTTCTCTTCAACGGTCATATCCGGGAAGATTCGTCTGCCTTCCGGTGCCTGCGCAATGCCGCCGGACGCGACGTAGTGGGTGGATTGATGGCTGATGTCTTCACCACAGAACAGGATCTGCCCGCTGCGGATACGGGGTTGACCAAAGATTGACATCAGCAATGTCGATTTACCCGCGCCGTTTGCGCCAATCAGCGCCACGGTTTCCCCCTTATTCACCTCAAGAGAGACCTGCTTCAGCGCCTGAATGACGCCGTAAAACACATCCACTTCGCGAAAAGCCAGCAGCGGTTCGCTCATAGGGAAACCTCGCTTTCATCCGTGCCCAGGTAGGCGGCAATGACCTTTTCATCATGCTGGATCTGCTCGGGTTTCCCCCTGGCAATCACATCGCCGTGGTCGAGCACGATAATGTCGTCCGAAATTTCCATCACCATCCCCATATCATGCTCAATCAGCAATACCGTGATGTCATGATGATCCCGCAGAAAGCGAATAATCCCGCTCAGCTTGTGCGTTTCAACCGGGTTCAGCCCCGCGGCGGGTTCATCCAGACAGATCATTTCCGGCCCGGTACACATTGCCCGGGCGATTTCCAGTCGCCGCTGCTGGCCGTAGGACATTTCTCCCGCCAGGCGATTGGCGCACTCCACCAGATCCACCACTTCAAGCCAGTAAAAGGCTCTGTCCAGGGCGTCGCTTTCCGCCCGCCGGTAGGACGGCGTATTCAGGATCCCGGCGAGCAGATTGCGGTTCACCCGCATATGCTGCGCCACCAGCAGATTTTCCACGACCGACATCTCGCGAAAAAGACGGATATTTTGAAACGTGCGCGCCAGCCCGGCACGGTTGACCAGGTGGGTTCCGCCGAACATTTTGTAGAACAGACGCTGCCCGAGCTGCGCGGGGTTAATCCAGTCGCCGGGCTGGAATTTTTGGCCGAGTACCTGAATAACGTTGGTCGTTTTATGGCGGGTATTAAATAAAATGCTGCCGCCAGAGGCTCTGTAGAAGCCTGTCAGGCAGTTAAAGACGGTTGTTTTTCCCGCCCCGTTTGGCCCAATCAGGGCGGTAATGGAGCCGCGCTGCACGTCCAGGTTGACGTCATTCAGGGCCTTAATCCCGCCAAAATGCATCATCAGATGCTCAACGCGTAATATTGTTTCGTTCATGGCGCGACGCCCTTACGCACGGCAAACCCGCTGCGGTTAATGCGGATCAAACCGCGTGGACGCCAGATCATCATGACCACCATCAACATGCCAAACAGCAGGACGCGGTACTCGGCAAAACTGCGCAGCAGTTCCGGCGTGACCGTGAGCACGAAGGCGGCCAGCACCACGCCCAGCGTCGAGCCCATACCGCCCAGCACCACAATGGCGAGGATCAATGCCGATTCAAAGAAAGTAAAGGAGGTTGGATTCACGAACCCCTGATAGGTAGCGAAGAACACCCCGGCAATGCCCGCGGTCGACGCACCCAGCGTAAAGGCGGAAAGCTTCACCAGAACATGGTTCAACCCCATTGAGCGACAGGCAATTTCGTCTTCACGCAGGGCTTCCCATGCCCGGCCAATCGGCATGCGCGTCAGGCGGTGCTTGATGTAGAGCACCAGCATCACCACCAGAAAGAGCACCGCATAGATAAAGATAAACTTCATGTTCGGGTTGTAGGTCAGGTGGAAAAACTCGTGGAAAGGCACGCCACCTTCTTTCGCGCGTCGTCCAAATTCCAGACCTAAAAAGGTCGGGGGAGGGGCAGACACGCCGTTGGGTCCGCCGGTGAAGGTCAGCCAGTTGTTCAGTATCAGGCGAATGATCTCCCCGAATCCGAGGGTGACGATGGCCAGATAGTCACCGTGCATGCGCAGTACCGGGAAGCCGAGCAGGGCGCCTGCGGCGGCGGCCATGATTGCCGCCAGCGGCAGCATGCTCCAGAACCCTAAGCCGAGATACTGGTATCCCAGCGCCAGGCCGTACGCACCAATCGCATAGAACGCGACATACCCCAGATCCAGCAGACCGGCCAGGCCCACGACGATGTTCAGTCCCAGGCCAAGAAGCACATAGATCAGCCCGAGGATGGCGACGGTCAGCACATACTTGGTGGCGACAAACGGGAAGCAAACTGCAAGAGCAATTACCAGGGGAATGATCCAGCGCATGCGGCTTTTGTAATCCGGTGGCCGGACATAAACGCCCGCGCTGTCGGCCTCGAAGCGCGCCTGGAAACGGGCCCCGGCAGCGGTACCTAAAAAAGCGCTCAACAGAAAACGCCCGAACATGACGATGCCCACCATCCAGGCCAGGCGCTGCCCGGCGAAGGTAAAGCTATACCCGTCCAGCACCACGCCCGCGATGGGACCGAAGATAATCAGCGCAATCAGCCCGGAAAAAATCGCGTCCAGAATGCAGTGTTTAAGTGAAAAACCGTGTGATGTCATCATTCTCTCCCTCACACTTTGGCCACTATTGGGCGCCCGAGCAGTCCCTGGGGACGGAAAATAAGGATCATGACCAGCAGGCCGAACGAGAAGACGTCTTTATAGTCCGAGTTCACCATGCCCGAGAACTGCGCTTCCGCCACGCCCAGGATAAGGCCACCGAGCATGGCGCCGGGAAGGGAGCCGATGCCGCCAAGTACCGCCGCCGTGAAGGCTTTAATACCGATCACAAAGCCGACGTAGAAATCAAAGGTGCCGTAGTTCATGGTGATCAGCACCCCCGCCAGGCCCGCCATCGCCGCGCCGATGACAAAGACCAGCGAAATAATTCGGTCGGTATTAATTCCCAGAATGGAGGCCATTTTGCGATCCTGCTGGACCGCACGGCACATCCGCCCCAGCCGGGTACGGTTGATTATCCAGGTGAGCACCAGCATGCCGGCAAACGAGGCAACCAGGATAAACACTTTGGTGTAGGTTATCTGCACGAACCCTTCGCCCAGATGCAGGCGAATGACGCCGTCCAGCATGGTCGGTACCCCTTGCTGGCGCGGGCCCTGGCTCAGCTGCGCGTAGTTTTGCAGGATAAGCGACATCCCGATGGCGGAGATCAGCGGTGCCAGGCGCGTGGAGTTGCGTAGCGGCTTGTAGGCGATACGCTCGATAGTCCAGCCGTACACCCCGGTAACCACAATGGTGAACACCAGCGTGCCGAGGATCAGCAGCGGGAACGACTGCAGGCCGAAGAACGAGAGCAGCGCCAGGCCAATAGCGCAGAGATAGGCGGAAATCATATACACTTCGCCGTGGGCGAAATTAATCATGCCGATAATGCCGTACACCATGGTGTAACCGATGGCGATCAGGCCGTAGACGGAACCCAGCGTTAAACCATTGATTAACTGTTGCAGGAAGAATGTACTCATCTTAGCGCGCTCGTTTTATAGGCTGCGCGAGCCGCGCAGCCTGATGTTTATTACGCGCCGACGGGAGAGCCCGTCGGCGTTGAGCGTGACTCCGTCCCGTTACTGCACTTCCTTATACTTTCCTTTGTCGTCCCACTGGTAAACCACGTAGTCAGAGACCTTCAGATCGCCTTTGCTGTCCCAGGCTTTTTTGCCCATCACCGTGTCGACGGAATTGGCCTTCAGCCACTCGCTGGCTTTGGCAGAATCCTTGCCGCCGGTGGCCTTGAAGGCCGCGGCAATGGCTTGTACGGAGGCATAGGAGTAGAGGGTGTAACCTTCCGGCTCGAATTTACCGGCGCGGAATTTCTCGATAACCGCTTTGCCGTCCGGGATCAGGCGCGGGTCTTTACCGAAGGTCATGTAAATGCCATTGGTATATTGCGGGCCGCCCGCGGCGGTCACCATCTCCTCGTTGACGATGCAGTCCCCGGAGAAGAATTTTGCCTGTACGCCCTGTTCACGCATCTGGCGAACCAGCGGACCGGCTTCCGGGTGACAGCCACCGAAGAACACGACGTCCGGTTTTTGCGCGCCGATTTTGGTGACCAGCGCGTTAAAGTCTTTTTCACCGCGGGATAACCCCTCGTACATCACATCCTGAACCCCGCGTTTCGCCAGCGCCGCTTTGGTGGCGTCAGCCAGACCCTGACCATAGGTGTCTTTGTCGTGAATGATCACCACGCGTTTGGCTTTCAGTTTGTCGATGATGAAGTCGCTGGCAACCTGACCCTGCTGGTCGTCACGGCCGCACATGCGGAACATATCGCTCATGCCGCGTTCGGTAATCAGCGGGTTGGTTGAACCGGGGGTAATGGCGATGATCCCCGCATCGCTATACACCTCGGAGGCGGGCATGGTGGAAGAGGAGCAGAAATGGCCGACCACGGCGTTGACTTTATCCTGGTCAACTAAACGGTTGGCAACGGCGACGGCCTGCTTCGGCTCGCAGGCGTCATCTCCCTGAACCAGTTTGATCTTCTCACCATTAATGCCGCCGGCGGCATTAATGTCTTCAGCAGCCTGCGTTGCGCCGTGCCAGTATTGATCGCCATAGGTCGCATTGGGACCCGTAAACGGCCCGGCCACGCCAATCACAATATCTGCCCGGGCGGAAAACGCCGTCACCAGACAACCGGCCAGCACAAGAGAAAGAGGAGTTCTGATAAATTTCAGCGACATTATTATGTTCCTTAGCAAAGAGGTTTTTGCACCACGGCGTAAACCCGAACGCCCGACGGCGCAGCCAATCCGAAACACGAACAAGAACAAAATGCACTAAACGAACAAGATACTGACGGCATCCTGCATATACGGCGAGGTATCCCTGCGCAGCGTCGCGCGAAGAACATTAAGCAAAAACGTTGCCAGAATGGTTAACCCATTGACGGGCTTGTGACATGTTTGAGTATAGAGCGCCGCGTTATGCCGCCTTGCGGGAGGAGAAGAAATTACAGCGGAGATCACATATCGTTAACAATAAAGCCCATAAGTTGTGCAAAGGTCACGGTTTGCACGTT
>Ga0153917_1000258_pt1 | contig 42939 bp, 39 predicted proteins | sample TSFL001MetaG_FD_104695 | JGI IMG/M metagenome (GOLD analysis project Ga0153917, IMG submission 104695) | Attine ant fungus gardens microbial communities from Florida, USA - TSFL001 MetaG | ecosystem: Host-associated > Fungi > Mycelium > Unclassified | place: USA: Florida, Paynes Creek Historic... | reverse complement strand
CGAGTGGCTGAAGGAGCACGCCTGGAAAGTGTGTATACGGCAACGTATCGGGGGTTCGAATCCCCCCCTCACCGCCATATTTAAAGAAGAGCTCGCATGAAAATGCGGGCTTTTTTTTCGCATGTTGCACGTCTGCGGGGGGATGAGAATCCCCGACCGGGGTTCGACAACTGGCGCAGCCAGTTGGACAGACTGAGAGCGCAGCGAACAGGCTGCCCGAAGGGCGAGCGCAGCGAGTCAATCCCCCCCTCACCGCCATATTTAAAGAAGAGCTCGCATGAAAATGCGGGCTTTTTTTTTCGCATGTTGCACGTCTGCGGGGGGGATGAGAATCCCCGACCGGGGTTCGACAACTGGGGCAGCCAGTTGGACAGACTGAGAGCGCAGCGAACAGGCTGCCCGAAGGGCGAGCGCAGCGAGTCAATCCCCCGCTCACCGCCATATTTGAGATGAGAGCCCGTACGAAAGTACGGGCTTTTTTCTTTTGGATCTCCGCCAGGGGGATTCGAACCTTTGAGACTCCTGCGGTATTTATGTCGGGTGGCGCTACGCTTACCCGACCTACGATATTGCAACCCTGCCTGCGGTATTTATGTCGGGAGGCGCTGCGCTTACCCGACCTACGATATTGCAACCCTGCCTGAGGTATTTATGTCGGGTGGCGCTGCGCTTACCCGACCTACGATATTGCAACCCTGCCTGAGGTATTTATGTCGGGTGGCGCTGCGCTTACCCGACCTACGATATTGCAACCCTGCCTGAGGTATTTATGTCGGGAGGCGCTGCGCTTACCCGACCTACGATATTGCAACCGTGCCTGTAGGCCTGGTAAGCGCAGCGCCACCAGGCGTGAAGACCGCACAAAAAACAAAGCCCGGTTTCCCGGGCCTTGAACACAACAGTTAACTCAGTAGTACGCTTGCAGCGTGCGCTGGCAAAGCGCCGACCGCACGCAGTCATCTTTGGTAAAGCGAACCACCCCAATCATCTCATCTTCCTCAAAACGTGACATCGCATCGCTCAGGCCGGATTTCACACCGGATGGCAGATCGCATTGGGTGATATCGCCGTTAACGATAACCGTCACATTTTCCCCGAGGCGCGTTAAAAACATCTTCATTTGCGCAGCGGTCACGTTCTGAGCCTCGTCAAGGATCACGACCGCATTTTCAAATGTACGTCCGCGCATATAGGCGAACGGCGCGATTTCCACCTTGCCAATCTCTGGTCGCAGGCAGTACTGCATAAAGGATGCACCCAGTCGTTTCACCAGCACGTCGTAGACGGGCCTGAAGTACGGGGCAAACTTTTCCGAAATGTCTCCGGGCAAGAAGCCGAGATCTTCATCAGCTTGCAGTACCGGACGGGTGACGATAATCCTGTCCACGTCCTTATGGATCAGAGCCTCCGCCGCTTTGGCTGCACTAATCCAGGTTTTCCCGCATCCGGCTTCACCGGTTGCAAAGATGAGCTGTTTACTCTCGATAGCATTCAGGTAGTGCGCCTGAGCTTCATTGCGCGCCACAATTGGAGAATTATCACGGCTGTCCCGCGCCATGCCAATTGCTTCAACGCCACTCATCTGCACAAGCGAGGTGACCGATTCTTCTTCACGTTGCTTATGGCTACGTGAATCCCGTCTCAGCACACGTTTTGCTTCGCGACGAGCTTTGATCACTGCTTTTTGTCTTCCCATGGATAGCACCTTGAGTTGTTGGTATTCATCACACGCGCCAGTTTCGGCACTATTATGCGCACGAACATCAGAGGGTTGGCTTCCTTGTAAGCCATTGCTTGCTTTATCGGATGACGATACAGAACGGCTACGCGCACCATTTTGCACGTCGGTCGAAGGAGATTCTGGAGAAGATGAGGAGAATTTAGTGGTGAGGAAATCGCTGCCGGAGTCTGAGCCTCCGCGCCGGGTGCTGCGGTTGTTATGTTTACCATGTCCAGTACAGGACGCAACCATTCGCGATCTCCATTGTGATTCAGCATCACTGCCGGGAACTACCGCTGTCTTATATTAAGTACATCAAAGTTTATCATAAATGCAACATTTATTTTACTTTGATGCAACTTTAAGACTGTCCCTACAGGTGAAATCAGTCTCATACAGGAATATTACAGAAATATAACAGGAGGATAGTCATATGAAAAAATAATGTCCCCGCGAACTATCGCAGGGACAATTATCAGGCTTCGAGTAGCCCTTGTGCGAGATACGCGTTTTGATCGCGCGGCCCAGGCAGGGCAAAGAAATAGCCTCCGCCGACAGGCTTAATGTACTCTTCCAGCGCTTCGCCATTTAACCGCTTCTGCACGGTTAAGAAGCCCTTTTCCAGGTCATGCTGATAGCAGACAAACAGCAGTCCCATATCCAGCTGCCCCGAGTTGGTCACCCCCAGCGAATAGCTGTAGCCACGGCGCATCATCAGGCTGGACTGCGTCTCTTTGGTGCGTGGGTTCGCCAGACGAATATGGCTGTCCAGCGCGATGGTGTCACCGTTCGGGTCGGCGCTGTAATCCGGCACATCGTGCTCGTTTTTCATGCCCAGCGGCGCACCGCTTTGCTTGTCACGGCCAAAAATGGTCTGCTGCTCTTTGAGCGGAGTACGATCCCAGAATTCCACGTGGAACTGAATAATACGCACCGCCTGATAACTGCCGCCAACGGCCCACGCAGGCTCACCCTGATCGGCCGTCACCCAGACCACGTCTTTCATCAACGCCGCATCGCTGCTGTCCGGGTTGGCAGTGCCATCCTTAAAGCCGAGCAGGTTGACCGGTGTCTCCTTCCCTTTGCTGCGCGCAGCGTGGTCAGAGATAAATCCTTCCCGCTTCCAGCGCACGCTCAGCAGATCCGGCGTGTGCTTGATGATATCGCGCAGGGCGTGGATCACCGTGTCCTGGGTGTTGGCACAAATCTGAAGAAGCAGATCGCCGTGACACAGCGCCGCATCAAGCGAATCATTCGGGAATCGCGTCATTTTTTGCAGCGATTTCGGTTTGTGCTTCGTCAGGCCATAGCGTTCATCAAACAGCGACTCACCCAGCGATACGGTCATGGTCAGGTTATCCGGGGCGATAAACGGCCCAAGAATACCGGAGTCCATCGGCGGAAGACGCGGGTTAGGCGTTTGCGGCGCCGGACCACCTGCGGTGAGAAACGCGATGCGCGTCGTCAACAGGCGGAACAAACGCTCCAGGTCGGCTTTATCACTGGCCAGCGAATCAAACGCCACCAGCATCATAGAGGCCTGCTGTGGCGTCAGAATGCCCGACTGGTGCGCACCATAGAAAGGCTGCGTTTCCATTCGTGCTTCGGGGGATACCGTGCCGGGCGCACTTTGCGGTTTCGCCGCATGTGCCACCGGGCATCCGCCAGCCAGGGCAAGCGCGCCACCCAGCGCCCCTACCCCTTTCAGTAAACGACGTCGCGAAGGTTCAGCCACGTCGAATTCATCTTGCTTGTTCATCGTGCTTAGTCCAGACCCAGTACGCCACGCAGCTGAGACAGATCTTCTGCCAGAGTCGTAATTGGGCCTTTCAGCGCGTTACGGTCAGCATCCGTCAGCTTGTCGTAGGTTTCGAAGCCGTCTTTGGTGCGATACTTCGCCAGAATGGTATCAACTTTCTTGAAGTTGGCATCCACTTTCGCCAGCAGCTCGCTGTTCTCTTTCTGCAACTGAGGACGCAGCAGAGAAACAATTTTTTGCGCGCCATCGACGTTAGCCTGGAAGTCCCACAGGTCAGTGTGGCTGTAACGGTCTTCTTCACCGCTGATTTTGCTCGCCGCCACTTCTTCAATCAGGCCTGCCGCGCCGCCCACTACTTTAGATGGCGGGAACGCCAGCTCGCTAATACGTTTTTGCAGCTCCAGCACGTCGGTGTTCAGTTGCTCAGCGTACTTCTCCATCCCTTTGGTGGAGTTATCGCCAAACAGCGCTTTTTCCAGACGGTGGAAACCAGTGAACTTAGGATCGGCGGCCTTCTGCTCGTAGTCATCTTCACGGGCATCGATGCTGCCATCCAGGTCGGAGAACAGTTCAGCAATAGGTTCAATGCGCTCGTAGTGCTGACGGGTTGGCGCATACAGGGATTTCGCTTTTTCGAGATCGCCCGCTTTCACCGCATCGGTAAAGGCTTTGGTGCCGGCAACCAGGTCCGCGGTCTCTTTGGTGACATAGGCTTTATAGGCGGTAATCGCCTCGCCCAGGCTCAGCAGGGCTTCGCCTTTCGCGGCATCCGCCGTGGCTTCGCCTTTGACAATCAGCTTGCCTTTCGGGTTGGTCAGCAGGCCACAGGTCATGTCGTATTCGCCAGGTTGCAGATTAGCCGTCATTTTCTGGCTAAAGCCCGGGGCGATGTTTTCACGCTCTTCCACGACCATCACGCCTTTAAGGATTTCCCATTCCAGCGCCTTCTGGCTGTGGTTCTGAATAATAAACTGCGTTTTACCGCTGTTCACCGTGACGCTCATCGGCTCACACTGCTTATCATTCACAGTGATTTTAACCTGCGGAATATCGGCTGCCTGCGCGGAGAATGCAGAAGCGAACAGCGCGGCAATGCCTGCGCGTAACGCACTACGACGGAACTGAATTGCCATGACTCTTCCCTTTTAAAAGTATGTTGTAACTACACCAACCCCATTACGGCGCGGGATGCGACGTCTGGGTGCGGGCACGCGGCGGCAGCGCGAACAGCACCAGCGCCGGAACCAGATAGATAAAGTACATCGCCACTTCGCTGACGCTCGGCGTCTCCTGATACCCGAAGATACCTTCGAGCAGGGTTCCGGTCAGGGAGTGCGTAGAGAGCACATTGCTCAGGTCAAACGCGACATCCTGGAAGTGATTCCACAGCCCGGCTTCGTGGAACGCGCGGATCGCACCGGCGGCCAGCCCAGCGGCAACCAGCAGAATAAACAGGCTCGTCCATTTGAAGAACACACCCAGGTTCAGGCGAATACCGCCCCAGTACAGCAGGAAACCGAGCACCACCGCCGTTGCCAGCCCCAGCATGGCGCCGAGCGGCGGCCAGATCCCCACATCCTGCTGGAACGCGGCCAGCAGGAAAAAGACCGATTCCAGGCCTTCACGCGCAACGGCGAAAAAGACCATCATGATCAGCGCCCAGCCGTGGTTGTTGCCTTTTTGCAGGGCGTTATCGACCGCCTGCTCCAGCTGAACTTTCACGTTACGGGACACTTTGCGCATCCAGAACACCATCCAGGTCAGGATCACCACCGCAATAACGGCGACGATGCCTTCGAACAGCTCCTGTTCTTTCTGCGGGAACTCACCGGTGGTTTCGTTGATGAGGATCCCAAGCCCCAGGCAGAGCGCCGCGGCAAGGAAAACCCCAATCCACATCACGCCAATCCAGCGTCCGCGCTGGGTTCGTTTGAGATAGCTTGCGATAAGACTCACGATTAAGGCAGCTTCAAGGCCTTCACGTAACATAATGAGAAATGGAACAAACATGCCGACACCTTAATTGTTAATCGCGGTCAACTGATGCAAAGAAAGGTAAATTCTTGTGATAGTGATTATCATTACGTAGATGAGAAACACAAGCGAAATGTGTGGTGTTTTGATGACGAGATGTAAATCGCTCGCCGGTTAATAGTTTCCGTCGTTATCGTTGTGTTTATAACTTATAACGTAAATGCCCATTTACGGTTAAACACAGCTGTGGCTAAATATGCCACTCGAAAACCAACCGAAAATTAACCATGTATAATATTATCCACTTCCTGCTGGCGCTGGTGATTATTCTTGCGCTTGCCTGGCTGGTGAGTTTTGACCGCCGAAAAATTCGTATTCGCTACGTTTTACAGCTTATTATTATTGAAATTGCCCTGGCATTCTTTTTCCTTCATGCCGAAAGCGGTCTTTTCCTGATTAAATATGTCTCAGGGTTCTTTGAATCACTGCTTAAATTTGCCTCCGAAGGGACGAATTTCGTCTTTGGCGGTATGGGTGAAAAAGGGCTGGCCTTCATTTTCCTCGGCGTCCTTTGCCCGATTATTTTTATTTCCGCGCTGATTGGTATTCTTCAGCACTGGCGAATTCTGCCGGTCTTTATTCGGGTTATCGGGACATTGCTGTCGAAAGTGAACGGGATGGGGAAACTGGAATCCTTCAACGCCGTCAGTTCACTGATCCTCGGGCAGTCTGAAAACTTCATTGCTTACAAAGGGATCCTGGGCGACCTCTCCTCCCGCCGTCTGTTTACGATGGCTGCTACCGCGATGTCCACTGTGTCGTTGTCGATTGTCGGCGCGTACATGACCATGCTGGATGCTAAATTTGTCGTCGCGGCGCTCATTCTCAATATGCTCAGCACCTTTATTATTCTCTCCGTCATCAACCCGGCGCGCCCGGAAGCGGAGCCGGATATCAAACTGGAAAAAATGCACGAATCCCAGAGCTTCTTTGAAATGCTGGGTGAGTATATTCTGGCCGGTTTTAAAGTGGCGATGATTATTCTGGCTATGCTGATTGGCTTTATCGCCCTTATTAGCGCCGTCAACGCCCTGTTCTCCAGCGTATTTGGCATGAGCTTCCAGCAAATCCTGGGCTATGTGTTTTATCCCCTGGCGTGGCTGATTGGTATTCCACTGAGCGATGCCTTAAATGCGGGCAGTATTATGGCCACGAAGCTGGTTGCGAATGAATTTGTGGCGATGATCGAGCTGCAAAAAATTGCGCATCAGATGACCCCACGCGGTCTGGGCATCTTGTCCGTGTTCCTGGTCTCTTTCGCTAACTTTGCGTCTATCGGGATTGTTGCGGGCGCCATTAAGGGCCTGAACGAACAGCAGGGGAACACCGTATCCCGCTTCGGGTTGCGTCTGGTGTACGGCGCGACGCTGGTGAGTTTGCTGTCGGCGAGTTTTGCGGGATTAGTGTTGTAATCTCATGCCGGGTGGCGCTTCGCTTACCCGGCCTACAAAACAACAACGGCGGGTTTTCCCGCCGTTTTTCATTAAAACTGCACGCACACCGGTTGATCAACACGCATCACCGACTCCTGCGCAAAGCGAGATTTGTAGATCCCACGTAACGCTTCGATATTCTGCTCGCTCGCGGCATCTTTACCGTGGATCAGCATCAGCGCCTTGCTCTGCTCACGCGCCACTTTCCCGTCGTTCCCCAGCCACTGCCCACGGGCATCAAATACCGTCAGGCCATCGCGAAAGCGCGGGGTCACATCCTGGTCAACAAACTGCTGCCACTCCTGGCCGGTAATGTCTTTCCCTGCCGGGCGGCTCAGCCCGAAATAAAGCGTGGTTTGCTGCATCTGGTTATCCACTTTGCAGGTGGTGTCAGCGGTGTTGTGCGCGGGTGCGTTACAGCCTGCCAGCATGAAAAGTGCCGCCACCATAAGCCCTGTTTTGATTGTCATACTTCGCTATCCTCATTGTTTTAAGCACAGCGATATCAGCGTAAATTGCGGAATTTAGCAAGAAAAAAGCCGGGTGACGCTTACGCTTACCCGGCCTACAGGAGGGAGGTACTAATTACTCAGGCTGTAATTTAGATGGCGGTGCCGTGTGGTAATGGGCGTCCGCTTCTGCAAAGCGTTTCTGCATCGCCGCAGACGGTGCTTTGCCCAGCAGGCTGAACACCACGATCCCAATGCTGCCGAAGATGAAGCCAGGGATGATTTCGTACAGGCCCAGCCACGCGAACTGTTTCCAGACAATAACCGTTACCGCACCAATAATCATGCCAGCCAGCGCGCCGTTACGGGTCATGCGTGACCACATAACCGAGAACAGCACTACCGGGCCAAACGCGGCACCAAAGCCCGCCCACGCATAGCTTACCAGACCCAGAACGCGGTTGTTCGGGTTGGCTGCCAGCGCAATGGCAATAAATGCCACCACCAGCACCATAAAGCGCCCTACCCACACCAGCTCTTTCTGGCTCGCCCCTTTACGCAGGAACGCTTTGTACAGATCTTCCGTAATCGCACTGGAGCACACCAGCAGCTGGCAGCTCAGGGTCGACATCACCGCCGCCAGAATCGCCGACAGCAGGATCCCTGCAATCCACGGGTTAAACAGAATTTGCGCCAGCTCGATAAACACGCGCTCGGCGTTCTGATTCACCGCACCTGCCTGTGCCGGGTTATTGTTGAAGTAGGCGATACCGAAGAAGCCCACCGCACACGCCCCTGCCAGGCAGAGGATCATCCAGGTCATACTGATACGACGCGCATGAACAATGGTGTGGTGAGAGTCAGCGGCCATAAAGCGCGCCAGAATATGCGGCTGACCGAAGTAGCCCAGGCCCCAACCCATCAGCGACACTATCGCGACAAAGTTCAGCCCTTTCAGCATATCGACGTTTTCGATGCTCTTCTGTTTGATCACTTCCAGGGAATCCGCAAAGCCGCCGACGGTGAAAATCACAATCACTGGCGTCAGGATCAGGGCGAAGATCATCAGGCTTGCCTGCACGGTGTCAGTCCAGCTCACCGCCAGGAAACCGCCCACGAAGGTATAGAGGATTGTCGCCGCCGCACCGGCCCACAGCGCCGTTTCATAGCTCATGCCGAAGGTGCTTTCGAACAGACGCGCACCCGCCACAATGCCGGACGCACAATAGATGGTGAAGAACACCAGGATAACCAGGGCCGAGATAATGCGCAGCACGCGGCTGTTATCTTCAAAGCGCCCGGTGAAGTAATCCGGCAGGGTCAGGGCATTGTTGTTCACCTCGGTGTGCACGCGCAGGCGGCCAGCAACCAGTTTCCAGTTAACCCATGCGCCCACGGTCAGGCCAATCGCGATCCAGCTTTCTGAAATACCGGAGATAAAAATCGCCCCCGGTAAGCCCATCAGCAGCCAGCCGCTCATGTCCGATGCGCCCGCAGAGAGTGCGGTTACCATTGGCCCTAAACTGCGCCCGCCCAGAATATAGTCGTCAAAGCTTTTTGTTGATCGCCAGGCCAAAAAACCTATCAGGATCATGCCAAAAATATAGATAAGAAATGTCACCAGCATCGGTGTGCTAATTGCCATTTAAAGACTCCAATAATTTGATCGACAACCTTCCCGGCTGCCTTTTATTCCATCACCGGAACGGGGTGATGATGATGTGTATTTCTGTTGGCCGCGCGTATCCTGCCGGAAGCAGTGCTCGCACACAAACGATTTAACACTGCATTTACATCAAATTCATCCCTGGTTTTATACGTCTTTCGTATAGGTTGCACTCGCTCACGCTTTTACGGGTTGCACCTTTAAAAAGTGTTAAGTGCCGCATAAAAACAGGCTTTGGCACCATAAGCCAGCTATTTTTTCCAGCTAACTCTCCATTAACAATCCATTCATTTCCCAGCTTGCAAACCGTGTCACATTTAACACGGTTGCACAAAGTTGCAACATGGTGGATATTTCACGCTATCAACGAGAACACGAACACAGAACAACAGGAGTTTTGGCATGGGCATGACCACCATGGGGGTTAAGCTGGATGACGCAACCCGCGAACGGATTAAAACCGCAGCAACCCGCATTGACCGCACGCCGCACTGGTTAATTAAGCAGGCAATTTTTAATTATCTGGAAAGACTGGAAAGCGAAGACGGATTACCCGAGCTGCCAGCCCTGCTGAGCGGTGCGGCAAATGAAAGCGAAGAAGCGGCTACCGCCGCCGAAGAGAACCACCAGCCGTTCCTTGAATTCGCCGAGCAGATCCTGCCGCAGTCCGTAAGCCGTGCTGCGATCACCGGCGCCTACCGCCGCGCCGAAACCGACGCCGTCCCTATGCTGCTGGAACAGGCCCGCCTGCCAGAGCCGATCGCCACCCAGGCGCATAAGCTGGCGTATCAGCTTGCTGAAAAACTGCGTAACCAGAAAACCGCTTCCGGCCGCGCCGGTATGGTACAGAGCCTGCTCCAGGAGTTTTCGCTTTCCTCGCAGGAAGGTGTCGCCCTGATGTGTCTGGCGGAAGCACTGCTGCGTATTCCGGACAAAGCCACCCGCGACGCGCTGATCCGCGACAAAATCAGCAACGGTAACTGGCAGTCGCACATCGGCCGCAGCCCGTCGCTGTTCGTTAACGCCGCCACCTGGGGCCTGCTGTTTACCGGCAAGCTGGTGTCTACCCATAACGAAGCCAACCTCTCTCTTTCCCTGAACCGTATCATCGGCAAGAGCGGCGAGCCGCTGATCCGCAAAGGTGTGGACATGGCAATGCGCCTGATGGGCGAACAGTTCGTGACCGGGGAAACCATTGCCGAAGCGCTTGCCAATGCCCGCAAGCTGGAAGACAAAGGTTTCCGCTATTCTTACGATATGCTGGGCGAAGCGGCCCTGACCGCCGCCGATGCGCAGGCGTACATGGTGTCTTACCAGCAGGCGATCCACGCTATCGGTAAAGCCTCCAACGGCCGTGGCATTTACGAAGGTCCGGGCATCTCGATTAAGCTGTCTGCCCTGCACCCGCGCTACAGCCGCGCCCAGTACGACCGCGTGATGGACGAACTCTATCCGCGCCTGAAGTCCCTGACCCTGCTGGCGCGTCAGTATGATATCGGTATTAACATCGACGCCGAAGAAGCCGACCGCCTGGAGATCTCCCTCGATCTGCTGGAAAAACTGTGCTTCGAACCTGAACTGGCTGGCTGGAACGGCATTGGCTTTGTGATTCAGGCCTATCAGAAACGCTGCCCGTTCGTTATTGATTACCTGATTGACCTGGCAACCCGCAGCCGTCGTCGCCTGATGATCCGTCTGGTGAAAGGTGCGTACTGGGACAGCGAAATCAAACGCGCGCAAATGGATGGCCTGGAAGGGTATCCGGTCTATACCCGTAAGGTGTACACCGACGTGTCTTACCTCGCCTGCGCCAAAAAACTGCTTGGCGTGCCGAACCTGATTTACCCGCAGTTCGCCACCCACAACGCCCACACTCTGGCGGCTATCTACAGCCTGGCCGGGCAGAACTACTATCCGGGCCAGTACGAATTCCAGTGCCTGCACGGCATGGGTGAACCGCTGTACGAGCAGGTCACCGGTAAAGTGGCGGATGGCAAACTGAACCGTCCGTGCCGTATTTATGCCCCGGTGGGCACCCACGAAACCCTGCTGGCATACCTGGTGCGTCGTCTGCTGGAAAACGGTGCGAACACCTCCTTCGTTAACCGTATTGCCGACACCACGCTGCCGCTGGATGAGCTGGTTGCCGATCCGGTGCAGGCGGTTGAGAAAATGGCCGCGCAGGAAGGTCAGCTGGGTCTGCCGCATCCGAAAATTGCCCTGCCGCGCGAGCTGTATGGCCAGGGCCGCGTGAACTCGTCAGGCCTGGATCTGGCAAACGAACACCGTCTTGCGTCGCTCTCTTCTGCCCTGCTCAACAGCGCGCTGCATAAATGGCAGGCCAAACCTATTCTCGAGCAGCCGGTGGCTGATGGCGAAATGCAGCCCGTGGTTAACCCGGCAGAGCCGAAAGATGTGGTCGGTTACGTGCGTGAAGCCAGCGAGCAGGAAGTATCCCTGGCTATCGACAGCGCCGTGAATAACGCGCCAATCTGGTTCGCCACCCCGCCGCAGGAGCGTGCCGCCATCCTGGAACGTGCTGCCGTACTGATGGAAGATCAGATGCAGCAGCTTATCGGTATTCTGGTGCGTGAAGCGGGTAAAACCTTCAGCAACGCCATTGCCGAAGTGCGTGAAGCAGTGGACTTCCTGCATTATTACGCCGGCCAGGTTCGCGATGATTTTGATAACGAAACGCACCGCCCGCTTGGCCCGGTAGTGTGTATCAGCCCGTGGAACTTCCCGCTGGCGATCTTCACCGGCCAGATTGCGGCCGCGCTTGCCGCCGGTAACAGCGTGCTGGCTAAACCGGCGGAACAGACCCCGCTGATTGCAGCCCAGGGGATCAACATCCTGCTCGAAGCCGGTGTTCCGGCGGGCGTGGTGCAGTTGCTGCCTGGCCGTGGTGAAACGGTGGGTGCACAGCTGACTTCCGATAACCGCGTGCGCGGCGTGATGTTCACCGGCTCGACCGAAGTGGCGACGCTGCTGCAACGCAACATCGCCACGCGCCTGGATGCACAGGGTCGCCCGACGCCGCTTGTTGCGGAAACCGGCGGGATGAACGCCATGATTGTTGATTCGTCCGCCCTGACCGAGCAGGTGGTGGTTGACGTGCTGGCCTCTGCTTTCGACAGCGCAGGCCAGCGTTGCTCCGCGCTGCGTGTGCTGTGTCTGCAAGATGACGTGGCAGACCACACGCTGAAAATGCTGCGTGGCGCCATGGCGGAATGCCGCATGGGTAACCCGGGTCGCCTGACCACGGATATTGGCCCGGTGATTGATGAAGAAGCCAAAGGCAACATTGAAAACCACATTCAGACGATGCGTGCCAAAGGCCGCCCGGTGTTCCAGGCCGTGCGTGAAAACAGCGAAGACGCCCGCGAATGGCAGACCGGTACCTTCGTTCCGCCAACGCTGATTGAACTGGCGAGCTTTGATGAACTGAAAAAAGAGGTCTTTGGCCCGGTGCTGCACGTGGTGCGTTACAACCGTAACAACCTGGATCAGCTCATCGCGCAGATCAACGCCTCTGGCTATGGTCTGACGCTCGGCGTGCATACCCGTATTGACGAAACCATTGCCCAGGTGACCGGCAGCGCCAAAGTCGGCAACCTGTACGTGAACCGCAACATGGTAGGTGCCGTGGTCGGCGTGCAGCCGTTCGGCGGCGAAGGGTTATCCGGTACTGGCCCGAAAGCCGGTGGCCCACTGTACCTCTATCGCCTGCTGGCCAACCGCCCGGAAAATGCGCTGGGTGTGACGCTGGCGCGTCAGGATGCAGAACGCCCTGTGGATGCACAGCTGAAAGCCGTGCTGACCCAGCCGCTGGAAGCCCTGATTACCTGGGCGGAAAAACGCCCGGAACTGCGTGCCATCGCTCAGCAGTACGGCGAGCTGGCGCAGGCGGGTACGCAGCGTTTGCTGCCTGGGCCAACCGGCGAGCGCAACACCTGGACGCTGATGCCACGTGAGCGTGTGCTGTGCGTGGCGGATAACGAGCAGGATGCCCTGGTTCAACTGGCAGCCGCGGCGGCAACGGGTTGTGAAGTGTTGTGGCCGGAAGACGGGCTGCACCGCGACCTGGCAAAACAGTTGCCGAAAGCGGTGTCTGCGCGTATCCACTTTGCGAAAGCCGATGAACTGCTCAGCCAGGAGTTCGAAGCGGTTATCTACCACGGTGATTCCGACCAGTTGCGCGAACTGTGCGAGCAGGTGGCGGCGCGTCGTGGGCCGATTGTGTCGGTGCAGGGCTTTGCCCGTGGCGAAACCAACCTGCTGCTGGAGCGCCTGTACGTTGAGCGTTCACTCAGCGTCAACACCGCGGCCGCAGGCGGTAACGCCAGCCTGATGACCATCGGTTAATCGTGTAAAATCCCCCGGTGGCGCTATGCTTACCGGGGCGACATCTGTCACCACAAGCCGGATCAGCGCAGCGCATCCGGCTTTTTTACAGGGAGCAAATGATGAAACGATTACTGATTGCCGCTGGCGCCTTACTGCTGAGCACCAGCGCACTGGCGGACGAGTGCGGCAACGCCAGCACGCAGCTTGAGCTGAACACCTGCACGGCATCGCAATACCAGGCGGCAGACAAGAAGCTCAACCAGACTTATCAGGCCGCCATGAAACGTGCGCCAGCGCCACAGCGCGATCTGTTAAAGAAGGCACAGCTGGCGTGGATCGCCCTGCGTGATGCGGATTGTGCGTTTGTCGGGTCGGGTACTGAGGGCGGTAGCGTGCAGCCCATGATCATCAACCAGTGTATGACGGAGAAAACCGTCGAGCGCGAAGCCTATCTGGCTTCCATGATGCAGTGTGAAGAAGGCGATTTGAGCTGCCCTCTTCCCCCGGCCCCATAGGGGCGAGGGAGAAAATCCCCTCTCCCTGTGTGTTGAGGGATCCCCACAAAAATACGAGCATGGACAACTCCCTCTCCCCTTGGGAGAGGAGTTCAAAAAATAAATTATCAGGTTGAGGAATGATTGTGTGAGTGATATTTGTTGAGGGAATGATACTTTTTAGGATAAAAACAAGCCCTTTATGGGCTTGCTTTTTATCATTATACCTGATTAATAGAATCATCGATATTCATCAATAAGGACCAAAGCTATTGCGATTAAAAAAAACACCAGGCTAATAGCTGTAATATAATATTCCATATAAAATGGTCTAATTAGACGTTGGGGTAATCCACGAATGAAATCCTTATCATCATTTTTGGAAAAGCTTGACTTTTTATTCCAAATCAAAGGTCTGAAAATGAAATCTGTCTTCATAGCATATGCAGACTTTAGGTACAGACTATTAATGTTATCGTAAATTTGTGTTGCCCATGGCAAGTTACCATATTCATCCTCATATAACGCACAGATTTCTTTATATCTTTTGCGATTTAGCCGAGACATAATTATGCTAGCTAATCCAAGAAACATTGCAATTAACCATATGATAACTATACTTAGCGAAATGATAAAATCATTCATTATTTATAATCTCATACAAAGTATTCAATTTCTCGCCAGCTTTTTCACCAAGCCAACCGGATGTTTTATCGCTTCCATATGCAATCCCTCCTGCAACACCTAATGTACACAGCAATGCTCCCGCACCTCCAGCTTCTATTGTTGCGGCTCCTAAAATCAGAGAACAGGCTATGCTTGCTGCACCCTTATTAACCACTTTTGCGGCAATTAATCCTCCTACCATGCTTCCAGAAAATTCCCCAATAGAAGTAAAGGCTGTTTTGGCGCAATCCCGGCCTAGGGCACAGGCTTCTGAAATTTTCGATGCTGTATCTAATGCAGCCAGGCCAACGCCAATCTTCCCGGCAGTTTCCATCATCTTAACGTACTTCGCCAGCTTCTCGATATGAGTCGCATAACCTTCTATATCGCTTACCCCTGTCACATTCCAGCGATGGGTAATTGCATGGGTTGAGAGTCCAAGTGATTTTTTGAGGTCGGTATATTCATTGAACATGAAACGGTGCTTTGAGAACATTTTAAGGACACTATCAAGCTGACCAAGCAACTGACGGCGCTCAACGTAAAACTGCTCACTGATCAGCGCACCACTGGTGATGTAGTGATTTTGATAGGATTTCTCGATACTGACGAGGATATTTTCAACCTGCTGAAAATATCCCTTTGCTGCTTCTGTGACCTGTCCTGAGTACCCGTAAATCTCGCTGGTTTTACTGGCAGCGGCAGCAAACATTTCAATGGTGTCTTTATTTTTAAACAGAAATCGCGCCTGCTGATGTGAAAGCGGGGCCAGGGCTGTGTCAATTCGTTCCTTCGCAGCTTGCAAGTGCGCTATTTGTTTCTCGTCCTGCTTCTCCGGGTCAACAATGAGCAGGATAGAACCGGCTTTATACTGCTTATCTTCACCGTTCAATGAAAGATACAGTTCGCGCACACCGCTGGGTGGATTTAGAAACAGATAGGGGTCATATGCTCGGGTGTGGCTTCCATATGGGAGTATACAATACCCGGCATCTACTGGTTCGCGCTGTTCTTCCTCTTTCACTGGCGCAGGGGAAATTGGTTTTGGAGGTATGGCTGCTGGTGGCTGAGGAGGAAAAGTTGGTGCTGACTCCGGTTTTGGTGCTATCGGGGTTGGTATGGACGATTGAAGTCTTTGAGGTCTGGATACAGGCTCATCATCATAAGACATCGAATAATCAGAAGGGATAAATTCACATTTACAATCACAACTTCCCCGACTATGCAAAGTACCTGCTGCTGCTACACCATTTATAATATAGAACGGAATTCCGCCCAAAATTGTATGAGCTTGTTTATCAACTCCACATATGTATTTATCTCCGTTTCTGGCCGTTGGTTGCCCTGAAAATGAATGTTGCGCAGAACCTGTAATGATTGAGCCACCACATGTTGTTTGACAGCCCACAGTCAAAAAATATCCTCTCGCCATAACATTATCCTTCTCCATTAGTTGAATCGGTAATAATTAAATGTCATTTTGACTGTAAAATATTATACATTTTACATATGAGAATTTTTGAGGGGGGAGATCACATTTATTATGTGGGGGGAAGTAACGAAAAATCAAATCATCACCACCGAGAATTATATATTGCATATCATTACTGGTGGTGATGATTTCTTTGGAATAACTCATTTAGAACTTCATTAACTTATGCAATTTATTTTGCCATTTCAAAAATGCTTCCAGCGTTTCTTCGTTGTAATCGTATCTGTCATAGTGAACAGATGATACGTCATGTAAAGCGTGGTGCTGAAATCTGTCACGAATTACTTTTGTGATTTTCAGTTATCCGGCCAGAGTCTTAAACGTTCGGTGGAAATCTCGCGGAATAAATGAATCAACATTCATTTTCTCACAAAAGCGTTTAATATTACCCGAAAGTAATTCGCTGTTTGAAATGGTGGAGCGCAGAGTTTTGTAATGGTGGTATGTACGTTTACCAGAAGCAATAAAATCGGTTTTGTGGATCTCAAACAGATCTGCAAGTGTACCGATTGTTTTAGTAACTTTGATCACATCCGAACATGAAGAAAGACTTTCGAACTTCTCAAGAGCGCTACTGATAGACATTGACGGGTATTCACCCAGTGTCTGAAATTTTGCTGTTTTACCTACGAAATGGCGATAGACAAAAGTTTTACGTCCAGACGAATAGACACGCACTCCTATACGTTCCGTCCCGCGTTCGCCGCTTGCATGATACGCCATGTAAGCGGCGGGTTTTGGAGAAAGATTATCAAGCGCTTTCGTCGTAAAGTTGATTTGCACCATTCACATTTATTGCATACTTATTCACAGTTCAAGTTCAAAAAACTGTTTCTTAAACTATAGCGTAATGAGCAAAACTAACTCATGCAATGGTTAAAAACTTAATTAAATCAACGTATTTTAACTTAAATTGCCTCACTATTTGTTCAACTATTTTGACACCCTTACCTGTGAGAGAAGGTTAGGCTGAGGGGAACTAGCGTACGCGGATCCCTTCGATAATCATCCGCTGCACGTTTTCCAGCGTGTTCTGGAAGAAGGTTTCATCCTGTAGTGTTTTGCCGGTCACCGCTTCGACCTGGGCCGAAAAGTCAGCATAGTGCTGAGTGGAGGCCCAAATCATAAAGATCAGATGATGCGGCTCTACCGGTGCCAGCTTACCACTGGCGACCCACCCGGCAATGATCGCCGATTTATCGTCCACCAGCTGTTTTAAATCCCCGGTCAGCTCAGTCTTCAGCAACGGTGCGCCCTGCAACATCTCAAGGCAGAACAGGCGAGACGCCTGCGGGTAGTCGCGGGATACCTCAAGCTTGAGGCGGATGTACTCTTTGATCGCCACCAGCGGGGTGAACTCTTCACGAAACGCCTTGAGCGGCGCCAGCCAGATATCGAGGATCTGTTGCAGCACCGCAACGTAGAGCACTTCTTTTGACGGGTAGTAGTACAGCAGATTGGTTTTTGACACCCCTGCCCGCTCTGCCACCTGCTCCAGCCGCGTGCCGTGGATGCCAAACTGCGAAAACGTATCCAGCGCCGCGCCTAAAATGGCCTGCTTTTTCGCACTCACCGCCTGCGAACGTTTACCTGGTGTTTTCACTGCACCTTGTGTCATCTGTGCTCTCCTTATTGGTTTGCCATAGCATAGCAAATGCGGGGGGTTGTCTCGACATTTTGGGGGGCGGGGGTGTGCTGATTCAAAGAAGGGAAAGAGCTTTGTGGGGGTGGGTTGTGTGGGGGGGACGGAAACGCATGTTACTAGCCCTTTCTCTTAGCAGACTGTATGGTCCTTTAGAAGGTCCGCTTCGTGCCAGGAGCGGAACTTGCTTACATCATGCTATGTTAGTTTGCTGGGAGCAGGTCAAAGATGTTCACCGCGCCTATGCTTCAGCAACACCTTCCAGAACTTTTCAAGGAATAGAGAAATGGCTCGTAAGTATGTTTATGGTGATAAACCAATCCGCACAACAACCGCTGAGATAGTTGAAAACGAGTTTGCTGGAAAGGCTACGGCTGCTCAGGTCGATGCAATTTTAAAGAAAAGATTTCCACATTACAAAGACAATACTTATTTGAATCTGATAGTTAACGCAGTTAACTGCAATCGTGGTCACTGGAGTTTTAACAGGACAGCCAGACGAACAGATGATGCCACCCATCGCCACCATGAATATGATCGACTTTTCAAGCGCGGAAACGTTTTCGAGGTCTATGATTCCGCACTTCATGGTGTGTTTGAAATCTATGAAGCTTCAGACGGCAAATGGCTAACACGTCCGGTTAAAAGTGAGTTTGAAAAGGCCATAGAAACAGCGTCTCAACTTACCTCAGAACAACGTAGAGAGAAGCTGGCTACAGCCAACACCACGCCAGAAAGGGTCATTATAAAGAGCTATACCTTCAAGCGTAATCCCCTCGTTGTAGCAGAGGTATTAGCCTTAGCTGGAGGTAAGTGTCAAAGCTGCCTACGTGACGCACCATTCAAGCGGGAAGATGGTAGACCGTATCTTGAAGTGCATCATGTGGAGTGGCTTGCTAACGGTGGAGAGGACTCTGTTGAAAATGCTATTGCACTCTGTCCGAACTGTCACCGCGAAGCACACTACGGCACGCTTGTGTTGAAGCCGACTAACATTAAGTAGTCTTCCTATAGCCCTCAACGTCTGCTCCTCGCTCACAGCAGACCTTCAGCTCGGTCGGCAATGTCCGCTTCGTGCCAACAGCGGAAGTTGGAGTGCCAGAGAATCTCTAAAAGTTGATGGTTCTTTTTGCTGGGATACTTACACCTGCTCATAAAACTATCCATTCTCACCATGCTGCTTAAGTACTCAGATAAAACAAATTTTCGAGTGCTGAGCATATTGCTACAGTGCATGCCGGTAAAAATACCGGCATGCGATAACTGTATCGACAATTATTCGTAGATAAATTGAAGAACAGATCGTAGTTTACCCTCGCAGATTGGGTTTAAAGCAATAGAACCATCAATATAAGCGCGAACCCTTTTCCATGCATTGAAGGGTTTTCCTCCTTCAGATGGAGCATTGCCATCAATCACCGGGTCCCATAGCAGATGTTCAAATGTGTCATTTACACGAAATACATTAGCATCACCAACAATATCTCTAATTTTGTCATTTGCTCGGAAAGCATTAATAGCAGAAATATTCGCAATTTGCTCTTCTGTCATTCCTTTGCGGTCGGTGTCATGGACAACTTTGAAAGGTATACTCAGTTTGGATAAAATTCTTGCTATAGCTAGTATCGTCCACTTTCCTCCTGCGGAGACTATAGTTGTATCTTTAATTAAATCCTTATTTATCCCTAATTTATCGCATAACTCAGATGAAAATCTAAGTATGGCAACTTCGGTGTCACCTTCGACAACAACAACTCGCTTGGCAAAAAATGCTTCACATACAGTCGGGTGAAAATCTAATGCTGCTCTAAGCATTTCCCTTTCATCATATTCTTCACCTACATGAAAAATTGAATCATCAATTTCATGTACCGTCCTTGTTCCCTCATTATTATCTTTTATGAGTTTTAGGGATGATGGATTTTCAGCGATATCAATTAAAAAAGGTGAATGAGTACTGACGATAACTTGATAAGAGGAATTTGAAGATTTATCTCTAAGTTTATCTCTTAATAATCTCATTAGATGCGGATGGATGTATAACTCTGGTTCTTCGTATAAAATTATAGTAGACCTTTGAGATTCAGTCACTTCGAACAATGCATTAGATTCTAAAAGTGCATATGCCAGAGCCCTTTGAACCCCACTTCCCTGATACTCAAGTTGAGTTTCCAATTTATCTTCAATAACTAAAGTCGCTGCTTTCATCAATGCAGCATTAATATCTATATCAGTGAGGCTCAATTTTACTTTGGATTTCAAATCCATAACTTGGTTAAGTGAATCAGTAATTGACTCCATTAACTCCTGAAGTCCTTCGATAAGCTCACCATCCAATTCACCTTTCATTTTTTTATGTAGCTGGTCAAGTGAGGATGTATATTGTTCGAATGATGAATCAGCCTGTAAAACAGGGTATACTCTATTTGAAAATAAAAATCCAAACGGAGTGCCTTTTTGAGATTTAAGATCATCCTCAATTTTAAAGCATGCAGGGATGTATAGAACGTGTGGTAACGCTTGTTGTAAGCTATTTTTAAAATTAATACCATCTGACGTCCAACACAAATCAGATGTAACTTTTTCAGGGTGTCGTTCTTTAATTATTCCAATAACATCATTTTGCATTTCTTTGTAGGCTTTGCTGTTATTGCAATCAAGTTCGCGAATAATATCCAAAAGCCATGGAATAGATCTTGCTGCAACGATTGATGTCGTGAAATCTTCTATGCTTTCTTTATTATAATAAGCTTCATAAGAAGGAACGCCCATACATTCATTATCATAATCCCATTTGGTCCTGACTCGAATTTTTAATTCACCATCATGAATTAAATTAGATATTGCGGGCTTCGATCTTTCAGAGTCTTGAATATCATAAAACGTACCGGTGATGATCATCTCATCATTACTTGCTGTACGGAATGGCCAATCTTCAGAAGTGGGGTTGGTCGTATCAACAAGAATTTTAATTGCTTTAAGTATTGTCGATTTTCCAATGTTATTTGAACCAATTAAAGTTGTAAAATTCTCAAGATTGATTGAAGCAGAGGATATGCCTCTAAAATTTTGAATATCAATGCGAATTAGTTTCATATTTTAGCTGTGTTTAAATAAAAAGGGAGCTACCTCATTAACATACTCTTTGAATCGATGCTCGGGAATCGCTTAAAAGTGTGATATGTGTACGATTTTATTAAATGCTGCAATTATTGTACAAGATGCTACGAATTCGATTTCTAGTGTCATGTAGAATAAGCCATACCCTTATAGATACTCCCAGCCCAATTCCCAGCTCGTGAGTTTTCGGCACCGAATGCTTTCAATCATATGCGATAAAATCAATCTTCCCGCACCGCATTTAAATTACTGCAAAGCCAATCCTACTATCAGTGCAATCACATTCGACTTCTTCACCGCAATAACAGAGTTTAGTTACTTCGTGATTAACTTTCATACATAGCCCATGCTTCCGCATGTCGGCTCTTCGCTCACCGCGGACCTTCACCTCAAAACAATGTCCCCCCATCTTTCCTCGACCCTCCTCGCATTTTCACCATTTCCCCGGCATTTTTACCCCTGTACATTTATCCACTAGGGTATAATCAGCGTAGTGAAGCCACCCACCAAAAACAGTGAGTTTTATAGAGAAAAGTAGATAACCAAGATCGCGGTATAAAGGTGTACCACCACCTTATATACCGCTAACCACAAACCAACTTATACGGAGTTGAATATGGCTGCGAAGAATTTTATGCCAGAGCGGGCTGTTGCCCAAACGGAAAATGCAGTATTTGAAAACAGTGAAGAAATTCGCGAGCAGGTACGCAAAAAGAACCCGCGGGACTTGCACGGGGAGCAGACCCATTCCGGGCGTGTTCATGCGCGGAATGAGGCGGGTGCATCATGCGGCGAGCTGTATACGCGCATGGAGCATAACTATCTGCCGCTGTCTGGTGATTGGTTGTCCCGCGCCGGGTTTGCATATGGCCGCGCGGTTAAAATCCGCGTGATGCCGGATTGCATTGTGATCACCCCGCAGAATAGCCGCGAGCTGTGGGGCTGTTTAGAAGGGTTGAGCGCAGTGCATACCAATAAACAGAAGGTGAAAGCGTGGCTGTCGACGTTCCCGGGGGCACTGAATGATACGGGCGATCTGCCGGAGCCCAAACGCATGAACGGTGCTGTGAAGCCACAATAAACGCTAACCTGCGATCCCGGCCCGCACCGGGATCGTGCTGCATCCCCCTCCTCGCCCCTGCACCGCCATCGCGCACTGTTGCCTGCTTTGTGTGCATTTCTTTTGACCATTTAGTCCACTTTATTTGCACTCATTTTGCCAACTTCGTGTTAACACCTTAATAACAAAGCCATTTTAAAAACTGGCATCCCCTTTGCAAAACCCTTTTCACGAGGCTGAACAGGATATGCAGGATGCAGCGCCACGTCTGACTTTCACCCCACACTGAGATGAAGAGAGGTTCGTGATGAAAATTGGCGTATTCGTACCTATCGGTAACAACGGCTGGCTGATCTCGACCACCGCCCCGCAGTACAAGCCGACCTTCGAGCTGAATAAGGCCATCGTGCAAAAAGCGGAGCACTACCATTTCGATTTTGCGCTCTCGATGATCAAGCTGCGTGGTTTTGGCGGTAAGACAGAATTCTGGGATCACAATCTGGAGTCCTTCACCCTGATGGCCGGGCTGGCGGCAGTCACGTCCCGCATCCAGATTTACGCCACCGCCGCCACCCTCACCCTGCCCCCGGCGATTGTGGCGCGAATGGCCTCCACCATCGATTCCATCTCCGGCGGCCGCTTTGGCGTCAACCTGGTGACCGGCTGGCAAAAACCGGAATACGACCAGATGGGGCTCTGGCCAGGCGACGAATATTTCTCGCGCCGCTATGAGTACCTCACCGAGTACGTGCAGGTACTGCGCGACCTGTGGGGCACCGGTAAAAGCGATTTCAAAGGCGACTACTTCACCATGAACGACTGTCGCGTCAGCCCGCAGCCGTCCGTGCCGATGAAAGTGATCTGCGCCGGGCAGAGCGATGCAGGGATGGAGTTCTCCGCGAAATACGCCGATTTCAACTTCTGCTTTGGCAAAGGGGTTAACACCCCGGCGGCCTTCGCCCCCACGGCCGCACGCATGAAAGAAGCCGCCGACAAAACCGGGCGCGATGTGGGCTCCTACGTGCTGTTTATGGTCATTGCCGATGAAACCGACGACGCCGCGCGCGCCAAATGGGAACTGTATAAAGCCGGGGCCGACGAAGAAGCACTGAGCTGGCTCACCGAACAGAGCCAGAAAGATACCCGCTCCGGCTCAGATACCAACGTCCGCCAGATGGCTGACCCGACTTCCGCCGTGAACATCAACATGGGCACGCTGGTTGGCTCCTATGCAAATGTTGCCAGAATGCTGGATGAAGTGGCCGCGGTCCCAGGCGCTGAAGGCGTCCTGCTCACCTTTGACGATTTCCTGATGGGCGTGGAAACCTTCGGCGAACGTATTCAGCCGCTGATGCAGTGCCGCGCCCACATCCCCACCATCACGAAGGAGGTTGCATAATGACCACGCTTGACGCTCGCCCGGAAGCCATCACCTTCGACGCCCAGCGCAGCGCGCTGATTGTGGTGGATATGCAAAACGCCTACGCCAGCCAGGGCGGTTATCTGGATCTGGCCGGGTTTGATGTCTCCGCCACCAAACCGGTGATTGAGAACATCAAAACCGCCGTGGCTGCCGCACGCGCGGCGGGCATGTTGATTATCTGGTTCCAGAACGGCTGGGACGATCAGTACGTGGAAGCCGGTGGTCCCGGCTCGCCCAATTTCCACAAGTCCAACGCCCTGAAAACCATGCGCAAACAGCCTGAGTTACAGGGCAAGCTGCTGGCGAAAGGCGGCTGGGATTACCAGCTGGTCGATGAACTGGTTCCTGAGGCAGGCGACATCGTGCTGCCCAAACCGCGCTACAGCGGCTTTTTCAACACCCCGCTCGACAGCCTGCTGCGCAGCCGGGGCATCCGCCATCTGGTCTTTACCGGCATCGCCACAAACGTCTGCGTGGAGTCCACGTTGCGCGATGGCTTTTTCCTCGAATATTTCGGCGTGGTGCTGGAAGACGCCACCCACCAGGCCGGGCCGGAGTTCGCCCAGAAAGCGGCCCTGTTCAATATCGAAACCTTTTTTGGCTGGGTGAGTAACGTCGCCGATTTCTGCGATGCCCTTAATCCGCCGTCATTAGCCCGTATCGCCTGAGGAGCACCACAATGCCAAAATCCGTGATTATTCCACCGGGCACCAGCACCCCTATCGCCCCGTTTGTGCCCGGCACGCTTGCCGATGGCGTGGTGTATGTCTCCGGCACGCTGCCGTTTGATAAAGACAACAACGTGGTGTTTATCAACGACCCAAAGGCGCAAACGCGTCACGTGCTGGAAACGATCAAAGGCGTGATCGAAACCGCGGGTGGCACGATGGAGGACGTGACCTTCAACAGCATCTTTATCACCGACTGGAAAAACTACGCCGCGATTAACGAAATCTACGCCGAGTTTTTCCCGGGCGATAAACCGGCGCGGTTCTGCATCCAGTGCGGGCTGGTGAAGCCCGACGCGCTGGTTGAAATCGCCACTGTCGCGCACATTGCGAAGTGAGGCTGCCATGAAACTCTCTGTATCACCGCCCCCGTATGACGGCGCGCCCGCCGTGGTACTGATCGCCGGGCTGGGCGGCGGGGGCAGCTACTGGCTGCCTCAGCTTGCGCGGCTGGAACAGGAGTACCAGGTGGTGTGCTACGACCAGCGGGGCACGGGCAACAACCCGGACACCCTGCCGGAAGGTTACAGCATGGCCGAGATGGCGCAGGAGCTTGCGCAGGCGCTGACACGCGAAGGTCTCTCACGTTACTGCGTGGTGGGCCACGCGCTCGGGGCACTGATTGGCCTGCAACTGGCGCTGGATAATCCCGAAGCCGTCACCGCCCTGGTGTGCGTCAACGGATGGCTGTCGCTGAATGCTCATACCCGTCGCTGTTTTCAGATCCGCGAACGTCTGCTCCACGCCGGGGGCGCACAGGCGTGGGTGGAAGCCCAGCCGCTGTTTCTCTATCCGGCAGACTGGATGGCCGCCCGCGCACCGCGCATGGAGGCCGAAGAGTCTCTGGCGCTGGCCCATTTTCAGGGCAAACACAACCTGCTGCGCCGCTTAACCGCGCTGAAACAGGCCAACTTTAGCCGCCACGCGGCGCGCATTCGCTGCCCGGTGCACATCATCTGCTCTGCGGACGATCTGCTGGTTCCCTCGGTCTGTTCATCCGAACTGCAGGCGGCACTGCCCGGCAGCCAGAAAGTCGTAATGCGTCAGGGCGGGCACGCCTGCAACGTGACCGAACCCGATACCTTTAACACCCTGTTGCTGAACGGGCTGGCCAGCCTGTTGCACAGCCCTGAACCCGCTTTGTAAGGAGCCACAATGAGCGAAGCCATTACCCCCACTGCGCTGGAGACGTTATTCACCGAAGCACGCACCCACAACGGCTGGCAGGATCTGCCGGTCAGCGATGCGCTGCTGCGCGAAGTGTACGACCTGATGAAATGGGGCCCCACGTCCGCCAACTGTTCGCCTGCGCGGATTGTGTTCGTCAGAAGCGCCGAAGGAAAAGAGAAGCTTCGCCTGGCGCTCTCCAGCGGCAATCTGGAGAAAACCCTCACCGCCCCGGTCACGGCCATCGTGGCCTGGGACGGTGAATTTTACGAGCGCCTGCCCACCCTGTTCCCGCACGGTGATGCCCGGAGCTGGTTTACCTCAAGCGCGGCCCTTGCCGAAGAAACGGCCTTTCGCAATAGCGCCATGCAGGCGGCCTACCTGATTTTTGCCTGTCGCGCCCTGGGGCTGGATACCGGGCCGATGTCCGGCTTCGACCGACAAAAAGTGGACGATGCCTTTTTCACCGGCACCGCACTGAAAAGCAATCTGCTGATCAACATCGGCTATGGCGACAGCAGCAAACTGTACGGGCGCTTGCCGCGTCTGGCCTTCGAAGATGCCTGTGGTCTGGCATAAGGAGTGAGGATGAACACACCGGATAAACAAACCTTTCGTGATGCGATGGCCTGCGTGGGTGCGGCGGTCAATATCATCACCACCGACGGCCCTGCCGGCATGGCCGGGTTCACCGCCAGTGCCGTGTGCAGCGTCACCGACTCACCGCCCACCCTGCTGGTGTGTCTGAATCGCGGGGCGTCCGTCTGGCCGACGTTCAGCGAGAACCGCACCCTGTGCGTCAACACGCTCAGCGCCGGGCAAGAGCCGCTCTCTAACCTGTTCGGCGGCAAAACGCCGATGGAAGATCGCTTCGCCGCCGCCCGCTGGGAAACCGGCGAAACAGGCTGCCCGCGTCTTGAAGATGCGCTGGCCTCGTTTGACTGTCGCATCAGCCAGGTGGTCAGCGTGGGCACGCACGACATCCTGTTTTGCGACATTGTTTCGATAGTTCGCCACCCCGCGCCGCAGGGGCTGGTGTGGTTCGACCGCGGCTATCACGCGCTCTTGCGACCCGCCTGTTAACCCTCCTTAAGGAGACAGCTCATGGCAATGTTCGGATTTCCCCACTGGCAGTTGAAATCGACCTCTTCAGAACGCGGCGTGGTCGAGCCGGACGAGAGACTCCCTGTAGCGCAGACCCTGGTCATGGGGGTTCAGCACGCGGTGGCCATGTTTGGTGCCACGGTGCTGATGCCCATGCTGATGGGGCTTGATCCCAACCTGTCCATTCTGATGTCGGGTATCGGTACTCTGTTGTTCTTTTTTGTCACCGGCGGGCGCGTGCCCAGCTATCTTGGCTCCAGCGCCGCCTTTGTGGGCGTGGTGATTGCCACCACCGGCTTTAACGGCCAGGGGATCAACCCGAACCTGAGCGTGGCCCTCGGCGGCATTATTGCCTGTGGGCTGGTCTATACCCTGATTGGCCTGGTGGTGATGAAAACCGGAACACGCTGGATTGAACGGATGATGCCGCCGGTGGTGACGGGCGCAGTGGTGATGGCCATCGGCCTGAATCTCGCCCCGATTGCGGTCAAAAGCGTCTCTGGCTCACCCTTTGAAAGCTGGATGGCGGTGATCACCGTGCTGTGCATTGGCCTGGTGGCGGTGTTCACGCGCGGTATGATCCAGCGTCTGCTGATTCTGGTCGGGCTGATTGTGGCGTGTCTGGTTTATGCCCTGCTGGCGAACGTGTTCGGCTTTGGCAAACCGGTCGATTTTACCCTGATCCACAACGCCGCCTGGTTCGGCCTGCCGCAGGTGACTTCTCCGGTGTTCAGCGGACAGGCGATGATGCTGATCGCCCCCGTGGCGGTGATCCTGGTGGCTGAAAACTTAGGTCACCTGAAAGCGGTTGCCGGGATGACCGGACGCAATATGGACCCATACATGGGGCGCGCGTTTGTCGGTGACGGGCTGGCGACCATGCTCTCTGGCTCTGTTGGCGGCAGCGGAGTAACCACCTACGCCGAAAATATCGGCGTGATGGCGGTAACCAAAGTGTACTCCACGCTGGTTTTCGTCGCGGCGGCCGTCATTGCCATGCTGTTAGGCTTTTCACCGAAATTTGGCGCACTGATCCACACCATTCCGGCACCGGTGATTGGCGGGGCATCCATTGTGGTGTTTGGGTTGATAGCCGTCGCAGGGGCGCGTATCTGGGTTCAACACCGGGTTGACCTTAGCCAGAACAGCAACCTGATTATGGTGGCAGTCACGCTGGTGCTGGGTGCGGGTGATTTCGCCCTGACGCTGGGCGGGTTTACCATTGGCGGGATTGGTACGGCAACGTTTGGCGCTATTTTGCTAAACGCCCTGCTAAGTCGCGGGAAAGGGGATGAAGCGCAAGCGGAAGCCGTCACCCCCTCAACCTGAAATAAGTGCAGCTTTATTGCCGGGTGGCGCTACGCTTACCCGGCCTACAATGGGCATGTAGGCCCGCGCAAGCGAAGCGCCGCCGGGCATGTTAGCTATCTGCCCCTTGTTCAGCGCCCAACCCGGCTATTGCCTTACGTCGTTTTTTTAGCTTTAACTCACTCACCAGTACCCCGGCAACAATAAAGGCCGCACCCACCAGCGCCAGCAGCGGTAAACGCTCCCCGGCAATGCGCCCGAACACGCCCGCCCAGACTGGCTCACCGGTATAGATAACCGTTGCCCGCGTCGGAGAAACGCTGCGCTGCGCCCAGTTCATCGTCACCTGAATAATGGCGCTGAAGATCCCCAGCCCCAGAGCAACCCCCACAAGCCCGGTAGACATCGGCGGCACAGTTTCCCCTGCCGGTACCATGGCGGCAAACGCCACCAGCGAGGCGGTCGCCAGCTGCACAACGGTCACCCGCTTCACGTCCACTTTCCCGGCCCAGGCGCTGATCAGAATAATTTCGGCGGCAATTGCCACCGCGCCCACCAGGGTAATCATCTCGCCCGGCCCCAATGCCAGCAGATTATCGCCCGGCCCGGCCAGCAGGATCAGGCCGATAAACGCCAGCACGATACCCACACAGGACATCAGCCCCGGCATTCTGCCCAGACACAGCCATTGCAGCAGCGGCACCAGCGGCACATACATCGCGGTAATAAACGCCGATTTACTGCTGGAGATGGTCTGTAAGCCCCAGGTTTGCAGGCTGTAGCCCATCGCAATGGCAACACCAATCGCCACGCCGGCCTTCAGCTCTTTAAGCGTCAACCCCCGTAAGGTTTTCAGTGAAATCATCGCCACGGCAATCGCCGCCGTAGCAAAACGCAGGCCGACAAAGAAGAAAGGATCGCTCAGGGTGACCGCATACTGGACGGCCAGAAACGTCCCGCCCCAGAACATGGTGATCAGAATGAGGATAGCTTCCTGCGGTTTTACGGAGAATTTGAAACGAGAAGACGACATGGTGCACCAGCAATAAAGGTCAATCCTCTAGTGTGCGTTGCCTTTGGTTACAGTTCAATGTTGCAGAAATAAAAAAACCGCCGGGAGCCCCGGCGGCAGAGGATCAACCCGGCGTATTACTTGTTACTGCTGCCGTGGCTGTTTTTACCCCCTTTTTTACCTGCTTCAGATGCACGCTGAGGGTCATTTTTAAAGTTACCCCCACTGTGTTGGCCACCTTTACGACCTGCTTCTGATGCTCTTTCACGGTCTTCAGCGAAATTACCTGAACCACCACGATGGTTTGCCATCTCTAACCTCCAGGGTGTGAAACATTCAACATCATACTGCATTCAGTAAAAGAGGATTCTTTCACCTGACGACGAATGGCCGGGCCACTGTTTACGTCGCGTGACACTAAGCTTAGTGGAATGCCCGCTGCGGGGGCGTAAACGGTAATATTCTGCAACATGAAAACCCACATTCCCCTGCGCAGGCGTCGCGGTTATCAATAAGCCTTTCTTATCATTCCAGAATTTCGTTTTCGTAAATATGTTTCATATTGCTACAACGAAAGACGTTAAATAACTTGTTATAAATCAAAGAAATGGTGCTCAGAGTTGCAGTCTGGCCAGCACGACTTATCTTTAAATGAACGCAGCGATCCGCTGTCAGAAAAAACAAACGAGGAGTGATGCAAAATGGCAAAAGTTCTGGTGCTCTATTATTCCATGTATGGACACATTGAAACCATGGCTCACGCAGTTGCAGAAGGTGCAAACAGAGTGGATGGCGTTGAGGTTGTGGTGAAACGCGTACCGGAAACCATGAATGCCGAGGCCTTCGCCAAAGCCGGGGGAAAAACACAAAATGCCCCGCAGGCCACCCCACAAGAACTGGCTGACTACGATGCCATCATCTTCGGCACTCCAACCCGTTTCGGCAATATGTCAGGGCAGATGCGAACCTTCCTCGACCAGACCGGGGGGCTTTGGGCATCTGGCGCGTTGTACGGCAAGCTCGCCAGCGTATTCAGCTCTACGGGTACCGGCGGCGGCCAGGAACAGACCATTACCTCAACCTGGACCACTCTTGCGCATCACGGCATGGTGATTGTGCCAATCGGCTATGGCGCTCAGGAGTTGTTTGATGTGTCTCAGGTTCGTGGCGGTACACCTTATGGCGCAACCACCATTGCCGGTGGCGATGGTTCACGCCAGCCAACGAATGAAGAGCTGACTATCGCCCGTTACCAGGGTGAACATGTCGCGGGTCTTGCCAAAAAACTGAACGGCTAACCCAACAGGAGGACAATCATGCCAACTCAAGAATCCAAAGCTCACCGCGTGGGCGAATGGGCAAGTTTACGTAATACCTCTCCAGAAATCGCCGAAGCCATTTTTGAAGTTGCGAAATATGACGAAAAGCTGGCCGAGCAGATTTGGGAAGAAGGCAGTGATGAGGTACTGACGCGCGCCTTCGATAAAACGGACAAAGACTCACTCTTCTGGGGTGAGCAAACCATCGAACGTAAAAACGTCTGAACGTTCCCCCCGCCTGCGCGGGGGGTAGTCTTATTTCGCCGCGTTGTTTAACACCGTATTAAACTTCTCTACCGGGCAGAACCCGTTATCATCCACCGGACACCCTGAAAGCTCCAGCGTGACACGCTGCGCGGGTGATTTCAGCGACAGCACTTCGGCGTTACGCAGTTGCGTAGTGCTTTGATAAACATATTCGATTTTCATCAGCTCCCGGTTGCCGTTCTTGTCATGCCAGCGCTGGAAGACAATTTTACCGCCAATCGGGGTGCGTTCGTACTGGTCATGCAGCTGATAAGGTTTGAAATCGAGCGCCGTCAGCAGCGAGGCGATGTTGGAATCATGCCCCACCAGCAGCGTTATTTTTGCGGCTTTTCCCTGCTCCGTCACCAGGGCGTTATCGATGTATTTCACCAGCGGTTTCGCCACATTGCGCGCCACTTCACCCGAGGTGAATAACGAATCCTGATAGCCATTTTTCAGCTTCGACAACACCCGCCACTGCTGATCGGTTTTGATTTCGCCCCACGCCACCTGATCGGCCGGGAAGCCTTCGTAGTACTGCAAGGTGAACGCATCCACCAGGGAGTTCCCTACCTTCAGCGGCCCGGATACGCCCGGCTCTTTTTCGTAATCAGCACTGAAGGTGTCTTTGGCGTCCGTCAGCGAGCAGACCTTTTTCTCTTTGCAGGATGGCGATTCGGCGTAATTCGTCATCTGTTCCAGCAGCTTGTAGCTTTCATCAAGCTGCATTTTCTGCCGCTCCGACGCCATTGCGCTCAGCGCTTTATCGCGGAATTCCGGTGAGTTGTTGGTGATAACCGGGTTAAAGGTGGGGTCCATCGTTCCCATTTCCGGCTGGTGATGCACCGGCACGTCACACCCCGGGAAAGCGCCGGTGATAAAGAACTGCGCGGTCGCCACGGTGCGTTGCAGGCTATTGGCGTAGGCATAAACGGTATTCGCAGGCGGGCATTCTCCGGTGGTGACCAGCCCCTGCCCGGCTAGCCATTCACGCATATAGTGCCCCATATACACTTCAAGAACGCCACCTTTGGTAGTGAGCTGACCACCAGGCACATCCCATTCTGGCCACTTATTCGGCGTGGATTGTTCCAGCACGCTGCCGTTATTGGCCAGCGGCGCGCGCAGATTATGGCGGCTCATGATTAAAACTTGCTCTAACTGGTATCCTTCTGGTGCGTCCTGCGCCTGAGCGCCGAACGTCATGGATATGGAACCTGCCACTGCAACAGCGAGTAGTGCTTTTCTCATCCCTAATTCCTCACTCGGTTTTAAACATCGCGTTAAGTGTGACAGATTTATGACATTTTTCCGGGAAGCATTTCTCAAACTGATGAATAACGCCCTTACCCGTACCGCAGATTAGTTTTATAATAAAACCATACTACCCGGAGGACCCGCTGTGAAACGTACCCGCCTTGAAGAGAGCACCTGCCCTGTCGCCCGTTCGCTGGACATTATCGGCGACTGGTGGTCGTTACTGATTGTTCGCGATGCGCTGCGCGGCGTGAAACGCTTCGGCGAGTTTCAGAAAAGCCTCGGGATCGCCAAAAACATGCTGACCGCACGCCTCAAACTGCTGGTCGAGGAAGGCATTCTGACGCTTCAGCCCGCCTCTGACGGCAGCGCCTGGCAGGAATATGTGTTGACCGACAAAGGGCGCGCCCTGCAAACGGTGCTGGTTGCACTGTCGCAATGGGGGAATGAATTTCTGTTTAGCCCAAACCAACCGGGCAGCGTGCTGGTCGATGTCAAAAACCAACAACCGCTGCGCAAACTGGCGCTGGTAGCCAACGATGGCCGTGAATTAGCTCCCCAGGACATCGAGCTTAAACTCCCGTAATGTCAGTGTCTTAAAACCTGATTATCCCTCTCCCTGTCAGCAGGAATAAAAAATACCGCGCAAAATGGTTGCATTATAAAACCAAATATCTCACAGTGAATTCAGTTTCAACATGCAACCAATTAATCCTTTTGCTTTGAGGTAACACACCATGACCACGCAACATTCAACCGCTTTAATCACGGGAGCTTCTTCAGGGATCGGTGCGGTTTATGCCGATCGTCTTGCGGCACGCGGCTACAACCTGGTGCTGGTTGCCCGTCGTGAAGCCCGGCTTCAGGCGCTGGCGGCAGACCTTTCCGGCCGCTACGGGGTTGATGTGCAGATCCTCACCGCCGATCTGAGCGATGAAAACGGCATTCGCGCGGTTGAAGAGACGCTAAGAAACGACACCCGCATTGATACGCTGGTGAACAACGCCGGAACGGCGCAGATGGCCCCCTTTTTATCCGGCGAGGTTGAACAACATCAGGCCATCAACACCCTGAATACCACTGCGCTGATGCGCTTGACCTACGCTATTCTTCCGCGTCTGGCGCAGAACAACAGCGGTACGGTGATCAACATTGCCTCTGTGCTTTCCCTTCACGCCCGCGCCGGTAGCGCGCTTTACAGCGCCACCAAAGCCTGGGTGTTCAATTTCACTCGCGGGTTGCAGGAAGAGTTTGCCGAAAGTGGCGTGCGCATTCAGGCGGTATTGCCTGCCGCCACGGCGACGGAAATTTGGGATCTGTCCGGTGTATCTATTACCGACCTGCCTGAAGGCTCGGTCATGACCACCGACAACCTGGTGGATGCCGCACTTGCCGGGCTGGATCAGGGCGAGCTGATCACCATCCCGCCCATGCACGATATCCGCTTATGGGAACGCTTCGAGGCTGCGCGTCTGGAACTGTTTGCCAGTGCGCGTACCGGTGAACCGGCCCCGCGCTATTTAAACCACTGATTTAGCGCTCCAGCTGGTCGCCATACTCGTTCATCCAGGCGGCCAGCGGGGAAAGCGCGTCCTGAAGCGTCAGCCCCAGTTCGGTTATCTGATACTCCACGCGCGGCGGGATTTCAGGGTAGACGGTGCGAGACACCAGCCCACGCTGCTCGAACAAACGCAGCTGTTTGGTCAGCTCTTTTTGCGTAATGGGCGCAGCGGCACGTAGCAGATCGCCAAAGCGCACCGGGGTGTTAAGCACAATCAGACGGTACAGGATCGGGATCGCCCATTTGCCCGCGATAAGATTCACAAACCGCGTCATCGGGCAGGCGTGGACCGCAGATTTTTTTTCGCAGGGTTCAGTGAGTATTTCCGCCATAGCACACCTCTTGCCTCTTTAGTATCCAAATGGTACCTGGTTTCCTTTCGATACTAACGTTTCTATAGTGCTTTCTCCAGAGCGAATTGAGGAGGCATTCATGGGACGTTTAGCAGGTAAATACACCTTGATTACGGGCGGAACCAGCGGCATTGGGCTGGCGACCGCGCAGGAATTTATTGCCGAAGGGGCGCAGGTTGCCGTCACCGGGCGCAACCCGGAAACCCTGGCCGAAGCCCAACGCATTCTCGGGGATAGCGCATGGGTTATTCCTGCCGATGCTGGCGATGTCACAGCACAAAAAGCGCTGGCGGAAACCCTTGCGTCCCGCTGGCCACGGCTGGACGCGGTGTTTATCAACGCCGGAGATGTCACCCACGGGCTGCTGGAAGAGTGGCAGGAAGAGGCCTGGGACCGGCTGATGCGCATCAACCTTAAAGGTCCGTTCTTTTTGATTCAGGCGCTGTTGCCGCTACTGAATAACCCCTCGTCGGTGATTTTGTGCGGCTCGGTCAGCGCCCGTATCGGCCTGCCCACCAGCAGCGTCTATGCAGCCAGCAAAGCCGGTTTGCTTTCCCTGGCACGCACCCTTTCAGCAGAGCTTTTACCGCGCGGGGTTCGCGTTAACGGCCTGAGCCCTGGTCCGGTAGAAACCCCGGCGCTGCATAAACTGGGGTTAAGTGAAGAGGCGCAAAAAGCCTTGCAGGGCGATATCGCAAATCTGGTGCCGCTGGGGCGCATGGGGACGCCGACTGAGCTGGCAAAAGCCGCGCTGTATCTGGCATCGGATGAATCGAGCTATACCGTCGGCACGGAACTGCTGGTGGATGGCGGAACGGGAAGTCTGTAATTCAGAAGGCGCTGATGCCGGTCACCGCACCGACATACAGCGCCGCCCACACAGCAGCAGAAAGCAGACTAACGACGTAAACCTTCACGGCGCTCAAGCGCAGCGTCCCCGCCGCCAGTGGCACGATGTAGCGCAATACCGCCAGGAAGCGGGCGGTGAACAGCACAACCACGCCGTTTTTTTGCAGTTGGTGCTGCACGCGTAAAAATTTATCCGCATGTTTTGTCGTAAAACGCGTGACCAGCCGCGACTGCCCCATCAGCTGACCAATATGGTAATTCACCACTGACCCCAACGTCGCGCCCATCATCACCGCAAGCCAGGTCAGGCCCGGATGCAGCGCCGGCTGGCTGACGCTGATGCCCGCAATCAGCATCACCGATGCGGGCGGCAGTACCGACGAGACAAGCACCGTTGATTTGCTCAGCGCCATTACGAACAGCAGGGCAAACAGATGCGCGGGATAGAGCGCAAAATGTTCCAGCAGATTGTCAAACCATGCCATACCCCACCCCGGATCGTTGCTTCTTCATACCGGCTATTAGAAACGACCGACCTTAAATGGGGTATCAACCGGTCAGACCTCCAGACCCGCCCGGTACTGGCCCCATTTCAGCACCGAGTTGACACCAATAGAGAGGAAAGGCTCCGGCGGGGTTTTGTTCGGCCCCGGAGACGCCACCAGGAAATCGATCAGCTCGTTACGTTGACCGGCAATCATATCTGCCAGCAGTTTGCCGGTTGCCGTTCCACGGGTGATCCCCAGACCGTTACAACACAGCGCGCCATACACATTGGGTGCCAGCTGGCCGAAGAAACCTTCGTGATTCTCAGACAGACAAATCGCCCCGCTCCAGGAATATTCAAAATCAACCTGGTTCAGCGTCGGGAAACGGCGTTCAAAAGATTTACGGTGGTTGGCAATAAAGTTATTCAGATGGTGCTCGCGCGGGCGGCCATCGGGATGGAAGCTGAAACTGTTACGCACCAGAATACGGTTGTCGACGGTACGGCGCACGGTGCTGCCAAACGGATGCGCGGGGATCACCCCCCAGACCGGTTTACCGCCCAGTTGCGCCTGCTCATCAGCAGACAGCGGCCGCGTCAGGCTGCCGTACAGGAAGGTGGGCAGCAGGCGTCCGCGCAGGAAACCAAAGTGCGAGGCAAAGCCATTATTTGCCAGAATCAGCTTATCCGCCGTGATGCTGCCTTTGTCATGCACCAGCGTGACTTTTTCGCCGTAGTTGATGGAGGTGATCGGCGTGTACTCGTAGAGCGTCACGTTTGATGGCAGATTGTTCGCCAGCCCTTTCACCAGCGCCGAGGGCTGGAGCAGGATCGTCCCCGGGATAAAAAGCGCCTGTTTGTAGTAGGACGTACCAATATGATCGGGCAGATCCTGGCCGCTTATCATCTGCGTTTCCCGGCCGATTTTTTCCAGCCCGCTGCGATACGCCTCGAGGATCGCCACACCCTGCTCACCCACCGCCGCCTGATATTTCCCGGACTCCGTCATCTGGCATTCAATATCGTGTTCTTTGACGATGCTGCGCAGGTAATCCTGCCCCAGCGTATTGAGCTTCAGGACAAGCCTTGCGGTGGTGACATCGCCGATATAGTCCTTCGCGCCGATATCATGCGGCACATCGATGGCAAAGCCCGCATTGCGCCCGGCCGGGCCATACCCCACCTCCTGCGCCTCAATCAGTACGATTTCATCGTCGGGGAAGTTCAACGCCATCTGGCGGGCGGCGGCAAGCCCGGTTAATCCGGCTCCGACAATCGCCCAGCGGGCGTGTTTTTGTCCCACATGGGCAGGACGAGGGGTACGCGATGGACTGGTGTGATACCACCCTGGCAGGGCGTCATCAGCAGGAAGTGAGGTGATCTTTTGCACGTTGGTTACTCCGGTACGCTGTCATTTTTTCTTTCGCTTACGTGAATAAGCGTTGCTGAAATCATGTTAGCCAGGCTAAAAAAATGAATACGTGATGTATATCTCATGTATACAACAAGTATAAAAATAGTTAATTAATGGTTAATATAGACGTGCGAAAGCCCCCGAACGCGCGGCGAAAAAGGGTATTCCGATGCAAAGATAAACCCGCCAGCGAACGCCAGCAGGCGTGTCGTCAGCCAGGGTTATTCAGGTGACTGGACGCGTTCATCCGCTTTAAGTCCCTGCGGCGCGATAAAGATCTCCATATTTTCCCGGGACAACTCCCAGTGCTCAAACACCAGATCCACCACCGCCTGCTCGTCGCGCGCTTCCAGGGCGGCGATAAACGCATCGTGATGATCGGCTGCCAGCTGTAAACGCCGCTCCATATCGTCATTTTGCGGGCGGAAGAAAGTGTGGCCAATGCGGCAATGGTCAATCAGCAAACGCCCGAGACTGGGTTGCAGATAGGGGTTAGCCGCCATCTCGCCCATGATCTCGTGAAAACGGTTGTTTTCCAGCGCCAGCGCTTCAGCATCATGGCTCTGCACTGCTTTGCGAAAACGCTTTTGTGTCTCTTTCAGCGCCTTTAATTGCGCCGGTTTGTAATGCTGCACCGCAAGACGACCCGTAGCCGCGTAGATCATCGGTGCCACCAGGAAGAAATTACGCAGCGTGGCGTGGCTCATCGGGATCACGCGTACGCCACGCTTTTCCACGATTTCGAGATACCCTTCCCCCGCCAGGCGCTGAAATACTTCGCGTACCGGTGTGCGCGACAGGCCGTACTGCGCAGTCAGGCTGGCTTCATCCAGCAACTCATCCGGATCCAGCTCCATGGTTAAGATAAGACGCTTGAGATCCTCATACAGCGCTGCCTTCCCCGTTCTCATTACCGCCTCCTGAAAATCGACCTCTGATCCTGCTTAACCTACCTATAAAAATGCGCTACAGCAAAAATTATCAACAGCGGCGATCACGTTCTGCGCATTTCACTGGCAGTCCGGTAGATCAACATCAGAACCGGCTCCAGATCCCGGTCAGGCGGATGGCGTAAAATCTCGCCGCGCAGCCAGACAATTTCACTGCTGGCGCGCTGGCGAAAAGTGGCAATCTGCCCGGCATTTTTTAGCCACTTCATAATAAAGGCATTTTTTTGCCGGTTAGAGGTGATGCGTCCCTGCTTTCTGGACAACCCCACCGCCACCAGAAGACAGAAATAGAAATGCACTCTGTCTTCCAGACCGTTAAACACGGCTTCAGGCGTCGTTTTCAGAGACGTCAATCCAGATGGTTTTCAGTTCGGTGTACTGATCGAGTGCGAAGACCGATTTATCTCGTCCACCAAACCCCGACTGCTTATAGCCGCCAAACGGCGTGGTGGCATCCCCTTCACCGAAGCAGTTCACGGTCACCGTGCCAGCGCGGATCGCACGGGATACGCGGATGGCGCGATTAAGCGCTCCGGTATAGACAGACGCCGCCAGCCCGTACGGGGTGTCATTGGCCAGCGCAATGGCTTCGGCTTCCGTTTTAAAGGTGGTGACGCAGAGCACCGGGCCGAAGATCTCTTCCCGGAACAGCGCACTTTCCGGCGTTACGCCATCGATAATGGTCGGCTGGACGTAAGCGCCCTGCTCTGTGTTGCCACCGTGCAGCACGCGCAGACCTTCCTGACGCGCCGTGTCGAGGTAACTGCTCACCTTGCTGAAGTGGTCAGGCGAGATCATTGTGCCCAGACGGTTGTTCGGGTCGAGCGGGTTGCCCATCGTCCAGCCCCTAATCTGCTTCGCCATCTCTGCCAGTAATGCTTCTTTCACCTCTTCCTGCACCAGCAGGCGCGAGGTGGCCGAACAGTTCTCACCCATGTTCCAGAACGCACCATTAAGCACATGTCCGGCCACTGCGGCGATATCGTCGGCGTCGTTAAACACCAGCGCCGGATTTTTGCCGCCGCACTCCAGCACCACCTTCTTAAGGTTAGATTCCGCTGCATAATGCAGGAAACGACGCCCGGTTGCGGTGGAGCCGGTAAAGCTCACCATATCGATGTCGGGATGCAGGCCAATCGGCTCGCCTACCTCTTTGCCCGTGCCGGTGACGATGTTCAATACACCGGCCGGTACGCCCGCTTCAAACGCCAGCTCCGCCACGCGAAGGGACGTCAGCGAGGTCTGTTCCGCCGGTTTCACCACCACTGAACAACCCGCGGCCAGCGCCGGGCCAATTTTCCAGGCCAGCATCAACAGCGGGAAGTTCCACGGCAGGACGCAGCCCACCACGCCAATCGGCTCACGCACCACCAACGCCAGCGCGTTGCCTGTCGGCGCGGTGTGGTCGTAAAGCTTATCGATGGCTTCCGCGTGCCACTTCAGCACATGAATGGTTTCCGGCACGTCCACCGCCAGACACTCGCTGACCGGCTTACCGCTGTCGAGGCTTTCCAGCACCGCCAGCGGCTCAAGCTCCTGCTCCATCAGCGCCGCCAGTTTTAGCAGCACTGCCTTGCGTTCACCCGGCGAGCGTTTGCTCCAGCTTCCGGCCTCAAAGGCTGCGCGAGCCGCGCTCACGGCGGCGTTAACATCGGAGGCATCACAGGCGGCGATGTTGCCGATAACCTCGCCGGTTGCCGGATTGCGCGTGGCCAGGGTTTTCCCGGAGCGGGCCGGAACAAAACCACCGTTGATAAACGCCTTGTCCGCCAGCTGAAGTTCATGGGCGAGGCGCGTGACATCATTGAGTGTCTGAAGCTGTTTCATCCTGCCCCCTTACGCTGCCGTAACCGCAGCCACGTTGCGTTTCACATCGGCAATCACGGCTTTCAGCTGTGCTTTCTCTTCTTCATCCAGGCTTTGCAGCGGCGCACGTACCTGACCCGAGCTCAGACCGTTCAGCTCGCAACCGTAACGAATGGACTGCACAAACTTGCCGCCATCAAGGAAGTTCATCAGCGGCATCATGGCTGTCATGATCTTGCGCCCTTTCGCGAAATCTTTTTCCACGACGCAGGCTTCATACAGCGCCACATGCTCACGTGGAATAAAGTTGGAGCCAGCGCAAACCCAACTGCTCGCGCCCCAGGCGAAGAATTCCAGCGCCTGATCGTCCCAGCCGCATGAAAGCGCAATGTTCGGGAATTTGCAGGCCAGCAGATGCAGGTTGTTAAAATCACCTGAGCTTTCTTTAATCGCCACCACGTTGGACGAGCGGCTCACTTCGCGGAAGTAAGTCTCCCCCATGGTGATGCCCATACGGCCTGGGTAGTTGTAGAGCATGATCGGCAGCTGTGCTGCTTTATCCACCGTCAGTGCGTGATGGGCGTTTTCCAGCTCAGTTGGCAGCGCATAAGGCGGCGATGTCACCAGAATCGCATCGGCTTTGATTTCACGGGCGTGCTTCGCGTAGTCCACCGCGTCTTCAGTGCGGATAGCACCGGTCCCGACAATCAGCGGCAGACGGTTGCCAATCACCTGGCGGGCATGTTCCGCCAGCGCCTTACGCTCTTGCGCGCTCTGGGCATAGTATTCGCCGGTTGAGCCGCCAATGATGATGCCGTGTACGCGGCCTTCAATCAGGGACTCCAGCACATCGGCAAAGCGGGCGAAATCAATGCTGCCATCGGCTGCGTAAGGGGTAATTGCAGGGGTGTAGATACCTTCAAATTTCAACACGATAACCTCCAGGGGGAATTCACGACCATGACAGTCTGCTCAGCAGCCCATCAGACTGCGTTTGTTAAAAATTTGCACACAGGCGTGAAAGAGGTCAATGGATGAATATTTTTTGTATACATGAAAAATACAAAGTAAATACGTCAGAATAGTAAATTCCTACATGGAGTTAAAATTTAATCATTATTATTCATGCAGTTATAAGTTATTTTTTGCGGTAGTAATTTTCTACATGATTTCAGATAACGATCACATTCCGGAATTATTGCCCCTGGAGACGTATTTACAGCGTCAACACGGAGGCATAGTTTTAAGGCAAGATTTAACCAGAATTTAACAGCCAGCCGCGCTGGTTGTGACCAAAATGTAAACAGAGGTATCGGGTATGCCCCAGAAGAAAGCGACACTCATTGGACTGATAGCCATCCTGCTCTGGAGCGCCATTGTCGGCCTGATTAAAAGCGTGAGCGAAGGTTTTGGCCCGATAGGGGGTGCAGCGCTGATTTACTCCTGTAGTGCGGTGCTGCTGCTATTTACAGTCGGTTTTCCGAATCTGCGGCAGTTTCCGCGCAGCTACCTGATTGTGGGCAGCATTCTGTTCGTCTGCTACGAACTCTGTCTGTCGCTGTCGCTGGGATTTACCCATTCTGGCCGCCAGGCGATTGAGGTCGGCATGGTGAATTACCTCTGGCCGAGTATGACGATTTTACTGGCAGTCATTGTTAACCGTCAGAAAACCAGCCCGCTGATTATTCCCGGCGTTATTTTAGCCGTAGCCGGAATATGCCGGGTATTAGGTGGCGATCAAGGATTCTCTTTTAGCGAGATGACCCATAACGTGATGGAAAACCCGCTCAGTTATGGCCTGGCCTTCAGCGGCGCAATTATCTGGGCAATATATTGTGTGGTAACGAAATTTATCGCCAAAGGAAATAACGGCATCACCTTATTCTTTATTTTAACGGCGCTGACATTATGGACGAAATACCTGATATCACCGCAGCCTGAGTTTGTGCTGTCGTGGCATTCGTGGATCAGCCTGCTGCTGGCAGCCATCGCCATGGGCTTTGGCTATGCGGCCTGGAACGTGGGAATACTGCACGGCAATGTCACGGTACTGGCGGCGGCATCCTACTTTATTCCGATTGTTTCGGCAGTCCTGGCGGCCTTTATGCTGAATTCACACCTGGCGCTGTCGTTCTGGCAAGGCACCGCAATGGTTAGCCTGGGATCGCTTATCTGCTGGTGGTCTACCCGCAGCGTTGAACGAAAAAAGATACATCGCGAGGCCTCATAACGGCCCGCATTAAAAAGAAAGTAAGTAAGACCCTAATAATAAAAAACATCTTATCCGACCATCCTGCACCGGAGGAGTATTTGCCATGAAACACTCTGCATAACAGAAACGACGAGTTATTGATTTATTGAGATCGCTTTATCTGCTCTGGATAACGTTTTAACGATCTTACCTGACCTACATTTATTCCGTGATCGTTGAATAACGGCACTGGCGTTGTGCGCCTGTAATAAACCTCCATCGCTAATAAGGTTTATTACTGCGATGCCCAATACTGTTAATTCAACGACGTCGGGGAAAGACAGGAGTTACCATGTCAAATACCATTTCTGTAGAAGACGTTCCACTTAACCGCTTCCACCGGTTGTTGACCGTGCGCTCTGGCGGGGGTTCTTTTGTTGACGGCTATGTACTGAGCATCATCGGTATCGCCATGATGAAAGTCTCCCCTGCCCTTGACCTCAGCGCCTTCTGGGAAGGGCTGATTGCCGCGTCGGCGCTGATCGGCATCTTCTTTGGCGGCTTTATCGGCGGCGCCCTGACCGACCGCCTTGGCCGTCGCGTGCTCTACTTTGTTGGCCCAACGCTGTTCGTTGTTTGCTCCCTTGCGCAATACTGGGTGCAAAGCGGTGAAATGCTGTTTGCCCTGCGCTTTATGAACGGGGTTGCCGTGGGGATCGAATACCCGGTTGCGACCGCTTTCCTGGTGGAGTTTCTGCCGAAGAAAAACCGTGGCCCTTGCCTGGCAACCCTCACTATCCTGTGGTTTGCCGGTGCGGCGGTGGCCTATCTGACCGGTGAAGCCATTCTGCACTTCGGCGGCCCCGATGCCTGGCGCCTGGCGCTTGCCAGTACTGCCGTGATTGGCGCTCTGCTGTTCCTGGTCCGTCTCGGTACGCCGGAATCCCCGCGCTGGCTGATGAGCAAAGGGCGTCACGCTGAGGCCGAAGCGATCATCCGCCGCGTATACGGCCCTGAGTTTGGCCTGGATAACCTGCCCGTTCAGGCAGAAAGCAAAAACCTCTCTTTCGCCAGTTTGCTTCACTCGGGCTATGGCAAGCGCATGGCGTTTGTTACCGTCTTCTGGACCTGTTCCGTGATCCCGGTGTTCGCCGTCTATGCCTTTGCGCCAAAAGTGCTGGAAGCCCTGCACCTGAGCGGCGGCTGGGCATCTTACGGCTCGGTGGCGATTACTCTGCTGTTTGTGGTGGGCTGCGTTATTGCTACGCGTCTGGTGAACACCCTTGGTCGTCGTAAACTGCTGCTGCACAGCTTCCTGTGGTCAGGGCTGGCCCTGCTGCTGCTCGGCTTCCTTCGCGATGGCCCTTCAGCGGTGATCCTGTTGATGTTTGGTCTGTATGCGCTGTTTATCGGCGGGGCGCAGGTGCTGCAACTGGTCTACCCGAACGAAATCTTCCCGACCGAGATCCGCGCCGGGGCCGTGGGAGTGGGAACCTCACTGTCACGCATTGGTGCGGCCGTCGGGACCTGGCTGGTGCCGGTTTCTCTGCAAAGCATTGGGATTGGACCCACCATGTACATCGCTGCCGCGATCACCTTCTTTGGCCTGCTGGTGTCGTGGTTCCTGGCGCCAGAAACCGCCGCGCGGAGCCTGGAAGATGCCTCCTCGCTGGATGATGAGCGCCCGCGCAACCCGATTTCTATGCAACAGGTTGTGATGCCAAAACGCCATATTCAGTGATCCAAAAGGGCCGCACGTTGTATGAACCGGTCACATGGGTAACACTTTAAACCGGGCACATGGGTAACAGGTTATAACAGTACGGTAAACAGCTGACGGAGGTTTACCGTGCCCTGGACTGAGACTGTTACCATGCAACGT
>Ga0153917_1000256_pt1 | contig 43160 bp, 41 predicted proteins | sample TSFL001MetaG_FD_104695 | JGI IMG/M metagenome (GOLD analysis project Ga0153917, IMG submission 104695) | Attine ant fungus gardens microbial communities from Florida, USA - TSFL001 MetaG | ecosystem: Host-associated > Fungi > Mycelium > Unclassified | place: USA: Florida, Paynes Creek Historic... | reverse complement strand
TGCGCCACGGCCGCCGCGCCAGTCTTTGTGAGACGGGCCATCAACGGTTTTCTGAGTAGCGGTAGTTGCGTGAACGGTGGTCATCAGGCCTTCAACGATACCGAAGTTGTCGTTGATAACTTTTGCCAGCGGTGCCAGGCAGTTGGTGGTGCAGGAAGCGTTGGAAACGATGTCCTGGCCAGCGTAAGTTTCGAAGTTAGCGCCACGAACGAACATCGGGGTGTTGTCTTTGGAAGGACCAGTCAGAACAACTTTCTTCGCACCAGCGGTGATGTGTTTACGCGCGGTTTCGTCGGTCAGGAAGATACCGGTAGCTTCAGCAACTACGTCAACACCGATTTCGTTCCACTTCAGGTTAGCTGGGTCTTTCTCAGCAGTAACGCGGATGGTTTTGCCGTTAACAACCAGGTGGCCGTCTTTCACTTCAACGGTGCCGTTGAAACGACCGTGAGTTGAGTCGTACTTCAGCATGTACGCCATGTACTCAGCGTCGAGGAGATCGTTGATACCAACGATTTCGATGTCAGAACGTTCCTGAGCAGCACGGAAAACAATACGGCCGATACGGCCAAAACCGTTGATACCTACTTTGATAGTCATATATTCCACCAGCTATTTGTTAGTGAATAAAAGGTTACGTGTAAAATTACAAAAACCTTACGCAGCGTCAAGCGGAATCGTGTCAATCATTGCGACAAATCAATCCTTAACGTGACCTCAGGTGATTGACTCGCCCCACATTCCCTTATGCCAGTAACCCTATGGGGGCTACGTACTGAATTTTAAAGGGCCAGACGTAGAAAAATGTGTACTCCATCACATTTGACCGCCCCCCAGTTCGCAACGAATAAGTTTAGAACAAAAGTTCACACTTCAGTGTTAATGTTTTGTTAGAATCCCTGTTAAAGGTTGTCCGTTTCAACAGTGAGATATGATCCTATGTCAAACCCTTCAAATTCCGATGAACTGAAAAAAAATCTAACGGAAATGCAGTTCTACGTGACCCAGAATCACGGCACCGAGCCCCCGTTTACCGGGCGTCTGCTGCATAACAAACGGGATGGCGTATACCACTGTCTGGTGTGCGATGCCGCCCTGTTCAACTCCCAGAGCAAATATGACTCAGGCTGCGGCTGGCCGAGCTTTTATGAGCCGGTAAGCGAAGTGGCCATACGCTATCTGAAAGACTTCAGCCACGGCATGGAGCGCATCGAGATCCGCTGCGGTAATTGCGATGCCCATCTGGGCCACGTCTTCCCGGACGGCCCGCAGCCGACCGGTGAGCGTTTTTGCGTTAACTCGGCCTCCCTGAGCTTCAGCGATGACGAGAGCGGTGACCAGACCAAAGGTTGAAAAATCGATTCAGCAAATTATTCCATCGCAGCAGGATTAAGCATGAACATTGACGAGTTGATGAGCGGTATGACGGAGGACGTTTATCAGCGTCTGGTCACGGCCGTTGAGCTGGGAAAATGGCCCGACGGCGTGGCCCTGACTCCCGCCCAGAAAGAGAACAGCTTGCAGCTGGTGATGCTCTGGCAAGCGCGTCATAATACGGACGCACAGCATATGACCATTGATACCCAGGGTCAGATGGTGATGAAGAGTAAACGTGAGCTGAAAGAGGAGTTCGGCATCGAGCCGCCGCCTATTGCGAAGGTAAAACTCCAGTGAGGCCAGCGTAAAAAGCCCGGCAATCGCCGGGCTCTGCGTTTACTGCGCGGGTTTGATGCCGAGCGACGTCGCCAGCTGTCTGGCCAGCTCATTGTTGTTATCTGCCCCATACTCCCAGAACATCGCCCCGGCCAGCCCTTTCGCCTTAATGTAGTCGGCCTTGATGGCTACCGAACGCGGATTCTCGTAGGAGAGGGCAAAGAGCGTTTTACCGTCAGCCGAATTGATCCCCAGCCAGGGAACCTTAGCCTCATCGTCCCAGTGCTGGGTAAAACGTTTCTGAGGATCCTGTAAAAACACCTTCACGATATCGTTGTATTTCACGTAAGTGTCTTTGGTCAGATCGTAGCCCAGCGATTTAAACAGGTCGATCTCCTGCGAACCGAAGTAGGGCTTCGTCACCGGGTTGGCTTGCGCATCTGGCTTGCTCCAGTCGATCCCCGGCTCTACTGAACGCTTAGGTACGCGCCCGTAGAAGCCTATCCCCAGGTTCATCTGCTGCGGTTTCAGCCCCGCGGCCAGGTAGTTATTCACCACAAAGTCCACGCTGTACTTATCCGCTGCAGCAACGGTCGGCCAGCTGGAGGAGTCATACAGGTTGGCATTAAAGTACTGTGTGCCGTACGCCATGTCGTAGGTCATCAGGTTGATGTAGTCGAGCAGGGGCGCAATCGCTTTAACATCCACCCAGCTCTTCGGGCTTTCGGCATTAGCGCCCACGGCGATGGTCACCAGTTTTTTCTGGCCGAACGCGTTGCGCATCTCCTGCAGCAGGCGGGTAAAGTTATCCCGATCCTCAGGCTTGCTGGCCACCAGTCCCCAGGCGCCGTTCACCGGGAACTCCCAGTCGAGATCGATGCCGTCCAGGCCATATTTCTCGACGATAGCCTGGGCGGAGCGGATAAAGATAGCGCGCGTCTCGGGCGTAGAGGCCGCGCCCGAAAAGCCGCGTGCGCCCCAGCCGCCAATGGACAGCAGCACTTTGAGGTTGGGGTTCTGTTTGCGCAGGGTGGGGATCAGTGCCAGGTCGGAGGCGACCTTCGGCGACAGATAGATCTGGTGCAGCCTGGAAGTATCTTTTAACGCCTCGTTGGTTTCATCTTTCTCATCGTTATAGATAAGGCCAAACGAGTAGTTGAGGTGGGTAATCTGGCGAACATCAAGGGTATTGATATCGCCTCCCGGGCCTGCGGTTACATCGCCGCCGCCGTTAAAATAGCCGACCGACATTAGCGAGTTAGCATGCACAACCGAGGCGCAGAGCAGGGGCAATGCTGCCAGTAAGGGCAAAAGTTTCATAGTCATTCCTCTTGGACGGTAAAAAAGCAAACACGCCACGAAATGGCGTGGCAAAAAGTACCGCAGAAGAATATCACTGCCGCTTCGCTGTAGGTGCAAAGGCGTACAATATCTGTGACTTAATGCAAATTTTGCCCGGGCGGGCGTTTAGGGGAAAGACGGGCCAGGAAGGCCCGTCGGAAGACCATCAGGCCTGGGTTTCCTGCCAGTCGGCGAGGGTATAGAGCGTTGCCCCTTCTGCCGCCATGTCCATAAAGGCCTGGGCGCTGTCCCGAGGCTGGATATTTACCCCACGACAGCCGTCGGTGATAACGTTGACCTTGTAGCCCAGCTGCAGCGCATCCAGCACGGTGAACTTGACGCAGTAGTCCGTCGCCAGCCCCATCACGATAAGCTCTACGATCTCATGATGGCGCAGCCAGGCGTCGAGAGCGGTTTTCTGACGATGGCCGTTATCGAAGAAGGCGCTGTAACTGTCGATGTTCGGGTTTTCACCCTTCTGAAAAATGGCATCAATCTTTTTTTGTGCCAGCAGGGGATGAAGTTCAGCCCCCTCGCTCTGCTGCACACAGTGATCCGGCCAGAAGGTCTGCGGCAGGCCGTCCAGCTCACCCTGGGTAAAGGGCTCAACGTTATGCTGGCTGGCAAAGCTGCCGTGGTCCGCCGGATGCCAGTCCTGGCTCGCCACCACCGCGTCGCCGCGGGCTTTGCACCACTCTATCAGCGCATTCGCCACGTCCACGGTGCTGTCGCCCTCGGCAACCGCCAGCGCGCCGCCGGCGCAGAAGTCGTTTTGTAAATCAACCAGTAACAAGGCTCTTTGCGTCATTGTTGCTCCTTATAATCCGATCGGGCTCATAGATTTACTGTAATGGCATTCCGGGCCGCCCGGGCGCTATCCAGAGCATTCTTACCGGGCCGGCCCGCATCGGTTAATGGCCGGTCTGCTCGTCCGGGGTTAACTCTCCGCGCAGATTCTGCATCATGGCGGTGCGGATCGAGGCGATATCCAGATCCTGGCTTAGCAGGTAGTGCAGCTTGGTGAGCGTGGCTTCAACGGTCATATCAAATCCGCTGATCACCCCGGCGTGCGCCAGGGCGTTACCGGTGGCATAGCCGCCCATGTTCACCTTGCCGGACATGCACTGGGTGAGGTTCACCACCACGATGCCGCGATCGCTTGCCTCCTGCAGCTCCTGCAAAAAGGCCTTGTTTTGCGGCGCATTGCCCACGCCGTAAGAGCGCAGGATCAGCGCTTTTACCGGCTGGCGCAGGAAGTTGCTCACCACATCGGCGGAGATCCCCGGATAGATGGTCACTACGCCAATCGGCTGGGGCGTAATGGGGTGAACAATGAGATCGCCTGCGGTGTGCGGTGCCGGCGGCGTGCCGAGGCGGCGAATATGGATCCCCGCCTCTAACAGCGGCGGCAGGTTGGGCGAAGCAAAGGCGTCGAACCCGTCGGCGTGGGCCTTGGTGGTGCGGTTGCCGCGGAACAGACGATTGTTAAAGAAGAGCGCCACTTCGTTAATGGGATAGTTTGCCGCCACGTAGAGGGAGTTAAGCAGATTAGTCTGGCCGTCGGAACGCAGCTCTGCCAGCGGGATCTGCGAGCCGGTCACAATCACCGGTTTGCCGAGATTCTCCAGCATAAACGACAGCGCCGAGGCGGTGAAGGCCATGGTGTCGGTGCCGTGCAGGATCACAAAGCCGTCGTACTGGTCGTAATGGGCCTTAATATCGTCCGCGATATGCTGCCAGTCTTCCGGTGTCATATCCGAGGAGTCCATCAGCGGATCGTACTCGTGGATAGTGAAGTCCGGCATCTCGGGGCGGTGGAATTCGGGCATTAATGCCAGCTGGCGCTGCAGGTGGCCGGAGACGGGAATATAGCCATTTTCCGAGCGCTGCATACCGATGGTACCGCCGGTATAGGCTACGTAGATCGATTTCTTCTGCATGATGATGTGTTCTTGGGCTTCAAAGAAAAATCCCCTCTTCGGCGAAGAGGGGACGGAGATTAACGCACGTTGGCGCAGGTCAGGCAGAACGCGTAGCGGTTTTGCGGATCGTTAAAGGCCGCCAGCTTATCGCCTTCTTCTTTCACCACGCTGGCGACGGAGGCCACCGGCGCCGGCAGATACGCCTGCAGCGCCTGAGGCAGCATGGCGCGCACCGAGCCGGTCATGCTGTTCATCATCAGGTCGATAAAGGTCGGTTCGTCCTGGTAATAGTCCACGTGCCACTGTTTCACTTTCGCCAGCTCTGCGGCTTTTGCCACGGCATCATCGAAATCGCCGAGGCTGTCCACCAGACCATTGGCTTTTGCATCCTGGCCGGTCCAGACGTGGCCCTGGGCAATCTGGTCGATCTGCTCCGGCGTCTTCTTACGGGAGTCGGCCACCAGAGAGATAAAGCGCTGATAGCCATTCTCGATGCTGAGCTGCATCATCTGGGACACTTCCGGCGGCAGGGCTTTAGTCATAGAGACGTCCGCCAGCGGCGAGGTCGCCACGCCGTCGGTATGTACGCCAAGGTAATCCAGGCTGTTCTCCATGGTGTTGATCACCCCGAAGATACCGATTGAACCGGTAAGGGTGCTCGGGTTAGCCACGATGTAGTTCGCCGGAGTCGAGATCCAGTAGCCGCCGGAGGCCGCCATACCGCCCATCGATACTACCACCGGCTTGCCGGCCGCACGGGCAGCCGCCAGCTCGGCGCGGATCACCTCAGAGGCGGTTACGCTGCCGCCCGGGCTGTTAACCCGCAGCACAATGGCTTTCACTTTTGGATCGAGACGCGCATCGCGGATCTGCGAGGCGGTGGTATCGCCGCCGACGTTGCCCGGCGTCTCTTCCCCGTCCATGATCGCCCCGTTGGCAAACACCACGGCAATGGTATCGCCGGTATCAGCCGCTTTGTTCGGCTGGTAATCATAGAAGCTGATCGCGCTGAAGTTTTTATCCTCTTTGCTCCAGCCGAACTGTTTGCTCAGGGCTTTTTCGATCTCGGCGCTGGAGCCCAGGTTATCCACCAACTTGTTATCAAGGGCATATTTTGCGGTATCGCCATTCACTTTACGCAGTCCGTCTAGCAGCCCCTGCGCGCCAGGGAAGACCTGGGTCGGGGTAAGCTTACGGTTAGCCGCCACGGTGCCAAGGTAGTTCTGCCACAGCTCGCCGATCCAGCGGCTGTCCGCTTCGCGCGCGGCAGGGGACATATCATCGCGAATGAAAGGCTCAACGGCGGATTTATAGGTACCGACGCGGAAGACGTGGGTGGTGACCTTCAGCTTATCCAGCAGGGATTTGTAATAGAGGCCGTTGGTGGCAAAGCCGTGCAGATCGACGGTGCCCTGCGGTGAGAGCCAGATTTTGTTGGCGAAGCTCGCCAGATAATATTGCCCCTGGCTGTAGTTATCGCCAACGGCGATCACCGGTTTGCCGCTGTCGCGGAACTCGTGCAGCGCTTTACCGATATATTGCATCGAAGGCTGATCGGCACCGGCGAAGTTCCTCAGATCGAGGACGATACCGGTAATGTTACGATCCTCTTTCGCCTGGCGAATGGCCTCGACGATATCAAACAGGGAATTCTCCTGCAGGCGGTCACCGCTGGCGCCGAAGAGCTGACGGCCCAGCACGCCAAGCCGGTTGCTGGTAGAGGGTTTATCCACCACCACACCGGCGATATCCAGCAGCAGCGCGCCGCGGGTATTGTGTTGTGACTGATTATTGCTGCTAATGTGCATCCAGATGCCAACGCAAACCATTACCAGCAAAATGAAAAAGAGGTTCATCACCAGCTGACGGACGAAGTTCAGCAGTCGCCACGTCCATCTAAAAAATCCGGCAAACAGTTGCCAAAGGGTTCGCATGTATTCTCCCTGTCCTAAAATTACCTGATCCGTCGCCACAGGACGGCGTGTCGGGCTATCGTAATGACCCAACCGCCACTTGTCAGCAGGAATCGCCTGCTACGCTGTAACAAAATCTGCCGTCGTGTTAATTTTGAGTAAATTTGTAGACAGGAGTTACCCATGGATGCACTTGAACTGCTTGTGAATCGACGCAGCGCGTCGCGCCTGGCGGAGCCCGCGCCTGCCGGTGAGCAGCTGGAAAATATTCTGCGCGCCGGTATGCGCGCCCCGGATCACGGCACCTTACAGCCCTGGCACTTCTTTATCATCGAAGGGGAAGGGCGGGAGCGTTTTAGCGCCCTGCTGGAGCAGGGGGCCGTAGCCGCAGAGCAGGATGAGAAAGCGATTGAGAAGGCGCGCAATGCGCCGTTCCGCGCGCCGATGATCATCGCCGTGGTGGCGAAATGCCAGCCGCATCACAAGGTGCCGAAGTGGGAGCAGGAGATGTCCGCCGGCTGCGCGGTGATGGCAATGCAGATGGCGGCGGTGGCCCAGGGATATAACGGTATCTGGCGCAGCGGCCCTCTGACCGACAGCCCGGTAGTGCGCGAGGGGCTTGCCTGCGGCGCGGACGATAAAATCGTTGGTTTCCTCTATCTGGGTACCCCGCAGCTTAAAGCCTCTACCACCGTTACCGTGCCCGACACCTCGCCTTTCGTCACCCGTTTCTGACAGGCCGCGCTTAACTGTCTGGATTCTGCGCAAGCGCATCAGAATTCAGACAGTCATACTTATCACGTAATGGAATGAGCGTTACCATAACGCAATTGCAATGACAGGAGATGTCCATGAGCGAGCATGCTATTCGTTTAACGCAATACAGCCACGGGGCCGGTTGCGGTTGTAAAATTTCTCCTAAAGTGCTGGAGACCATTCTTCACAGCGAGCAGGCAAAGTTTGTCGATCCTAACCTGCTGGTCGGCAACGAGACCCGCGATGACGCCGCCGTTTACGATCTGGGCAACGGCACCAGCATCATCAGCACCACCGATTTCTTTATGCCGATCGTCGATAACCCCTACGACTTCGGGCGTATTGCCGCGACCAACGCCATCAGCGATATCTTCGCAATGGGCGGTAAACCGATCATGGCCATCGCCATTCTGGGCTGGCCGGTTAACACCCTGTCGCCCGAGATTGCCCGGGAAGTGATCGAAGGCGGACGCTTTGCCTGCCAGCAGGCGGGCATTGCCCTGGCGGGGGGCCACTCCATCGACGCGCCGGAGCCGATTTTTGGCCTGGCAGTAACCGGCGTGGTGCCCACCGAGCGCATCAAGCGCAACAGCACCGCCGAGCCGGGCTGCAAGCTGTTCCTGACCAAACCGCTTGGGATTGGCGTCCTGACCACCGCCGAGAAAAAATCGCTGCTTAAACCGGAGCACCAGGGACTGGCAACAGAGGTAATGTGCCAGATGAACCTCGCCGGTGCGGCTTTTGCCGCTATTGACGGCGTAAAAGCCATGACCGACGTCACCGGTTTTGGCCTGCTGGGCCACCTGAGCGAAGTGTGTCAGGGGGCAGGCGTGCAGGCGCAGGTCTGGTATCAGGATGTGCCTAAGCTGCCGGGCGTGGAGGAGTACATCGCCCAGGGGGCGGTGCCGGGCGGCACAGAGCGTAACTTTGCCAGCTATGGCCATCTGATGGGCGAGATGCCCACCGAATGGCGCGATCTGCTTTGCGATCCGCAAACCTCCGGCGGCCTGCTGTTAGCCGTTACGCCAGAGGCGGAGAGCGACGTCCAGGCGACGGCGGCGGAATTTGGCATCACCCTCACCGCCATCGGCGAGCTGGTGCGTGCCCGCGGCGGCCGTCCGATGATTGAGATCCGCTAAGTCGATGCGGTTATTTATTGCCGAAAAACCGAGCCTCGGCCGGGCCATCGCCGACGTGTTGCCTAAACCGCACCGCAAAGGCGATGGCTATATTGAGTGCGGCAACGGGCAGGTGGTGACCTGGTGTATCGGCCACCTGCTTGAGCAGGCGCAGCCGGATGCCTACGACAGCCGCTATGCCCGCTGGGATCTCAACGATCTTCCTATCGTGCCGGAAAAGTGGCAGCTACAGCCGCGCCCGTCGGTGACCAAACAGCTGAACGTCATCAAACGCTTCCTGCACGAGGCGGCCGAAATCATCCACGCCGGTGACCCGGATCGTGAAGGGCAGCTGCTGGTGGATGAAGTGCTCGATTATCTGCAGCTGGCGCCGGAAAAGCGCCAGCGGGTGCAGCGCTGCCTGATCAACGACCTCAACCCCCAGGCGGTGGAGCGGGCCATTTCACGCCTGCGTGCCAACAGCGAGTTTGTGCCGCTCTGCGTCTCGGCGCTGGCCCGGGCGCGTGCCGACTGGCTGTACGGCATCAATATGACCCGCGCCTACACCATTCTCGGGCGCAACGCTGGTTACCAGGGGGTACTCTCCGTGGGCCGGGTGCAGACCCCGGTGCTGGGGCTGGTGGTGCGCCGCGACGAGGAGATCGAAAACTTCGTTGCCAAAGATTTCTTTGAGGTGAAGGCGCATATCGTCACCCCGAAAGAGGAGCGCTTTACCGCTATATGGCAGCCGAGCGAAGCCTGCGAGCCTTACCAGGACGAAGAGGGGCGATTACTGCATCGCCCGCTGGCGGATCACGTGGTCAACCGCATCGCCGGGCAGCCGGCGGTGGTCACCAGCTATAACGATAAACGGGAATCAGAACCGGCCCCGCTGCCGTTTTCCCTTTCGGCACTGCAGATAGAGGCCGCCAGACGCTTTGGCCTCAGCGCGCAAAACGTGCTCGATATCTGCCAGAAGCTCTACGAAACCCACAAACTCATCACCTATCCCCGTTCCGACAGCCGCTACCTGCCGGAAGAGCATTTTGCCGGTCGGCATGCGGTGATGAACGCCATTGGCGTCCATGCGGCGGATCTGCTGCCGCAGCCTGCGGTTAACCCGGATACCCGTAACCGCTGCTGGGACGACAAAAAAGTAGATGCGCACCACGCCATTATCCCTACGGCGCGTAGCAGCAAGGTGAACCTCACCGACAACGAGGCCAAAGTCTATAACCTGATTGCCCGTCAATATCTGATGCAGTTCTGCGCCGATGCGGTATTCCGCAAATGCGTTATCGAACTGGAGATCGCCAAAGGCAAATTTATCGCCAAAGCGCGTTTTCTGGCCGAGGCGGGATGGCGTACGCTGCTGGGCAATAAAGAGCGCGACGAAGAGAACGACGGCACGCCGCTGCCGGTGGTGGCGAAAAATGACGAACTATTGTGTGAAAAGGGCGAAGTCGTCGAGCGCCAGACCCAGCCGCCGCGCCACTTTACCGATGCCACGCTGCTCTCGGCCATGACCGGTATCGCCCGTTTTGTGCAGGATAAAGATCTGAAAAAGATCCTGCGCGCCACCGACGGGCTGGGCACCGAGGCGACCCGCGCGGGCATTATCGAACTGCTGTTCAAGCGCGGCTTTTTAATCAAGAAAGGGCGCTACATTCACGCCACCGATCCGGGCCGGGCGCTGATCCACTCCCTGCCGGAGCTGGCCGCCAGGCCAGACATGACCGCCCACTGGGAGTCGGTGCTGACCCAAATCAGCGAGAAGCAGTGTCGCTATCAGGATTTTATGCAGCCGCTGGTGGGCACGCTGTTTGAGCTGATAGGCCAGGCCCGCCGCACGCCGGTAAAAAGTTTCAGGGGAATGACGGCGCCGGGTGGCGGCAATAAGAAGCCGTTTAAGAAAAAGAAGAGTGCGGCGTAAAAAAACGCCGGGTAGCGCTACGCTTACCCGGCCTGGGTTTTCTCCCTTGTACTAAAGGAGAGGGCCGGGATGAGGGCTCCCGGCCGCACTACACGTAATTAGATCACACCCTGACCGATCATCGCATCCGCCACCTTCACAAAGCCGGCAATGTTTGCGCCGCGCACGTAGTTGGTCTGCTTCGCTTCACCGCCGTACTCTACGCAGGCATGGTGGATATCCAGCATGATATGGTGCAGACGCGCGTCCACCTTCTCGGCCTTCCAGCCCATGCGCGCGGCGTTTTGCGCCATCTCCAGCCCGGAGGTGGCTACGCCGCCGGCGTTCGCCGCTTTACCCGGCGCGAAGAGCACGCCCGCCTCCAGGAAGAGGTCGGTCGCTTCGATGGTGGTGGGCATGTTGGCCCCTTCCGCTACCGCTTTCACGCCGTTGGCAATTAGCTGGCGCGCCGCCTCTACGTCCAGTTCGTTCTGGGTAGCACACGGCAGGGCGATATCCACCGGTACGGCCCAGGGCTGCTTGCCTTCCAGATATGTCAGGCCAAATTCCCGGGCGTAATCGGCCACCCGGCCATCGCGGCTGGCTTTGATTTCGCACAGGCGCGCCAGCTTCTCGGCGGTAAAGCCCGCTTCGTCTACTACGGTGCCGCTGGAGTCGGAGGCGGTGATCACCCGCGCGCCAAACTCCATCGCTTTCTCAATGGCGTACTGGGCCACGTTGCCGGAGCCGGAAACCGCCACCCGCATCCCTTCAAAGCTCAGGCCGTGACGCTGGAGCATCGCCTGGGTGAAGTAGACCAGACCGTAACCGGTAGCTTCCGGGCGGATCAGGCTGCCGCCGAACGACAGCCCTTTGCCGGTAAAGACGCAGGCGCTGTTATTGGAGAGTTTTTTCATCATGCCGGCCATAAAGCCCACTTCACGGCCGCCGACGCCGATATCCCCGGCCGGCACGTCGGTGTCCGGGCCCAGGTGGCGGTACAGCTCGGTCATCAGCGCCTGGCAGAAGCGCATTACTTCACCCTCGCTTTTCCCTTTCGGATCGAAATCGCTGCCGCCTTTACCGCCGCCCATCGGCAGGGTGGTGAGGGCATTTTTAAAGGTCTGTTCAAAGCCGAGGAACTTCAGGATGGAGAGGTTTACCGACGGGTGGAAACGCATGCCGCCCTTGAAGGGGCCGATGGCCGAGTTAAACTGCACGCGCCAGGCGCGGTTCACCTGCACCTGGTTGCGGTCGTCCACCCAGACCACACGAAACTGAATAACGCGCTCCGGCTCCACCAGACGCTCCAGCAGGGACATCTGGCGATAGCGCGGGTTTTGCTCAAGGAAGGGCCACAGGGTGGTCATTACTTCGCGCACGGCCTGCGCAAACTCGCTCTGATGCGGGTCGCGCTGTTGAACAGAATTGAGAAAGGAGTCCAGAGAGTGGGCCTGGTTCATAAATATAAGTTCCTCTTATATATGAAATTATTATGATAAAGACGATTGTTTGCGTGATGTGTTGTGTTTTTCGACTATATCACCGGCACCGGTTTGGCAGGCAAGCAAAAATTAACCAGACCAGGGAAATTCATTATGCGCAGCGGGTCATAATAAAAAACGATGACTTAATCGATTAAAGCTTCCTGCCGCTTTACCGTTATAGTCATAACAGGACAACAAAGGATAAGACGTCTATGAACCGTTTAATGATTGCCGCCATGCTTGGCCTTTTCTCCATCAGCGGCCATGCCGACCAGCGGCTGCGCCCGGATATCGACGTCAGCGTGCCGCCGGAGGTCTTCAGCACCGGCGGGCAGCGGGCGCAGCCGTGTAACCTCTGCTGCATTTATCAGGATGAGAACTATTCGGAAGGGGCGGTGGTTCGCGCCGACGGGGTGTTACTCCAGTGTCAGCGCGATGAGCGCGCGCTCAGCACCAATCCGCTGGTGTGGCGCCGCGTAAGAGAATAAAGGCTTCCAGCAGCGGGATATCGGCGGGAGCAAGGGCATAATCGAAAGCCTCCTGCGGCGTGCACCATGCCAGCTGGCTGTGGTAGTGCGCCGTCGGGGTGCCGCTAAAGTGCGGAACATGCCAGGCGTGGAGGTGGATCAGCCGCTGCGACACCTCCCGCTGGTGGCTAGCAATATACTCGCCGGGCCGCGCCTCAATGGCTAACTCTTCGCGCAGCTCGCGGATCAGAGCCTCGGGCTGCGTTTCACCCGCTTCAACTTTGCCACCGGCAAACTCCCACATCCCGGGCTGGTCCGCGTGGGGAGGTCGTCGGGCGAGCAGAATTTTGCCATCCTGCTCGAGGATGGCGCAGACCACATCAATCTTTTTTACCATAGACATTCAGGCTTACAGATCGAAGTTCGCCCAGACCGGGGCGTGATCGGAGGGTTTTTCCATACCGCGAATGTCGTAATCGATGCCGGTGTCGATGCAGCGCGCGGCCAGCGGCTGGCTGGCGAGCAGCACGTCGATACGCAGACCCCGGTTATCATCAAAGCCTTTTGAGCGGTAATCAAACCAGGAGAAGCGATCCTGGGTTTCCGGGTTGGCGTGGCGGAAGGTATCTACCAGCCCCCAGTTCAGCAGGCGGCCCATCCACTCGCGCTCTTCCGGCAGGAAGGAGCACTTACCGGCGCGCAGCCAGCGTTTACGGCTCTCTTCGCCGATACCGATATCCAGATCGGTCGGGCTGATATTGATATCACCCATAATTAACACCGGCGCGTCCTGCTTCAGCTCGGTCTCGAGATAAGCCTGCAGATCCTGATAAAACTTCTGCTTGGCGGGGAATTTGGTCGGGTGGTCACGGCTTTCGCCCTGCGGGAAATAGCCGTTAATTACGGTGATATTGCCAAGAGAAGAGGGGATTTCCGCCATGATAATGCGGCGCTGTGCCTCTTCATCATCGCCCGGAAAACCACGACGCACGGAGACGGGCGTCGCCTTGGTTAACAGCGCCACGCCGTAGTGGCCTTTCTGCCCGTGATAAAAGACGTTATAGCCAAGCTTCGCCACCTCTTCGAGGGGGAACATATCATCGTGAACTTTTGTCTCCTGCAGGCCAATCACGTCGGGCTGATGCTGGTCGACAATGGCCTGAAGCTGGTGAGGGCGGGCGCGCAGGCCGTTGATATTAAATGAGACAAATTTCATAGTTGCTGCCAGTGCAAGGTGAATAGTGCAGGGATGGTAGCAGAATTTCTGCCGACTGACTGCCGCCGCTTCGCAGGATTGACCAATTACTGCGACAGTGACACCCGGTGGTGCACAATCCGCACCTTTCAGGCGCACTCTGCCCCGAAATGGCGCTTAAAAGCTCCAGAAATTTCGCCAGCGATCACAATTCCAGAATTATATTTGGCGAATGAATAATATCGCTACTTTTCATTCCGCTACACCGCGCTTGTTGCAAAAATATTCACTATTTATGCATTTTACGTGAATAATGGTGCGCCGTAACTCCTTGATATTGTGTCTCCCTCCCTCTTTTATGCATTTTTACCGCTGGCTGGCACGATGCCTGCAATCTACATTAACAGCGCAAACACACAAAATATTTAACATCTAAATAACGTTTTATTTACCGGATGAGGTCGCTATGTCTCTGTCAATTACGCGTGAAAATTTCGATGAATGGATGATGCCGGTTTACGCGCCGGCGGCTTTTATTCCGGTACGGGGAGAGGGCTCACGCCTGTGGGACCAGCAGGGTAAAGAGTACATCGACTTTGCCGGGGGGATTGCCGTTAACGCGCTGGGGCATGCCCACCCGGCGCTGCGCCAGGCGCTGAACGACCAGGCGGAAAAATTCTGGCATACCGGCAACGGCTACACCAACGAGCCCGCGCTGCGGCTGGCGAAAAAGCTGATCGACGCCACCTTCGCCGAGAAAGTCTTCTTCTGTAACTCTGGCGCCGAAGCCAACGAGGCGGCGCTGAAGCTGGCGCGCAAATATGCCCACGACAACTTTGGCAGCCAGAAAAGCGGGATCGTCGCCTTTAAAAACGCCTTCCACGGCCGCACGCTCTTTACCGTCAGCGCCGGCGGGCAGCCGACCTACTCGCAGGATTTCGCTCCGCTACCGCCGGATATCCGCCACGGTATCTTTAACGATCTGGCCTCCGCCAGCGATCTGATCGATGATCTCACCTGCGCGGTGATCGTCGAGCCGATGCAGGGCGAGGGCGGCGTGGTGCCGGCCGATAAAGTCTTCCTGCAGGGGCTGCGCGAGCTGTGCGATCGCCACAACGCGGTGCTGATTTTTGATGAAGTACAGACCGGCGTGGGTCGTACCGGCGAGCTGTATGCCTACAGCCACTACGGCGTGACGCCGGACGCGCTCTCCACCGCCAAAGCGCTGGGAGGCGGCTTCCCGATCGGGGCACTGCTCACCACCGACAAATTTGCCAGCGTGATGACCGTCGGCACCCACGGCACCACCTATGGCGGTAACCCGCTGGCGACGGCGGTGGCAGGCCAGGTGCTGGATATCATCAATACCCCCGAGGTGCTGAACGGCGTGAAGCAGCGCCACCAGTGGTTTGTCGAGCGGCTTACCGCCATCGGTAACCAGACCGGCCTGTTTAAAGAAATCCGCGGTCTCGGCCTGCTGATTGGCTGCGTGCTCACCGACGAGTTTGCCGGCAAAGCGAAACTGATTTCTCAGGAGGCGGCGAAGGCGGGAGTGATGGTGCTGATCGCTGGTGCCAACGTGGTGCGTTTTGCCCCGGCGCTTATCGTAAGCGAAGAGGAGGTGCAGACCGGGTTAGACCGTTTTGCACAGGCCTGTGAACGCGTGAAGTCCGGGGTGTCATCATGATGGTCATCCGTCCCATTGAGCGCGGCGATCTGCCCGCGCTCATGCAGCTTGCCGGAAAAACGGGGGGCGGGCTGACCTCGCTTCCCGTTGATGAAAAGACGCTCTCGGCGCGCATTGAGCGCTCCATTGCAACCTGGCAGGGGACGCTGGACAAAGGTGAACAGGGTTATGTGTTTGTACTGGAGGAGAGCGATACCGGCACCGTGGCAGGGATTTGCGCCATTGAGGTGGCGGTGGGGCTCAACGATCCCTGGTACAACTACCGGGTGGGCACCCTGGTGCACGCCTCAAAAGAGCTGAACGTCTACAACGCGCTGCCCACGCTGTTTCTCAGCAACGACCACACCGGCAGCAGCGAGCTCTGCTCGCTGTTCCTCGATCCCGACTGGCGCAAAGAAGGCAACGGTTATCTGCTCTCGAAGTCGCGCTTTCTGTTTATGGCCGCCTTCCGCAACCGCTTTAACGAAAAGGTAGTGGCTGAGATGCGCGGCGTGATCGACGAAACGGGCTTTTCCCCCTTCTGGAAAAGCCTCGGCGAGCGCTTCTTCTCAATGGAGTTCAGCCGCGCCGACTATCTGTGCGGTACCGGGCAAAAAGCCTTTATTGCCGAGCTGATGCCTAAACACCCTATTTATACCCATTTCCTCAGCGAAGAGGCGCAGGCGGTGATTGGCGAGGTGCATCCGCAGACCGCGCCCGCCCGCGCGGTGCTGGAGAAAGAGGGATTCCGCTACCAGAACTATGTCGACATCTTTGACGGCGGCCCGACGCTGGAGTGCGACATTGACCGGGTGCGCGCCATTCGCAAAAGTCGGCTGGTGGAGGTGGCAGAAGGCCAGCCCGCGCCGGGTGAGTGGCCCGCCTGCCTGGTGGCCAACGAGCAGTATGACCAGTTCCGCGCCACGCTGATTCGCGTGGATCCCGGCTGTGAGCGTCTGGTGCTCACCCCGGCGCAACTGGATACCCTGAAATGCCGCGCCGGCGACCGTATCCGCATGGTGCGCCTGTGCCCCGAGGAGAAAACAGCATGAGCTTATGGATTAACGGCGACTGGGTAACCGGTGAAGGTGAAATGCGCAGCAAAACCAACCCGGTAGGCCAGGAGCTGCTCTGGCAGGGTAACGATGCCAGTCCGGCACAGGTAGAGCAGGCCTGTCGCGCCGCGCGCGCCGCTTTCCCCACCTGGGCGAAACAGCCCTTTGCCGCCCGCCAGGCGATTGTGGAGAAATTTGCCGCCCTGCTGGAGGCGAATAAAGCTGAACTGACCAGCATCATTGCCCGGGAAACCGGCAAACCGCGCTGGGAGGCGGCCACCGAAATCACCGCCATGATCAACAAAATCGGCATCTCCGTGAAGGCGTATCATGTCCGAACCGGCGAGCAGCGTACCGAACTGGCAGACGGCGCCGCCACCCTGCGCCATCGCCCGCACGGGGTGCTGGCGGTCTTTGGCCCCTATAACTTCCCCGGGCATCTGCCAAACGGTCATATTGTGCCGGCGCTGCTGGCGGGCAACACCCTGATCTTCAAACCCAGCGAGCTTACCCCCCGCAGCGGCGAGGCGGTGGTGAAATTATGGCAGGAGGCGGGCCTGCCGCCGGGGGTACTTAACCTGGTGCAGGGCGGGCGTGAAACCGGCCAGGCCCTCAGCGCCCTGAGTGATATTGACGGCCTGCTGTTCACCGGCAGCGCCGGCACCGGCTACCAGCTGCATCGCCAGCTCGCCGGGCAGCCGGAAAAAATTCTGGCGCTGGAGATGGGGGGCAACAACCCGCTGATCGTCGATGATCCTGCCGATATCGATGCGGCCGTGCATCTCACCATCCAGTCGGCCTTTATTACCGCCGGACAGCGCTGCACCTGCGCGCGTCGCCTGCTGGTAAAACGCGGCGCAGAAGGCGATGCGTTTCTGGCCCGGCTGGTGGAGGTGAGTGCCCGCCTGCTGCCCGGCGAGTGGGACGCGGCGGATCAGCCCTTTATCGGCGGGCTGATCTCAGAGCAGGCGGCGAAGCAGGTCTATAACGCCTGGCGCGAACAGATTGCCCGGGGCGGCGTGCCGCTGCTGGAGCCGCGCCTGGTCAGGGCCGGTACTTCGCTGTTAACCCCAGCGATTGTCGAAATGTCGGGCGTTGCGAACGCGCCGGATGAAGAGGTCTTTGGTCCGCTGCTCGGTGTCTGGCGCTATGACGATTTTAGCGATGCCATCGCCATGGCCAACGCTACCCGCTATGGCCTGTCGTGCGGGCTGATCTCCCCGGAGCGGGAGAAGTTTGACCGGCTGCTGCTGGAGGCCCGTGCCGGGATCGTCAACTGGAACAAACCCCTTACCGGGGCCGCCAGCACCGCGCCTTTTGGCGGGGTGGGGGCTTCGGGCAACCATCGCGCCAGCGCCTGGTATGCGGCTGATTACTGTGCCTGGCCGATGGCGAGCCTCGAAACCGCAGAGATCGCGCTGCCGGAGCAGCTCAGCCCGGGGCTCGATTTTACCCAGGGGAGGCGCCATGAAAGCGCGTGAGGTCAATTTTGACGGACTGGTGGGGCCGACCCACCACTACGCGGGGCTCTCTTTTGGCAACGAGGCCTCGACCAAACACCGTTTCCAGGTCTCCAATCCCCGCCTCGCGGCGAAGCAGGGGCTGTTAAAGATGAAAGCGCTGGCGGATGCCGGCTTCCCGCAGGGGGTGATCCCTCCCCACGAGCGGCCAAACGTGGCGGTGTTGCGCCAGCTTGGCTTTAGCGGCAGCGATGAGCAGGTAGTGGAGAGGGCGGGGACACAGCAGCCGCATTTACTCTCGGCGGCCAGCTCCGCCTCCGCCATGTGGGTGGCGAACGCCGCTACCGTGGCCCCGTCGGCAGATACGCTGGACGGTAAGGTGCATTTCACCGTCGCCAACCTGAACAATAAATTCCACCGCGCCACCGAAGCCCCCACCACCGAGCGGCTGCTGCGCGCCATCTTCCGCGACGGGTCGCGCTTTAGCGTTCATGAAGCCCTGCCGCAGGTAGCCATGTTCGGTGACGAAGGGGCCGCGAACCACAATCGCTTTGGTATGGAGTACGGCGAGCCGGGTATTCAGCTCTTTGTCTATGGCCGCGACGAAGTGGGTATTGCCGCACCGACGCGCTATCCGGCCCGTCAGACCCTGGCGGCCAGCCAGGCCGTGGCCCGGCTTAACCAGGTGAATCCCGGCCAGGTCGTTTTTGCCCAGCAAAACCCCGAGGTTATCGATCACGGCGTGTTTCATAACGACGTAATAGCCGTATCAAACCGCCAGGTGCTGTTCTGTCACGAGCAGGCGTTTGTCGGCCAGGAGGTGTTATTCAGCACCCTGCGCAGCCAGCTGCCGGACTTTACGCCGATCCAGGTACCGGCTCAGGCGGTATCGGTGCAGGACGCGGTGGCGACCTATCTCTTTAACAGCCAGCTGTTAAGTAAAGATGATGGCAGCATGACGCTGGTCCTGCCCCAGGAGTCGCAAAATCATCCTGGGGTCTGGCGCTATCTGAACGGGCTGCTGGAGGAGGATAACCCCATCAGCGAGCTGCGGGTGTTTGATCTGCGTGAGAGCATGGCCAACGGCGGCGGCCCGGCGTGCCTGCGCCTCAGGGTGGTGCTCACCCCGGAGGAGCAGCGGGCGGTGAATCCGGCGGTAATGATGAACGATACCCTGTTCAATACCCTGAACGACTGGGTAGATCGCTACTACCGCGACCGACTCACCCAGGCCGACCTGGTGGATCCGCAGTTACTGCGCGAAGGGCGCGAGGCGCTGGAGGCGTTAACCCGCATTCTGCAACTCGGTCCGGTCTATCCGTTCCAGCAATAAAGGAGGCGTAATGGAAAACTTGCTGGCCCTGACGCTAGCGGATGCCACCCCCGCCAGGCGCGAAGGCGCCGGGCCGTCGTTTCACTGGCGCTGGCTGGCCCGCGGCGTGCTGGAGCTACTGCCAGAGGAGAACGCCGGGCGCTCGCTGGTCCTGTCGGCCGGGATCCACGGTAACGAAACGGCGCCGGTGGAGATTGTCGATCTGCTGTTAAACGCGCTGTTTCGTGGCGAGGTAACCCTGCGCTGCCGCCTGCTGGTTATCTTCGGCCATCCCCAGGCGCTGGTGGAGAACAGGCGCTACCAGGAGTGGGACATCAACCGGATGTTTGGTGGCCGCTGGACGCAGTTTCCGCCGGGAGAGGAGCGGCAACGTGTGCAAAAGCTGGAGCAGCTGGTGGGGGCCTTCTTTGAGGACGCGGGTGCCGACCGCTGGCATCTGGATCTGCATACCGCCATTCGCGCCTCTTATCACCTGCGTTTTGGCGTGTTGCCCCAGCGGGAAAGCCCCTGGGATGAAGCGTTTTTGCGCTGGCTGGGGGACGCCGGGCTGGAGGCGCTGGTCTTTCACCAGACGCCGGGCGGTACCTTTACCCACTTCAGCGGCGAGGCCTTCGGCGCGCAGGCCTGTACCCTTGAGCTGGGCAAAGCGCTGCCCTTTGGCCATAACGATTTACGCTGTTTTGCCACCACCCACCATGCGCTGCGGGCGCTGATAAGCGCAGAGGAGCCTCTGCATCAGGCGGGGAGCGTAGAGCGCTATCGGGTGGTGCAGCAGATCACCCGGCGCAGCGAAGCTTTCAAGCTCTATATGGGGCCGAAGACGCTTAACTTTACCCCGTTTCGCCAGGGCGTTCTGCTGGCGGAGGATGGCGAGGAGCGTTATGAAGTGCAGAAAAGCACCGAGTATGTTCTCTTTCCTAACCCCGGCGTGGCGTTCGGGCTGCGCGCCGGTTTGATGCTGGAAAAATTAACCTGATAACCCGCCCCGGACGGGGCGGTAATTCCTCTGGCCTTTATTTTGCCGCTTCGCGAAACCTTTTTGCGGAATATTCCTGGATAATTGCTTTATTATTACCCGCACTGGCGATATACTTCTCCACAATCTCTTTAAAATCAGCTTGTTGTTTATTTTCCTTTCAACTCTCCACGCTTTTTCCTTATTTTCTTCATATTTGGACAAAAAGTGTTTTTTACACTTTCATTGTTTTACTGTTGCTCTGACAAATTGACGATAAACCCCGTAAAGTTAATCACGTCAACACGGCACAGCGCCGAAGAATAACTGAAAGAAAGGACAAGAATATGCGTAAATTAACTGCACTGTTTGTTGCTTCTACCCTGGCTCTGGGCGCTACCAGCATGGCGTTCGCTGCGGATACCACCACTACGGCGGCACCGACCGAAGGCAAAATGATGCACCATAAAGGTAAGCCGGGCATGCACCACGACATGATGTTTAAGGATCTGAATCTGACCGATGCGCAGAAACAGCAGGTGCGCGACATCATGAAAAGCCAGCGCGACCAGATGAAACGTCCGCCGCTGGAAGAGCGCCGCGCGATGCATGACATCATTGCCAGCGACTCCTTCGACAAAGCGAAAGCTGAAGCGCAGATCGATAAGATGGCCGAGCAGCACAAAGCCCGTATGCTGGCGCACATGGAAACCCAGAACAAGATTTACAACATTCTGACGCCGGAACAGAAAAAACAGTTCAACGCCAATTTTGAGAAGCGTCTGACAGAACGCCACGCGCCAGAAGGTAAAATGCCAGCACATGCCGACGAATAATCGGCCACCTTCTTAAGACCGCCGGGTCCTGTTCACGAAAGCGAAACCGCCGTGGACAGGTCCGGCGGTTTTTTCTTTGTTGCCCTCTTGCCAGTCGCCAGAAGCGCGGTATTCTCCTGTAACGGTTTGAATGTACTTCACTGTTTGGCGGACGTTTTTTTTCGTGACGCCCTAAGGCCCGCGTACATCTCTGCCGATAATCAGTCTGACGTAAACAAAAGATAACAATCAAATCAGCGACCGTTGCAAAACGGGCGCCCTGGCGCGTGTTGCGCTATTCAGGAGTGGTGATGGAGTTCTTTGATATCCGTAAAATGCCGGTCAATCTCTGGCGCAACGGCGCTGGCGAGACCCGAGAAATCTGTTGTTTTCCCCCCGAAACCCGCGACTTCAACTGGCGCGCCAGTATCGCTTCTATCGCCAGCAACGGCGAATTCTCGCTCTTTCCGGGCGTCGATCGGGTGATCACTCTACTTGAAGGGGGGGAAGTCGACCTTGATGGCGGCTGCGCCTTCAGCCATAAGCTGCTTCGCCACCAGCCCTTTAGCTTTGCCGGCGACATGCCGGTAAAAGCGTCGCTGACGGAGGGGCAGATGTCGATGGATTTTAATATCATGACCCGCCGCGATCGCTGCCGGGCGAAAGTGCGCGTGGCCGATCGCACCTTCACTACCTTTGCTTCCCGGGGCGGGGTGGTGTTTATCCTGAGCGGCGCCTGGCAGATGGGGGAAAAGCTGCTGACCGCCGATCAGGGCGCATGCTGGCAGGAGGGCAAGCATACGCTGCGGCTGCTGAAGAACGAAGGCAAACTGCTCTACAGCGAAATTATCTGGTTACCAGGTCAGCGAGCGGGATGATCTCATAGTTGCCTGACAGCAGCGGCTTGCAGAGAATTTTATAGCCATCCTGATCGAAACCGGCCGGCGCGCGGAGCAGCTCCGCCGCCTCGTCCAGAGAGTCGACGGCACCCAGCCAGAGCCAGTTATGGATGATGTGGTAATGGGTCATCTCTGCGCGCGACTCTTTAAGTGCAATCGCGCTGTCCCAGGGCCAGCAGGTCACGCCGATATTTTCCAGCCCCGCCAGCAAACGCGCATTATGCGCCTCCACGCTCTCTTTGCCGCAGCACGCCCCCGCGCAGCGCTTTAGCGCCGAGCGGAAGCAGGCGCGGCCGCGGGTTAGCGACTCCAGCCCCAGCAGGCCGTAACAGAGCTGCTGCGTATCCGCGAGAGTTTGTAGCGTTTGTAATGCCGCCCGGCGGTTAGCAAAGAGGCCATACAGATTGGAGGTGTGGGAGAAATCCACTTCGCGGGCATAGACCACCTGCGGTTTACCGTCGGCAATATGCAGCGAGCAGAGCTGGCGGTTGCGGCGCAGGCGCTTGTTAAACAGCGGCTGCTGCTCTTTGATAAGCCTGGCTTCAAGCAGCAGGGCGCCCAGCTCGCCGGCGGTCTGGGTCCAGGTGATGCGCCGGGACTGGCGCAGCATGGCGGCCTCATCCGGCGTGCGCAAATGGGATAAGACCCGGCTGCGGATATTGACGCTTTTTCCAATATAGAGCGGCATAGCTTCGCTCTCGCCGTGGAAAAAGTAGACGCCGGGCTGTTTAGGCAGTGCTTCCAGCCATGGGCGCAGATGTTCGGGGTATTCATAGATGGCAGCCGCTTCAAAATCGAGACGCGGTGCGGATTGACGCCTGCTCACAACTTACTCCTGATACTGTTCAGGCATACAGTGTAGCAGCTTGATAATGGTTAAAAAAGAGGCGGCATGCGCCGCCTCTCCACTTTTCATATTTCTTTTAATATTTCTTTTAACGTTTCCAGAAGTCGTCAAATACCGTGATCGGTGGACGACGTTTGTGCTCCGTCTTCAGATACCAGCCTTCAATAATGCGGGCCGTACCTTCATCCAGGGTTTTGCCTTCCAGATAATCATCAATATTTTCATAGGTTACGCCGAGCGCCGCTTCATCCGGCAGGGAAGGGCGATCGTCTTCGAGGTCCGCCGTCGGCACTTTCTTATACAGATGTTCGGGGCAGCCAAGCGCGGCCAGCAGCTGTTTGCCCTGGCGTTTGTTCAGGCGGAAAAGCGGGTTAATGTCGGTGCCGCCGTCGCCATATTTAGTGAAGAAGCCGGTGAGCGCCTCTGCCGCGTGGTCTGTACCCACGACTACCCCTTTGGTCATCCCGGCAATGCTGTACTGCGCCTTCATACGCTCGCGCGCTTTTTCGTTGCCGCGGACAAAATCGCTCAGCTCAATACCCGCCTCGCGCAGGGCTTTTTCGCTGGCGACCACCGCCTCTTTAATGTTCACGGTCAGTACGCGATCCGGCTGAATAAAGGCGATGGCGTCCTGGCAATCCTGCTCGTCGGCCTGTACGCCGAAGGGCAGGCGTACCGCGATAAACTGCAGTTCGCTGTCGCCCGTTTCTTCGCGCAGTTCGCTAATCGCCATCTGGCTAAGTTTGCCCGCCAGGGTGGAGTCCTGACCGCCGCTGATGCCCAGCACCAGCGTCTTCAGGAAGGGATAGGTCTTCAGATAGGTTTTCAGAAAATCGACGCTACGACGAATTTCGTCTTCCGCGTTAATCTGAGGCTTCGCACCCAGCGCCTGAATAATCTCTTGTTGTAGAGCCATTTAGCCCCTCCATTACCCAAATATGTTTGATGAATGATTCCTTAAAACTACTCTGTCAGGCCTGAAACGACAAGGATCACAGTTTTGAGTGTGGCAAAAGAGGACGATTTAGCAGCTTATATCTGTTTTATTAGAATTTTCCGAAAAAACTTTCACGCTTCGCTGAGGGTTGAAAAAAGACGTTTTATATTCCAGGCTTATAACACGCTGATAAACAAGAGGACGGAATATGAACAAGAACGTAGCAGGAATGTTGGGTGCAGCGGCAGTACTGACAATGCTGGCAGGCTGTACAGCTTACGATCGCACAGCAGATCAATTTACACAGCCGGTTGTTAAAGATGTGAAAAAAGGGATGAGTCGTGCGCAGGTTGCCCAGATCGCGGGTAAACCTTCTTCTGAAGTCTCTATGATCCACGCTCGTGGTACCTGCCAGACCTATATCCTGGGTCAACGTAATGGTAAGGCAGAAACCTACTTTGTCGCGCTGGACGACACCGGTCATGTGATCAACTCGGGTTATCAGACCTGTGCGGAATACGATACCGATCCGCAGGCGCCTAAAGCCCAGTAAGACATTTCTGAGTACCTCCCCGAACCGGCCCTCTGGCCGGTTTTTTCGTCCCCTCTGCAATCTTATTTCTTTTCGCGAATTATTTGGCTGAAATGTGAAGACAGTCAACACGCCAGGTCAATGAGAGACAATTATAAATCCCGTAAGATTATCGCCGCCTTAAGCCTTGCCGTATACTCAGCTCATCCAGAGACGCCACGACAGAACCTGCGCCAGAGAAGGCCAGACTGTCATGTTACGGTGGGCACATTAGAGGGAAGTTGCGATGGAAAAGAAAAATATCTATCTGTTTTGTTCTGCGGGCATGTCAACGTCATTGCTGGTATCAAAAATGCGCGCGCAGGCCGAGAAGTATGAAGTCCCCGTGGTGATTGAAGCTTTTCCGGAGACGCTGGCAGGTGAAAAGGGTCTTCAGGCCGATGTTGTTCTGCTGGGGCCGCAGATTGCTTATATGTTGCCAGAAATCCAGCGTCTGTTACCTAATAAGCCGGTTGAAGTGATCGATTCTGTCCTGTACGGCAAAGTCGATGGTTTAGGTGTTCTTAAAGCTGCCGTTGCAGCCATTAAAAAAGCTGCCAGTTAATTTTTTATTTTATTTTTCCCGTCAAAGAGCAATTTCAAACTCACTTACGCCGCAATATTATTGCGGCATTTAAGGGTATTTTCTATGAGTAGAGTCATTGGTGCACTAGAAAAGGTACTCCTTCCTTTTGCTGTAAAAATAGGAAAGCAGCCCCACGTTAATGCCATTAAAAACGGTTTTATTAAATTAATGCCGTTAACCCTGGCTGGCGCCATGTTCGTTTTAATTAATAACGTCTTTCTCAGCTTTGGTGAAGGGTCTTTCTTTTATTCCCTGGGTATTAGATTAGACGCTTCCACCATTGAGAGCTTAAATAGCTTTAAGGCCATTGGCGGTAACGTTTATAACGGTACGTTGGGCATTATGTCGTTGATGGCCCCTTTCTTTATTGGTATGGCGCTGGCGGAAGAGCGCAAAGTTGACTCCCTGGCCGCCGGTTTACTGGCGGTCGCAGCCTTTATGACCGTCACCCCCTACAGCGTGGGCGAAGCCTATGCAGTGGGCGCTAACTGGCTGGGCGGAGCAAATATTATCTCCGGTATCGTGATAGGTCTGGTTGTGGCGGAGATGTTTACCTTTATTATCCGCCGCAACTGGGTGATTAAATTGCCCGACAGCGTGCCGGCCTCGGTCTCACGCTCGTTCTCAGCGCTGATCCCGGGTTTTATTATCCTCTCTATCATGGGTACCATCGCCTGGGCGCTCTCCCATTGGGGTACTAACTTCCACCAAATCATTATGGACACCATCTCTACGCCGCTGGCGTCGATGGGCGGGGTAGTAGGCTGGGCTTACGTGATTTTCACCTCTCTGCTGTGGTTCTTCGGCGTGCATGGTTCACTGGCGCTGGCCGCGCTGGACAGCGGCATCATGACTCCCTGGGCGCTGGAGAACATGGCCCTGTACCAGCAGTATGGTTCGGTGGATGCGGCGCTGGCGGCGGGTAAAACCTTCCACCTCTGGGCGAAACCGATGCTCGACTCTTACATCTTCCTCGGCGGCACCGGCGCAACGCTTGGCCTGATCATTGCGGTGTTTATTACCTCTCGCCGCGCCGATCACCGTCAAATAGCCAAACTGGCCCTGCCGTCAGGTATCTTCCAGATTAACGAGCCGATCCTGTTTGGCCTGCCGATTATCATGAACCCGGTGATGTTTATTCCGTTCGTGCTGGTGCAGCCGCTGCTGGCGGCTATTACCCTGACCGCCTACTACCTGGGCATTATCCCCCCGGTGACCAATATGGCCCCCTGGACCATGCCGGTTGGCCTGGGCGCGTTTTTCAACACCAACGGCAGCATCGCGGCCTTCCTGGTAGCGATATTTAACCTCGGCGTGGCAACGCTGCTCTATATGCCGTTCGTGGCCATCGCCAACAAGGCACAAACCACTATCGATGAAGAAGAGAGCGAAGAAGATATCGCCCTCGCCCTGAAATTCTGATGTCGACCGGCACGGGGAACCGCGCCTGCAAAGGAGAAAGAGATGTTTGATATAGACAATATCGTAGCGGAAGCGGCAGAAGAGAACGATCTGGAAGAGGTGGTGATGGGCCTTATCATCAACTCGGGTCAGGCCAGAAGCCTGGCATACGCCGCGCTGAAACAGGCCAAACAGGGCGATTTCGCCGCCGCCAGAACCATGATGGATCAATCGCGTCTGGCGCTGAACGAAGCGCATCTGGTGCAAACAAAACTGATTGAAGGCGATCAGGGTGAGGGTAAAATGAAGCTCAGCCTGGTGCTGGTTCACGCTCAGGATCATCTGATGACCTCAATGCTGGCCAGGGAACTGGTAACCGAGCTCATCGATCTGCACGAAAAAATTCAGTAACTCATCGTCTCCAGGAGGTCAGCGCGATGGAAATCAAAACCGCACATGAGCAACAGCTGTTCAACGGCAAAAATTTTCACGTGTTTATTTATAACAAGGTTGAGAGCATCAGTGGCCTGCACCAGCACGACTACTATGAGTTCACCATTGTGCTGACCGGCCGCTACTACCAGGAGATCAACGGCAAGCGGGTTCTGCTGGAGCGCGGGGACTTTGTCTTTATCCCGATGGGCTCACATCACCAGAGCTTCTATGACTTTGGCGCCACCCGCATTCTGAACGTCGGCATCAGTAAACGCTTTTTTGAAAAGCACTACCTGCCGCTGCTGCCGTTCTGCTTTGTGGCCTCGCAGATTTACCATGTTAAGAGCGAATTCCTCACCTGGATTGAGACGGTGATCGCCTCGCTCAATTTCCGCGACAGCGAGTTCGATGAGTTTATCGAAACCGTCTCGTTTTACGTTATCAATCGCCTGCGCCACCACCGTGAAGAGCAGCAGGTGGCGGATGATATTCCTCAGTGGCTGCGCTCCACCGTCGAGGTGATGCACGACAAACTGAAGTTCAGTGAGAACGCGCTGGAAAATATGGTCATGCTCTCCGGAAAGTCGCAGGAGTATCTCACCCGCGCGACCCAGCGTTATTATCGCAAAACGCCGGTGCAGATTATTAATGAAATACGCATTAATTTCGCCAAGAAACAGCTGGAAATAACCAATTATTCGGTTACGGATATTGCTTATGAGTCGGGTTATAGCAGTCCAAGTCTGTTTATTAAAACCTTTAAAAAATTCACCTCATTTACCCCGAACAGTTATCGCAAAAATCTCACGGTAATTAATTAACCTCCGGCGGCATGGCCGCCGGAATATCGACTTTAAAACTTGCCCATAGTAAATGGGAGGGGCGCGCTATACCCACTGGCAGCCCTCAGGGAGATAAATATGCAAAAGAAATTGAAAGTAGTCACTATCGGTGGCGGCAGCAGTTATACCCCGGAGTTACTCGAAGGCTTTATTAAACGCTATGACGAATTGCCGGTCAGCGAATTATGGCTGGTGGATGTGGAAGAGGGGCAGCAGAAGCTGGATATTATTTTTGACCTTTGCCAGAGAATGGTCAAAAAGGCCGGGGTGCCCCTTACCGTGCATAAAACCCTGGATCGCCGCCTGGCGCTGCAGGGTGCCGATTTTGTCACCACCCAGCTTCGCGTCGGGCAACTGAAGGCCCGCGAACTGGATGAACGCATCCCCCTGAGCCACGGCTATCTGGGGCAGGAGACCAACGGGGCAGGCGGCCTGTTTAAAGGGCTGCGCACCATTCCGGTCATTTTCGACATCATTAAGGACGTACAGGCGATCTGCCCCCAGGCCTGGGTGATCAACTTTACCAACCCGGCCGGGATGGTGACCGAAGCGGTCTATCGCCATACGGGCTTTAAACGCTTTATCGGCGTTTGTAACATTCCTATCGGCATGAAGATGTTTATCCGCGACGTGCTGGCGTTGAGTGTGGATGACGACCTCTCCATCGACCTGTTCGGCCTCAACCACATGGTCTTTATTAAAGATGTGCTGGTAAACGGGCAGTCGCGCTTTGCCGAACTGCTGGACGGGGTGGCCAGCGGCAGCCTGAAGGCCGCGTCGGTGAAAAATATCTTCGACCTGCCGTTCAGTGAAGGGCTGATCCGCTCCCTGAATCTGCTGCCTTGCTCCTATCTGCTTTACTACTTCAAGCAGAAAGAGATGCTGGCCATCGAAATGGGCGAATATTACAAGGGCGGCGCCAGGGCCCAGGTGGTGCAGAAGATCGAAAAACAGCTCTTTGAGCTTTATAAAGATCCCGAGCTGAACGTGAAGCCGAAGGAGCTGGAGCAGCGCGGCGGCGCCTACTATTCCGACGCTGCCTGCGAGGTGATCAACGCCATTTACAATGACAAACAGGCCGAGCATTACGTCAACGTGCCGCATTATGGCCACATTGAGAATATCCCGGCCGACTGGGCGGTAGAGATGACCTGCATCCTCGGGCGCGACGGCGCCACGCCGCATCCGCGCATCACCCGTTTCGATGACAAGGTGCTGGGGCTGATTCACACCATCAAAGGCTTTGAGGTGGCCGCCAGCCAGGCCGCGATTAGCGGTGAGCTGAACGATGTACTGCTGGCGCTGAATCTCAGCCCGCTGGTGCACTCGGACAGGGATGCGGAAATCCTGGCGCGTGAGCTGATCCTCGCCCATGAAAAATGGCTCCCGGCTTTTGCCGCCACTATTGATAAACTGAAAAGCGAACAGCGTTAAGAGGGGTCACGATGGACAATGTGCTGATCGTCAATGCCGATGATTTCGGGCTATCGAAGGGGCAGAACTACGGCATCGTCGAGGCCTGCCGACACGGGGTGGTCACCTCCACCACCGCCATGGTCAACGCCGACGCTATCGACCATGCGGCGGCCCTGAGCCGGGATCTGCCCGGGCTCGGCATCGGGATGCACTTTGTGCTGACGCTCGGCATGCCGCTGACCATAATGCCGGGGCTGACCCGCGACGGGCAGTTGGGGAAATGGATCTGGGAGATGGCAGAGCAGGGCAGCCTGCCGCTGGAGGAGATTGCCCGGGAGCTGGATTGCCAGTTTAACCGCTTTGTCGATCTCTTCGGGCGTGAGCCAACGCATATCGACAGCCATCATCACGTCCATATGATCCCGGCCATTTTCCCGCTGGTAGCGGAGTTTGCCCGGCGCAAAGGGGTGGCCCTGCGCGTCGATCGCAGTGAAGGTTCATGGAAGTCTGTGACTGAGCTGCCTGCCACCACCGACGGGTTCAGCAGTGCGTTTTACGGCGAAGAGATTAGCGAAGCGCTGTTTTTGCAGGTGCTGGATCGCTCGCTGGCGCAGGGGGAGCAATCTCTGGAGGTGATGGCCCATCCGGCGTTCATCGACAATACCCTGCGTAAAAGCGCCTACTGCTGGCCGCGGCTGGCCGAGCTGGAGGTGTTAACCTCCGCGTCGCTTAAACAGGCGATTGCCGTTCGGGGATATCGTCTGGGGAACTTCAGCGATCTGTAAAAGAGCGCCGGGTGGATAAACCACCCGGCGTTTTTTAGGCCGGTATAGAGGCAATTTTACTGCTGCGCGACCACACCCGGTGCGCCGCCAGCAGGTTCAGCAGCTCATCGGTAAAGGCGCTGTCTGCGCTATCACCCTCTACAATCCCCTCTTCACCCTGGTCCGCCACCTTCAGCAGCGTTTTGAACTGCCGGGCATCGCCTGCCAGCGCAATGGGTTTAAGGTGCTTATAGGCTTCCAGCAGGTAGTAGTTGGCGTCGCCGTTATCCAGCAGGCTCTGAATATCGCCGCAGGGCACGACCACCGCATCCACCGTCAGGGACGGGGAGCCGGCAAAGGTTGCGGCGATGGGCAGTACGGAGCCGTCATCGGCGACCACTTCGCCCATGCGCGCATAGAGCAGTTTGGCATGCACGCCTCTGGACTTCAGCGCCTGCAACACTGCCAACACGTCCGATGAGCGGGTTTTGGCGTTCAGCAGCACCGCCACCACCCGACCCTTGATATCCCCGCCGGGAACGGCATAGAGGCTGAGGGAAGGGTCTTTCTTCAGGTTATTAACATCTTTTGGCGGCGCGATGTGACGCTGCCCATCGGTGAGGGTAATCCCGAGATTTTCCGCCACCCCCTGGGCAAGGGTGATATCAATGTGAGCCAGCTGGTCGACAACACGCTCGCGAATATAGGCCCGCACCACTTTGCTCAGCTCAAAGCTGAAGGCGCCAATAATATGCTGCTGCTCGACGGGAGTCTGGCTCTGCCAGAAAAGACGCGGATGCGCGTAGTACTCCCCAAACGATGGGCTGCGTTCGCGCACTTTGTGGCCTTCCACGCGCTCCTGGTATGACTCAAAGCCGCCGCGTTTCGGGGCCGGAGGCGTTTCGCGCGGCCAGTTATCGTTGATCGAGTTCGGCTCGTAGTTTGCCGGGTTGGTATCGATCTCCATGCGGTGCATGCCGTCACGCTGGAAGTTGTGATACGGGCAGGTCGGACGGTTAATCGGAATTTCGTGGAAGTTCGGTCCACCAAGACGGCTGATCTGCGTATCGGTATAGGAGAAGAGGCGGCCCTGCAGCAGCGGATCGTTGGTGAAATCCAGCCCCGGGACAATATGGCCCGGGTGGAACGCGGCCTGCTCGTTCTCGGCAAAGAAGTTATCCGGGTTACGGTTAAGCACCATTTTGCCCACCAGCTGTACCGGCACCAGCTCTTCCGGAATCAGCTTGGTAGGATCCAGCAGGTCGAAGTCGAATTTGAACTCATCCTCTTCCGGAATGAGCTGGAATCCAAGTTCATATTCCGGATAGTCGCCCGCTTCGATGGCTTCCCACAGCTCACGGCGGTGGAAGTCCGGGTCGCGGCCGGTCAGTTTCTGCGCTTCGTCCCATACCAGCGAGGCTTTACCCGCGACCGGCTTCCAGTGGAAGCGCACAAAGGTGGCTTTCCCCTCGGCGTTGATCAGGCGGAAGGTGTGGATACCAAAACCTTCCATGGTGCGGTAGCTGCGCGGGATGCCGCGGTCGGACATCGCCCACATCACGTTATGCAGGGTCTCCGGCTGGAGCGAAACATAATCCCAGAAGGTATCATGCGCGCTCTGGCCCTGCGGAATGGCCCAGTGCGGCTCGGGTTTTACGGCGTGAACAAAATCGGGAAACTTGTGTGCGTCCTGAATAAAGAAGATCGGGGTGTTGTTCCCGACCAGATCAAAAATGCCCTCGTCGGTATAGAACTTAGTGGCGAAGCCGCGAATATCGCGCACCGTATCGGCCGAGCCGGCGCCACCCTGTACCGTGGAGAAGCGAACAAATACCGGCGTGATTTTATCCGGATCGGAAAGGAAATCGGCTTTAGTAATCTCTTTCAGGCTTTTGTAAGGCTGGAAATAGCCATGGGCGGCGGAGCCACGCGCGTGTACGATGCGCTCCGGGATACGCTCATGGTCGAAATGGGTGATTTTCTCCCGCAGGATGAAGTCTTCCAGCAGGGTCGGGCCGCGGGTGCCGGCGCGCAGGGAGTTTTGATCGTCAGCGATGCGTACCCCCTGGTTGGTGGTTAGCGGATAGTTTTCGCCGTTTTTACGCAGGCTTTCCAGGGAGTTAAGTTTTTCGTTGCCGGTGTCCGGCGCCTTCAGGCTGCCTGGCGCAGTGGGTTGCTCTCCGGGGGCGCTGGGTGCTGCCGTAGGCCGGTGGGAGCCGTCTGCGGGAGCCAGTGAATCCAAGCCTGGTTTTGCTTCAGAGTCGTCATGTACCGGGGATTGATGCGGGGTGTGGGGCTTATCATTTTGCGACATTGCACTCGTCTCCTGATTTTATGGCTGAAACGTACTTGTTTTTAACTCAAACCTTTTAACTATAGAACATCACCCGCCGCCGACTCGTTTGCGCTGCAATTTATCCTTAGTAATCTGTAACAAATACAAGGCCGGACGCGACGCAGAAAGGGCAATCGGCTATGATAAGCTTTTACTGTTTTCAGAATTTGCTTTAGTGAACCCGTCGCTTATGAAACCTCTTCGTCAACAAAACCGCCAGGTTATCAGCTACGTACCCCGCGTCGAACCCGCTCCGCCCGAACATGCCACCAAAATGGAGGCATTTCGTGATGTCTGGCTTTTACGGGGTAAGTATGTGGCGTTCGTCATGACAGGTGAGCGTTTTCAGCGTTCCCCGACCTTTACGGTCCCTGAGTCGGCCCAGCGCTGGGCTAACCAGATCCGGCAGGAGAATGAAGTCGAAGAGTAGCAGCCATAAAAAAACCGCCCGAAGGCGGTTTTTTTATGGGCAAAAGAGTCTAACGGTGCGCCAGTTCGGCGTGGTCGTCGCTCTCCAGGATAGTCTTATCGGTCTGCTTCATCCACTGGCTGGTCAGGGTGCCAGCCGTCATGGAGCCGCTAACGTTCAGGGCGGTACGGCCCATGTCGATCAGCGGTTCAACGGAGATAAGCAGCGCAACTAATGTTACCGGCAGGCCCAGCGCGGGCAGGACGATCAGCGCGGCGAAGGTAGCACCGCCGCCAACACCGGCAACCCCTGCGGAGCTGATGGTGACAATCCCCACCAGGGTGGCGATCCAGACCGGATCCAGCGGGTTAATCCCCACGGTTGGCGCAACCATCACAGCCAGCATCGCCGGGTAGAGACCCGCGCAGCCGTTCTGACCAATGGTGGCACCAAAGGAGGCAGAGAAGCTGGCAATGGATTCCGGCACGCCCAGACGACGGGTCTGCGCTTCCACGTTCAGCGGAATAGAGGCGGCGCTGGAACGGCTGGTAAAGGCGAAAGTCAGCACCGGCCATACCTTGCGGAAGTATTTCAGCGGGCTGACGCCGTTAACCGCCAGCAGAATAGCGTGAACCACGAACATGATGCCCAGGCCCAGGTAAGAGGCCACCACAAAGCTGCCGAGCTTGATGATATCCTGCAGGTTAGAGCCAGCGACCACTTTGGTCATCAGCGCCAGAACGCCGTACGGGGTCAACTGCATAACCAGACGGACCAGCTTCATTACCCAGCTCTGCAGCGTATCGATAGCGGTCAGCACGCGCTGGCCTTTCGGCGCATCTTCTTTTAGCAGCTTCAGGGCTGCTACGCCCAGGAAGGCGGCAAAAATCACCACGCTGATAATCGAAGTTGGGTTGGCGCCGGTAAGATCGGCAAACGGATTTTTCGGCACGAAGGAGAGCAGCATCTGCGGCACGGTCAGGTCGGCCACTTTGCCCGCATAGTTGGTCTGGATAGCCGTCAGGCGCGCGGTTTCTGCCGTACCCTGCACCAGCCCTTCTGCGGTGAGACCGAACAGATTAGTAACCAGCACACCCACCAGCGCGGCAATCAGCGTGGTGAACAGCAGCGTGCCAATGGTCAGGAAGCTGATTTTACCCAGTTGAGAGGCATTATGCAGACGGGCAACCGCGCTCAGAATAGAGGCGAAGACCAGCGGCATAACGATCATCTGCAGCAGCTGAACATAGCCGTTACCGACCACGTTAAACCACTGGATAGACTCTTTCAGCACCGGATTGTCGGCGCCGTAAATAGCCTGCAATGCCAGGCCAAATACCACACCCACCACCAGGCCAACCAGCACCTTTTTCGCCAGGCTCCACTGCTTATGACGCGTCTGCGCCAGCAGTAAGAGCAAGACAACGAACACTACGACGTTCGCGATTAATGGAAAGTTCATCCCCGTTCTCCTGATTTATTATCAGATCGGGCAAGGCCCGATCCTGTTGGCAAAAGGGTATCAGAATCAGGAAAAGGCGCTTATATCCAAATGGAATGGGTTATGCCAAATCGAACGATATTGGCCGTTTAACGCTCACTTTGCTGATGAATAAAGCGATTGAACTGCATTTGCAGAGAATTGATCGCCTCGGACGACCAGCGCACTGCGCCATTTTCGGGCAGGGACTGGGGCATCCAGACCGCCCAGGCAAAGAGCGCCATGCATAAAACCCGCTCGAGCTGGTTGCCTTTTTGCGGGGCGAGGATCGGCAGGCGAAAACGCCAGCGGCAGGGCCACAGCAACGGCACGCCGGCGGGGGTAAGCATATCGGCCAGAATATGGCTTAAGTAACCCAGCACCATCCCCTGGATAGCATCTGCCGGAATGAACCAGTCTTCGGGTACCTGTAAATAGAAGAGGGTGAGCCCGGCGAATACCGCCAGCAAGCTATGAGTAAAACCGCGATGGCCGCACAGGCGGGCGATGGGTTTAGAGATCCACTTCAGCCGCTGGCCGAGCAGCGACTTGGGGTGATCGATATCCGGAAGCAGGCAGGTCAACACCGCCGATGGCACGATATGCCACCAGTCGCCCTGCGCCAGCACAGGTGTAAGCTCAGCGTTCTTGGCAAACACTGCACAGGCGAGAGAAAAAAGGAGGTGGCCTTCCGCCGTCATGATAAAACCCACTAAACTGTCGATTCATCCAGTATAGGGTTTTTATACAGTAGACGGAAGTAGTGACGGTGTAACTCTTTGTCACAAATTCTGTTAACGGGCCAGCCAGCCGCCGTCTACCGCCAGGGTATAGCCGTTAATATAGTCAGAGGCCGAAGAGGCCAGGAAAACCGCCGAGCCCTGGAGATCCTCCGGCGTACCCCAGCGACCCGCCGGAATGCGATCCAGAATCTCTTTGCTACGCTGTTCGTCCTCACGCAGCTGTTGGGTATTATTGGTCGCCATGTAGCCGGGGGCGATGGCGTTAACGTTTATGCCGTGGGACGCCCACTCGTTCGCCAGCAGGCGGGTAAGGCCCAGCACGCCGCTTTTCGAGGCGGTATAGGAGGGAACGCGGATCCCGCCCTGGAAGGAGAGCATGGAGGCGATATTGATAATTTTGCCACCGGCGCCCTGTTTAATGAACTGGCGCGCCACCGCCTGCGAGAGGAAAAAGAGCGACTTCAGGTTCAGATTCATCACCTCGTCCCAGTCCTTTTCGCTAAAGGAGAGGGCATCTTCCCGGCGGATGGTTCCGGCGTTATTAATTAAAATATCGACCCGACCCATGGCAGCGACCGTTTTATCAACGATGTCGGTGAGGGTCTCCTGCCTGCTGAGATCGGCCTGAATAGCCATAAAACGTCGCCCGAGCGCTTTCACTTTTTGGGCCGTCTCTTCCGGAATTTTACGGTTCACGCCCACAATGTCGCATCCCGCCTGCGCCAGCCCCAGCGTCATCCCCTGGCCTAAGCCAGTATCACAGCCGGTAACGATGGCCACTTTTCCCGAAAGATTAAAGGCATCCAGTATCATATAGACCTCAGAAGGTAGGGTTATTGTCGTTCTGAGATAAGAGTAGGAGCGGCGAATAAGAAATACAAATTAAAGTGAAATGATGTTTCAGTAATTTTAAATGGATCCCATTTGCGGGCAACGCCGGGTTGCCCGCGGGGCGATCAACCGCGCAAACTGCCGGCGGTCAGGTCGGTGAGGGAGTGCAATTTCACATCCGCCAGCGCATAACGGACATCCTGTTGATTCTCTTCAGCGGGCACCACAATGGAGCGCATCCGTGCCGCTTTGCTGGCAATCATCCCGTTAACAGAATCTTCCAGCGCCACGCAGGCGATGGGATCGACGCCCAGCTTAGCGGCGCAGTCGAGGTAAACCTGCGGGTGCGGCTTGCTATAGGTAAGTTTTTCAGCCGAGGCGAGGGCGTCAAAGTTGTCGCGCAGCTCGAACATGGTCAGCACTTTTTCCATCATACGCAGCGGGGATGCCGACGCCAGGCCCACCAGCAATCCCTGGGCTTTACAGAGCGCAATAGCTTCACGCGCGCCGGGGAGCAGCGGGCGATACTCTTCTACAAGGCTGATGGCGCGGCTGATAATGCGGTCCGTCACCTCGGCGCGATCGGGCCCGACCCAGGGCTGCTGCGCAAACCAGAGCTCCACCACCATATCGATACGCAAACCCAGGGTGTCCGGCAGTTCGTGACGACGGGTAATATCCACGCCAAGGCTGGCCATTACTTCCAGTTCAGCACGATCCCACAGCGGCTCGGAATCAATCAGTAATCCATCCATATCAAAAATAGCAGCAATAATTTGACGCGAATTCGACATCGTAACTTCTCCATCAGGGCATCGTTCACCAGAGCATAGAGGGCAATTTATCATATTGCCTTCAAAGAGCGGGCGAAAATGACGACCAGCAGGTAGACTTAGCCACTATGTGAGCGTCTCTACAAAGAGGAAACAATGACGTATCAACAAGCTGGACGCATAGCTATTCTGAAACAGGTAGCAGGCTGGGTGATCTTTATCCCGGCGGTGATCTCCACCATTATCTCCCTCCTGAAATTTATGTATGACCACAGTGAAAAGCAGGCCGGGATTAACGCCGTGATGCTTGATTTCGCTCACGTCATGATCGAGATGATGCGTTTCAACACCCCTTTCTTAAACATTTTCTGGTTTAACTCGCCGACGCCCGACTTCAGACAGGGCCTCAATATCGGCTTCTGGATAATTTACGCGCTGATCTTTGTTGCGCTGGCGCTCCAGGCGTCGGGCGCGCGCATGCGTCGTCAGGCTCGCTTTGTACGCGAAGGGGTGGAAGATACGCTGATCCTTGAGAAGGCAAAAGGGGCTGAGGGGATGACCCGGGAGCAGATCGAATCGCGCATTGTGGTGCCAAACCACTCCATTTTTCGGCAATTTTTCCCGCTCTATGTACTGCCGGTGCTGCTGATTATTGCCAGCTACTTCTTCTTTTCGCTGCTTGGATTCCTGTAGCAACTTTTAGCCGGGCAGCCAGGCTGCCCGGCTGGATCCCTTATGCCGCTAACACCCTGTCCAGCGCCTTCTGGGCAATAACCAGATGCTGGCCACCGAACAGAATGGCGCGATTCAGCAGGGTATAGAGCTGATAGACAGGCTGCCGGTCAAGGAAGTCCGGCGGCAGCGGCGAAACGGCCTGATAGCCGTCGTAAATCTGCGGGGGCTGCTCCGGGTGCAGCGGTAACATCGCGAGGTCGCACTCCCGGTCGCCCCAGTAGCAGGCGGGATCAAAAATATAAGGGCCGTTCGGACCCAGCGCGCAGTTATCTGACCAGAGATCCCCGTGCAGCAGGGACGGCTGCGGTTGATGCGAGGCCAGCCGCTGCTGGATATGCTCGACAATGGCGTCGATATTGCCAAACTCCATCCCTTTCTCCGCAGCCAGCTCCAGCTGCCAGCCGATGCGCTGTTCGGCAAAGAAGGTCGACCAGCGGCGTTGCCAGGCGTTGGGCTGAGGGGTAGTGGAGAGATCGTTGTCGAAATCGAGACCAAACTGCGGCTGATCGCTCCACTGATGCAGGCGGGCAATCTGCTGGCCAAGGATAAAGGCGTTATGCGCATCCAGCGGACGGGCAGGGAGATACTCCATCACCAGAAAGCTGTAATCCCGGTCGCTGCCAACGGCCAGCACCTCCGGGACATGCACCGTTTTGCTACGGGAGAGCAGCTCCAGCTGGTCGGCCTCTGCCGTGAAAATGGGCAGTAGCTCGCGTTCATCACATTTTACGAAGAGATCGCGTCCCGCATAGCGCAAATGCCATGCGGCATGGATCTCTCCGCCCGGCAGCTCGTTACGCAGTTCAATTTCACCTTCGCCCAGTTGTTCACGTAAAAGATGACTGATAGCCTGCCACATGTGCTCTCTCCCATGTTGTCTGCCAGATCATAACGTTAGCGTAAAACGGCGGTTAAAAAATACGATGTAACGCACATCTGCGCCCCCCGGTTACGGTTTGCGCATTTATTGCTACTGCTTATGCCACTCTTCCCAGGTGGTGACGTCGATAGTGGGCTCTTTGCCCGTGGCGCTTTCAACCAGCCCTTTGGCCAGCGCCGCCACCTCTTCTTTACTCAGCGGGCTTATCAGGCCGTAGGTGTTGGGGCCGAGATCGTGGAGCGTGCCATCTTCATCGGTCAGGGTCAGCAGAAAACCGCTGCGCGAAAGATTATTGTTGATTTCATTGAGTTCAGTCAGCGAGTCTTCATGAACTTTTACGGTTACCACGTAGCGGGTGATATCGCCACTGCTCATATTTCACCTCATTGTTAAGATGGAAATTTTTAGCATAGTTGATACAGACGGAATGGCGACCCCTCCGGCCCACCGAAGGGGCGGCTATTACGCGCGGGCCAGATACTGGTAGATCTTTTCGGTATCTTCCAGGGAGCACAGGCGCGTGCCTTGATTAATAGTGGCAGCACTCCCGGCCGCTACGCCGTAGCGGACCATCTCCTGCAGAGAGGCGCCCTCTGCCAGCTTGAGCGTCATGGCACCCACCATGCTATCGCCTGCGCCAACGGTGCTCTGGCTTTTCATCGGCGGCGGCACGACCTGAACACAACCCGTTGCGTCCACCGCCAGCGCGCCCTGCGGGCCGAGCGAGACGACGACCCGGTGGGCTTTACCGCTTTTTACCAGCTCTTCGGCGGCGGTTCGCACGTCATCCGGCTGGGTAAGATCGCGTTTTACCAGCGCGCTCAGCTCTTTCTGGTTGGGTTTTACCAGTTCAATATTCCCCAACGCCAGCGCCGCCGTCAGGGCATCGCCGGAGCTGTCAACGATGCAGCGGATACCCTGTTGCTGCGCCGCTTTAATCAGCTGGGTCAGTTTTTCGGTTTTCACGCCAGGGGGCAGGCTGCCGCTGATGACGAGGATGGCGCCGCTCTCAATTGCCAGCACTTTCTCCTCCAGCTGGCGAAACTCGTCATCGCTTAGCGTGGCACCGGGCATCACAAAGCGATACTGCTCGCTGCTGGATTCAACATGAACGTGCAGGTTCTGGCGCGTCCAGTCACGGGCATCTACCGTTTCTACCGCAACCTGCTCATCGGCAAGAAGCGCGACCAGATGCTCGCCCGTAGCGCCTCCAGCGGGAAATATCGCGGTCGCTTTACCGCCCAGGTGGGTGATAGCGCGCGCCACGTTGATACCGCCGCCGCCCGGCTCAAAAACCGGCGCGCTGCAACGTAGCTTTCCTTCCGGATACATTTGCGCGGTAAGGGTAGCGCTATCCAGCGAAGGTGAGAGCGTCAAGGTATAGATACGGATCATTTTAACCTCCCTTTTTTATGAACAGCATTAATCCTGGCACCGATGCGGCAAGAACGAAAGTAATTAACAATATGATTTCTCATATAAATATCTTTACAAGACCCGACGAATTTATATGAATTAAAAATTGGTTTGAGATCCTTCTTATTCAAAAAATGAAATAAGAAATCATTGCTATGTTATTTGAGCCTTTTTATAATTTGTTACCTTTCTGAGGACGGCTTCTCATTGATCCTAAAGAAAGTTTCCGGGACCGTGATGGTCTCTTTTTTTGTTGTACGGACTCTTTATAAATGAAGCTCTTGAAGACAGTACCCGCTGCGCTGATGCTGGCGGGAGGCGTGTTTGCGTCCCTTAATGCTAACGCCGATGATTCCGTTTTTACTGTCATGGATGATCCCTCCACTGCGCAGAAACCTTTTGAAGGCAACCTTAACGCAGGTTATCTGGCGCAATCCGGTAACACGAAAAGCTCATCTCTGACCGCTGACACCAACATGACCTGGTATGGCAATACCACTGCCTGGTCGCTGTGGGGGAATGCCAGCAATACGTCATCCAACGATGAGCGCTCTTCCGAAAAATATGCGGTGGGTGGACGTAGCCGTTACAACATGACCGATACCGACTACCTGTTTGGCCAGGCAAGCTGGCTGACCGACCGTTACAACGGCTATCGCGAACGTGACATCGTAACCCTGGGTTATGGTCGTCAGTTCCTGAGTGGCCCGGTCCACAGCTTCCGTTTAGAATTCGGTCCGGGCGTGCGCTATGACGAATATACCGACGGCGATAATGAAACCCAGCCGCTGGGCTATGCTTCGGGCACATACGCATGGCAAATGACCGACACCGCGAAATTTACGCAGGGTGTTTCCGTATTTGGCGCTGACGACACCACCGTCAACTCTGAAACGGCCCTCAACGTGGCGATTAACGAACATTTCGGCCTGAAAGTCGCCTACAACGTGACCTGGAACTCTGAGCCGCCATCAACGGCACCGGAACATACCGACCGCAGAACGTCGATTTCTCTGGGCTACAAAATGTAATTATGACGGGTCAGTTATTGCTGGCCCGTTTTTAATTTTTGTGCTGATAAATAATAAACGCTGTTTTAAAAAATCACCTGCAGCCGGTATCTCCATATTTCCTCCATAATTCACCGTTCCGACAGTTAATCAATTTATTTGACACGAATTGATAACTATTCTGACTAGGCAAAAGTGTGATCCAGATCTACACTTGTGTTACGGGCTTAATATTGCCTGCTGTAGAACGGTATTAATTCAGCAAGAGAAAATCATCATGAATAAAATCAAAGCTGCAACGGCAGCAATGGTGCTTTCTGCACTCTCATTCGGCGTTTTTGCCGCTGATTCAGTATATAAACCTGCCAGTGACACAAATAGCCAAATCGGTATTTCCCGGGCCTCAGACGTTGAAGCCGGCTCTAACATCGCGCCAGGCTCACAGTCTACCGGCCAGTCTATGGACGATGCTTTTAACGTACATATGCTGGTGGCGGGTGAATGGTCCTGACGGTCATTATTAATGGCGGTTGCCTGACTTCAGGTAATCACGCTAAATGAAAAAAACCGGATAATGATGTACCGGTTTTTTTATTTATAAATTGCTGTAAAGTTATTTAAAACCAAATTTCAGACGCCAGGCGTTTCTGCCAGATAATTCTGAGTCGTTTCCGGCAGGGGAGAGACTATCCCCAAATCATGGCTGCCCAGCGTAACAATAGCATTGCAGCACAGATGGCAATTAACACGACCACCATCTTCCAGTGTTTTTTCGAAAAGCGTTTTGTTGGCATAATTGCATCCCTGAACGTGTGTCAGCCCAGTCTAACAAAATAGCTGCCAGGTTGTCCCTTTCCGCCAGAAAGGAGAGCGGGAGCCTTAAAACCAGTGAAATTTGTTCGCCAGAATCAGTACAACTCCGACCGCAGAAAGAATATTCAGCACGACAACGGTTCGACTTGATACGTTCATGTTATGCCCCGGTATGTTCAAAGGACCAGTTCAAGAATAGCGCAGCGGATACGTATTGCGAGTGTTCGGGCTTAAAGTCACCCGAAAGTACCAGAAAGGCCAATCTGACCCCGGAGGGTGTTTTCACCCTTTTGTTAGTGTTACCATCAGCAAGCCGATCGTAAATCGCCACAAGTCTGATTTCGATCCCGTGGATGATTGTGGGCCAATTTGACGATTGTTGGTCAGATGGCCTTGCAATCCACTGTAAATCAAAGATTATTTTCTTTGCATATGCTCTTATGTGTGGGGCATCACTGCAAATAAGGACATAAAATGCCTGTTATTACTCTTCCTGATGGCAGCCAACGCCATTTTGACCATGCTGTAAGCCCAATGGATGTCGCACTGAACATCGGTCCTGGCCTGGCAAAAGCCACCATCGCCGGCCGTGTCAATGGTGAACTGGTAGACGCTTCCGATCTGATTGAAAACGATGCGCAGCTCTCTATCATCACCGCGAAAGACGAAGAGGGTCTGGAGATCATTCGTCACTCCTGTGCGCACCTGTTAGGCCATGCTATTAAGCAGCTGTGGCCAAACACCAAAATGGCCATCGGCCCGGTGATCGACAACGGCTTCTACTATGACGTTGATCTCGACCACACCCTGACCCAGGAAGATATCGACGCGCTCGAAAAACGTATGCACGAGCTCGCCGAAACCAACTATGACGTCATCAAGAAGAAAGTAAGCTGGCACGAAGCGCGTGAAACCTTCGTGAACCGTGGCGAGAGCTACAAAGTTTCTATTCTTGACGAAAATATCGCCCATGATGATAAGCCTGGCCTGTACCATCATGAAGAATATGTCGACATGTGCCGCGGTCCGCACGTGCCGAACATGCGTTTCTGTCATCACTTTAAGCTGATGAAAATCGCCGGCGCCTACTGGCGTGGCGACAGCAACAACAAAATGTTGCAGCGCATCTACGGTACCGCATGGGCAGACAAAAAAGCCCTGAACGCCTACCTGCAGCGTCTGGAAGAGGCCGCAAAACGCGACCACCGTAAAATTGGTAAGCAGCTCGACCTGTATCATATGCAGGAAGAGGCGCCTGGTATGGTCTTCTGGCATAACGACGGCTGGACCATTTTCCGTGAACTGGAAACCTTTGTGCGCTCCAAGCTGAAAGAGTACCAGTACCAGGAAGTAAAAGGTCCGTTCATGATGGACCGCGTGCTGTGGGAAAAAACCGGCCACTGGGAAAACTACAAAGATGCGATGTTCACCACCTCTTCTGAGAACCGTGAATACTGCATTAAGCCGATGAACTGCCCGGGCCACGTGCAGATCTTCAACCAGGGGCTAAAATCTTACCGCGACCTGCCGCTGCGTATGGCGGAGTTCGGTAGCTGTCACCGCAACGAGCCGTCAGGCGCGCTGCATGGCCTGATGCGTGTCCGCGGCTTTACCCAGGACGACGCCCACATCTTCTGTACTGAAGATCAGGTCCGTGACGAAGTAAACGCTTGTATTCGTATGGTCTACGATATGTACAGCACCTTCGGCTTCGAGAAAATCGTCGTCAAGCTCTCAACGCGTCCGGAAAAACGTATCGGTAGCGATGAGACCTGGGATCGTGCTGAGGCGGACCTGGCCGTCGCTCTGGAAGAAAACGGTATTCCATTTGAATACCAGCTGGGCGAAGGCGCGTTCTATGGTCCAAAAATTGAATTTACCCTGTATGACTGCCTCGATCGCGCATGGCAGTGCGGTACTGTACAGCTGGACTTCTCCCTGCCGCAGCGTTTAAGCGCCTCTTATGTTGGCGAAGACAACGAGCGTCAG
>Ga0153917_1000255_pt1 | contig 43211 bp, 33 predicted proteins | sample TSFL001MetaG_FD_104695 | JGI IMG/M metagenome (GOLD analysis project Ga0153917, IMG submission 104695) | Attine ant fungus gardens microbial communities from Florida, USA - TSFL001 MetaG | ecosystem: Host-associated > Fungi > Mycelium > Unclassified | place: USA: Florida, Paynes Creek Historic... | reverse complement strand
TGCGCTTCGAGAGCGCTGCACGCGGCCGACGCGGGTGGGACGAATCCTCTTTCACGGCTTCCGACAGGCAGAGACTGCCAGACAGAAACCAGGGGAAAGCCTAGCCCAGAGCGGCGCGCCGCGCAAACTCGCCGGTCGACGCCGCGGACGGCGTCCGCCCGACCACACATCCGCCACCGGAAGGACCAGCATCATCGTGAGCGACCCCACCTCGACCGAGCGCGAGCAGCCCGACGCCGACGCCCAGGCCGTCTCCCCCGAGGAGTACGGAGAGCTGCTGCGCGACATCGGCGACGTGCCCGCGGTCGAGCTCATCACGACGATCGCCGTGCACCTCATGAGCGCCGCCGCCGTCAAGTGCGGCCTCGGCGCCGAGGACGCGGACGACGAGAAGGACCTCGACGAGGCGCGCAAGCTCATCAGCGCCCTCGCCGGCCTCATCACGGCGAGCCTCCCCTACCTCGGCGACCACCACGCGCGCCCCCTGCGCGACGGCCTGCGCTCGCTGCAGCTCGCGTTCCGCGAGGCGTCCCCCGTGCCGGATGCCGTCGGCAAGGGTCCCGGCGAGGATCTCACGGGCCCCGTCTTCGGCTAGCCCGCGGCCGGCGAGCAGCGGCGCGCCTCCCGCGCCCCGCGCTCCCGGCGTCCGAGGAATCGCCCCGCTCGATCGTCGAGCCGGGGCGATTCCTCGTCTCCGGCGGGCAGACCCTCGGGCGGACGGAAGGGCGCCCGTCAGCGGCCCTCGAGGATGCCGCTCGGCCCGTTCGGCTCAGCCCGCCCGCCGCCGCTCGGACGACCGGCCCTGCCGCTCGAGACGCCGCCGAGCGCGCTCGCGCCGCCGCTGCGGCGACGACTCGTGGCCGCCGGGATGCGCGCGGCGGTGCCAGCGGAAGAGCGCCTCGAGCGCGCAGGCGCCGAGCGCCGCGACGAACAGCGTCCAGCCGAGCAGGCCCCCGGCCGGAATCCGGAACTCGAAGAAGCCGGTCACGATTGGCGCGAGCATGAGCGCCACGAGGGCGACGTGCATGACGACCAGCAGCAGCCATCGCACGAGGTCGAGCGGCCGGATGAGCACGTTCAGGATCCACAGGCCGAGCAGGGCGAGCACGAGGCAGGAGGCCGTGCGCGCCTCCATGACGTCGGCGCCGAGCAGGCGCGCCGCGAGGTTGACGCCCAGGATGCCGAGCGTCACCACGACGCCGGTGGGGATCGCGAACGAGAGCGAGCGGCGCAGGTAGCCGGGCTGGTAGCGCCGCACGTTGGGCAGCAGCGCGAGCAGGAACCCCGGCAGGCCGAGGGTGATGCCGTCGAGCACGGAGAGCTGCCGCGGCAGGAACGGGAAGCCCCACAGCAGCGCGCCGAACGCGATGCCGATGAGGAACGAGTAGGCCGTCTTCGAGAGGAAGAGCATCGAGACGCGCTCCACGTTCGCGATCGCCTGCCGACCCTCCGCAACCACGCGCGGCAGGTGCGAGAAGCGGCCGTCGAGGAGCACGAGCCGCGAGACGGCCCGCGTCGCCGCGGCGCCGCCTCCCATCGCGATGCCCAGGTCGGCCTCCTTGAGCGCGAGGATGTCGTTCACGCCGTCCCCGGTCATGGCGACCGTGTGCCCGTTCGCCTGCATCGCCTTGACCATCTCGCGCTTCTGCTCGGGCGTCACCCGGCCGAAGACCGCGTTCCGCTCGAGCGCCTCGGCCATCCCGGCCGGGTCCTCGGGCAGCGTGCGCGCGTCGACGCCGGCGTCCGTCTCCAGCCCGACCTGACGTGCGACGGCCGCCACCGTGCGCGGGTCGTCTCCGGAGATGACGCGGAGCGAGACGCCCTCGGCGCGGAAGTACTCGATCGTCTCGCGGGCGTCGTCGCGGATGCGTTCACGCAGCGTGACGAGCACGTGCGGCACGAGCCCCGGCGGGAGCGTCGCCCGGTCGTCCGACTCGCGCGGGGCGATCGGGGCCTCAGCGCGGGCCAGCACCATGACGCGCTTGCCGGCTGCGGCCAGCCCGGCCACGCGGTCGAGGGCGGCATCCGTGTCGGGATCGCCGCGGCCGGCGTCCAGCACGATCTCGGGCGCGCCGAGCACCCAGCTGCCGGCGATGCCGGGCACCGCCCGCTGCGCCGCCGCGTCGAAGACGAAGGCGCTCCACTTGCGCGCCGAGGAGAAGACCACCGAGTCGACCGGCGTCGCTCCCCCGTGCTCGGCGAACGCCTCGCCGAGGGCCCTGGCCGAGGCGTTGGCGTTCTCGTCGGCCGCCATGGCGGCGAGCACGCGGCGCCACGGACTGGGCGACGTGGAACCCCGCCGGCCGGATTCGCCGGCGCCCGCCGGGCTCTCGTGCGCCTCGTCGAACTCGAAGACGCCCTCGGTGAGCGTCCCCGTCTTGTCGAAGCACACGACGTCGACGCGGGCGAGCCCCTCCACCGCCGGAAGCTCCTGCACGAGCACGCTGTGCCGGGCGAGCTTCACGGCGCCGACGGCGAAGGCGATGCTGGTGAGCAGCACGAGCCCGAGCGGCACCATGGCGATGGCGGCGCCGATCGCGCCGACGATCGCGCGCTGCCACTCGCCCGTCTCGAAGGCGTGCGCCCAACCGCCGGCGTGCTGCATCTGGCCGTTGACGACGACGAGCATGACGGGCGCGAGCAGCCAGGTGATCCAGCGCAGGACGCGGTTGAGCCCGCTGCGGATCTCGGAGCTCACGAGCGAGAAGCGCCGCGCCTCGCGCGTGAGCCCGGCCGCGAAGGCCTCCTCCCCCACGCGGAGCACGATCGCCCGGCCCGAGCCGCCGACGACGGCCGAGCCCGAGAGCACCTGGTCTCCGCGGCGCTTGGCCACGGGGTCCGACTCTCCGGTGAGCAGCGCCTCGTCGAGCGAGAGGCCGTGCGACTCGACGACGACGGCGTCCGCGGGCACCTGGTCGCCCGAGCGCACCACGATCACGTCGTCCGGGACGACGCCCTCGCGGGCGATCTCGTGCTCGACGCCGTCGCGCACGACCCGCGCGTGCGGCGCGTTGAGCAGCGCCAGCTCGTCGAGCGACTTCTTCGCCCGGTACTCCTGGAGCACGCCGATGACGGCGTTCGCGACGGCGGAGAAGCCGAAGAGGGCGTCGCGCCAGGCGCCGACGAGCAGGAGCAGCAGGAACGAGCCGCCGACGATCGCGTTGAACAAGGTGAAGACGTTCGCGCGCAGGATGCTCCACATGCTGCGGCTCGAGGCGTCGTGCGAGCGATTGACGCGGCCGGCGGCCACGCGCTCGTCGACCTGCGCGGCGGTGAGGCCCGTGGCGGGGACCTCGGGGATCTCCGACTCCTCGAGGTGCGGCGCAGCCGCCGGGGCGACCTCGGTGGAGCGGGGATGCGATCCGGGATGCGATCGTGCGCGCGAGCGCGGACGGGAGGCGTCGCCGGCATGATCCCGATCTCGGCGTCGGGATGCCGCGGGACGGGCCGCGCCCGCCTGGTCGGCATCGGCGGCGGCCCGGGGCGCGTCGCCGTGGGCCTCGCCGCCGGCTCCCTCGGGCGCGGAGGCCGATGGGGCGCTCGGCTCCGCGGCCGAGTGCTCGTGGGTCGGGTCGTGGTGCGCGTGCACCATGGGGTTCCTCGGTAGTCGGCCCGGCCACGCGCGTCACCCGTCTGGCGGGGTCGCGGTCAGTCGCGCGGCGGTCGGCGGCGCAAGCCTAACCACGACCGGTGACGCGATCGTCTCGACTCCGAGGGCTGCGACGGCGCAGCGGTCTCCGGGCCGGCCGCGGCCGCGGCGCCCTCCGGAGTCCGAGCGGCCCGCAGCGAGAGCCCGAGCGAGTCGGCCCGCGTCGCCACTGACTCGCTCGTCGACCAGGCCGCCTGCAGTCGCGCCACGAGCGCGTCGCGCGCCTCGGGGCTCGCATCCGCGTCGACCTCGAGGGTCACGACGACCTCCGGGCCGGCGAAGCGGGCGAACGGATCGCCAGGGGCGATCTCGACGCCGCGCACGAGCGCCTCCTCGACGGCGGGAGCGGCGATGTCGCGCGCGAGCGCCTCGTCAGTCCAGGCAGGCGTCCAGGGGACGTCCTGCGCGATGGCCCACACGGCGGGGCGGCGCACGACGAACTCGGTGGGCGCGGTGGCGTCGACGACGATGACCTCGCTGCCCTCGGCGACGACGGAGAGCGCGGCGCGGCGCATGAGCGCCGGCACGGGGCGCGCCTTCGGATCCCACGAGCGCATGGCCTCGGTCGAGGTGAAGAGCGGCACGGCGCGCCGCCCGTCGGGCGCCGCGACCGTCACGATCGAGAGCTCGGCGCTCTTGTCGACGGTGACGCCGTGTTCGTTCTCCCCGGACTCGCCGAGCCGGGCGACGAGCGGCACGAGCACTCGGGCCTCGCGGAGCGCGTCGACCACGGCGTCCTGACCTGCCTCACCGGCTCGGAACGCGGCCATCGCCGCCGCGAACGCCGCCGGCGAGGTGCCGTCGTCGTCCTGGAAGGGGTGCTCGTGCAGCTCGCGGCCGGCCCACGGCTGCCCCGCCGAGTCGGACTCGGAGGGCGTGAACCGGCCGCGGAGGTGCTCGGGGAGCTCGTGCGCCACGGTGTGCTAGTTCGACGAGACGTCGATGGCCTCGCGCAGCGTGAACGCGCCCGCGTAGAGCGCCTTGCCGACGATGGCGCCCTCGAGGCCCTGCGGGACGAGGCCGCGCAGCGCGATGAGGTCGTCGAGGCTCGACACGCCGCCCGAGGCGATGACGGGACGGTCGGTGCGGTCGAGGATCTGCTGCAGCAGGTCGATGTTCGGGCCCTTGAGCGTGCCGTCCTTCGTGACGTCGGTCACGACGTAGCGGGCGCAGCCCGCATCCTCGAGCCGGTCGAGCACCTCCCACAGGTCGCCGCCGTCGCGCGTCCAGCCGCGCGCCGCGAGCGTCGTGCCGCGCACGTCGAGGCCGACCGCGACGAGCTCGCCATAGCGCGCGATGACGCTGGCCGCCCACTCGGGGTTCTCGAGCGCGGCCGTGCCGAGATTGATGCGCTTGACGCCGGCGTCCACGGCGCGCTCGAGCGACTCGTCGTCGCGGATGCCGCCGGAGAGCTCGACGTTGACCCCGCGCATCGAGCGGATGACGCGCCGGATGACGGCCCGGTTCTCGCCGCGTCCGAACGCCGCGTCGAGGTCGACCAGGTGGATCCACCGGGCGCCCTGCTCGGCCCAGTCGTTCGCCGCATCGACGGGGTCGCCGTAGGAGGTCGCCGAGTCGGCCTCGCCCTGCACGAGGCGCACGGCCTTGCCGTCGGCGATGTCGACGGCCGGGAAGAGGACGAGTTCGGGCGACGTGTTGAATTCGCTCACCGGGAGCTCCTTGAAGATCTCGTGGTTCGAAGTGTGAGGGGTGGATGCCGCGAGGGCGCGGTCGAGAGCGGCTCGCGACCGCCGTCGCGTCAGAGCGTGGAGACCCAGTTGCGCAGCAGCGCGATGCCGGCGTCTCCCGACTTCTCGGGGTGGAACTGGGTGGCCGAGAGCGGGCCGTTCTCGACCGCGGCGATGAACTCGCCGCCGTAGTCGGCCGTGGTGACGTGCACGGGCCGCGCGTTCGGGTGCGGGTGCAGGTCGAGGGTCTTCGCCGCGTACGAGTGCACGAAGTAGAAGCGCTCGCCGGCGATGCCGCGGAAGAGCGCGGAGCCCTCGGGCGCGCGCACGTGGTTCCAGCCCATGTGCGGGAGCACGGGGGCGTCGAGACGGGTCACCTCGCCCGGCCACTCGCCGAGGCCTTCGACGCGCTCGCCGCCCTCGACGCCCGCCTCGAAGAGCACCTGCATGCCCACGCAGATGCCGAGCACCGGGCGACCGCCGGCGAGCCGGCGGCCGATGAGCTCGCCCAGCCGGTGCGCGTTCGCGCGCTCCATGACGTGGGCGAAGCTGCCGACGCCGGGCACGAGAAGGCCGTCCGCCTCGCTCGCCCGCTTGCGGTCGCCCGTGAGCTCGACGTCGGCGCCCGCCGCCTCGAGCGCCTTGACGGCCGAGTGCACGTTGCCCGACTCGTAGTCGAAGACGACGACGCCGGGGCGCGATCCGGCCGCGCTCACAGGGCGCCCTTCGTCGAGGGGATGCCGACGACCTCGGGGTCGCGCCGCTTCGCCGCGCGGAAGGCGCGGGCGAACGCCTTGAACTCGGCCTCGGCGATGTGGTGCGGGTCGCGGCCGCGGATGACGTCGATGTGCATGGTCAGGCCGGCGTTGAAGGCGATGGCCTCGAACACGTGGCGCACCATGGAACCCGTGAAGTGGCCGCCGATGCGGTGCAGCTCGAACCCGGCCGGCTCCCCCTCGTGCACGAGGAAGGGGCGGCCGGAGATGTCGACGACGGCCGAGGCGAGCGCCTCGTCGAGCGGGGTGCGCGCGTCGCCGTAGCGGGAGATGCCGGACTTGTCGCCCAGAGCCTGGCGGATCGCCTGACCGAGCACGATGGCGGTGTCCTCCACGGTGTGGTGCACGTCGATGTCGACGTCGCCGTGGGCGCGCACGGTGAGGTCGCTCAGCGAGTGCTTCGCGAAGGCCGTCAGCATGTGGTTGTAGAAGGGCACGGTGGTCTCGATGTCGGCGCGGCCGGTGCCGTCCAGGTCGATCGTGAGCTCGACGGTGGACTCGCTCGTCGAGCGCGTGACGGTGGCGACGCGCGCGAGCCGGTCACCGGCGGCGAGCGGGTCGGCGGTGCGGGTCGGGGCCTCCGAGGTCGTCGTGCTGGAGGTCTGGGTCATCGGGTCGCCTGGGCCTTTCCGAGGGTCGCGGGAGCCACTCCGTCGCGGTCCGTGATGTCCGCGAGAGTGTCGAGGAAGAGCGTGGTCTCGGCTGTGGTGCCGGCCGTGACGCGGACCGTGCCGGGGATGCCCACGTCTCGCACGAGGATGTCGCGCTCGAGGAACCGCTCGAACATCCGGTGCGAGTCGGGCACGCCGTCGAAGAGCACGAAGTTGGCCGCCGAGGGCGCCGCGACGTAGCCGAGCGCGGTGACGCCCCGGGCGATGCGGTCGCGCTGCACGCGGATCGCGTCGACCTGCTCGAGCATGAGCGGGGCGAAGTCGAGCGCGGCGCCGGCCGCCGCCTGGGTGATCGCGGAGAGATGGTACGGCAGGCGCACGAGGCGCACGGCGTCAGCGATGACCGGGTCGGCGGCGAAGTAGCCGACCCGCGCGCCGGCGAAGGCGAAGGCCTTGCTCATCGTGCGCGAGACGACCAACCGCGGGCGGCCCTCGAGGAGCGACAGCGCGGAGGCGCCCGGCCCCTGGAACTCGACGTACGCCTCGTCGACGATGAGGATGCCGTCGGTGGCGTCGTAGGCCGCCTCGACGACCTCGAGGGGCGTCGCCGTGCCCGTCGGGTTGTTGGGCGTGCAGATGATCGTGACGTCGGGGCGCTCGCGCTCGATCGCCTCGACCACGAGCTCGCGGGAGAGCGTGAAGTCGTCGTGACGGCGCACGGGCACCCACTCGCTGTCGACGCCCTTGGTGATGAGCGGGTACATCGAGTAGGTGGGCGTGAAGCTCATGACGCGGCGCCCCGGCCCGGCGAAGGCCTGGAAGAGCTGCTGCATGATCTCGTTCGACCCGTTGGCCGCCCAGATGTTCGCGGCGGTGAGCCCGCCCCCGAGGTAGGCGGCGAGCTTCTCGCGGAGGGCGGTGAATTCGCGGTCGGGGTAGCGGTTGAGCCCGGGCACCTGCCTGGCGACCTCCTCCACGATGTGGAGCGCGACCTGCTCGGGAACCGAATGCGGGTTCTCGTTCACGTTGATGGCGACGCGGACGGACTCCTGCGGTGCGCCGTACGGGCTGAGGCCGCGCAGTGAGTCGCGCAGGGGGAGCTGGCTGAGGTCGGTCACTCCCCTATCGTACGGGGGCACGGAGGGTCGCTCAGCGCGCGGCGTCGCCGGGCGTCGCGGGCAGCACGAGGCGCTGGCCCGCCTCGACGGTCGAGCCGTGCAGCCCGTTGAGCGCCCGGATCTCCACGATGACGTCGCGCACGTCGCGGTCGCCCGCGATGCGCTCGGCGATGTCCCACAGCGACTCGCCGACGCCCACGGTGACGCTCGCACGGGGGACGGACGGCGAGGATGCCGTCGTCGCGTCGGCCGCCGAGGCGGCCTGGCCCTGGATGAAGCCGAGCCCGATGAGCAGGGCGACGGGCGCCAGGGCGATGACCGCGAGCACGATGCGGCCGCGGCGCGTGAGCCGCAGGCGCGGCTGGACGGGGCGCCCGGCGAGTGCGGGCGCGGAGACGGCATCCGTCTCGACGGCCCGGTCCTCGCGATGCGCCGGGGCGGAGTACGAGCGGGCGCGCTCGATGGGGATGACGGGGGCGACGTGCGTGATCGAGAGTGCAGCGGACATGGCGGGTTCTCCCCTCGCGGACGAGTGGCTCGGGATGCGGATGCGGGTGCCGACGGATGCTGCGCGCCGTGCCTCGCGGCCGGGGCCGACGCTGTTTCGAACATCGTGTTCGACTGAACGTTCGAATCGAACGGGTCTTTCGAAATCTTCTTCGCTTTTCAGCATGATGTCAACCCCTCCATGGACCGCTCACGGGATTCTTCGCGAGTTCGTTCGACGAAACGCTCGAATGAACATCCGTTTCTCGGATCGTTCCGCCTAGGCTGGAGACGACCCGGGAGGAGTGCACCACGCACCACCGACATTCGGTCGCGACGAGCCGCACGGACCGTGCGGAGACGGCGCGCCTCGCGGTGCGGGTCCACGGCGTCCGCCCGGGCGCCGAACGAGAACGGGGACAGACATGCCACGACGCAAGCAGAAGCCGACCTTCGATCCGGAGACCGGCCGGCCGATCCTGACCGACGTGCAGGAGCGCATCGTCAGCTGCATCGCGCAGAACGTCGCGACGCGCGGCTACCCGCCGTCGATGCGCGAGATCGGCGACGCCGTGGGCCTGTCGTCGCTGTCGAGCGTCAGCCACCAGATCGGCCAGCTGCAGGCGCGCGGCGTGCTCCGCCGCGATCCGAACACGCCGCGCGGCTACGAGTTGCTCATCGAGGTCGACGACGCCGTCGGCGGCGAGGGCGCGCACAGCCGCACGAGCGTCGCGCAGGTGCCCCTGGTCGGCCGCATCGCGGCGGGCATCCCGATCACGGCCGAGCAGCAGGTGGAGGACGTCTTCTCGCTCCCCCGCCAGGTGGTCGGGCATGGCGAGCTGTTCCTGCTGCGCGTGCAGGGCGAGTCGATGATCGACGCGGCGATCTGCGACGGCGACTGGGTCGTCGTCCGCCAGCAGCGCACGGCCGAGAACGGCGACATCGTGGCGGCCATGCTCGACGGCGAGGCCACCGTCAAGACCTTCCGCCAGCGCGACGGCCACACCTGGCTGCTGCCGCGCAACAGCGCGTTCGAGCCCATCCTGGGCGACGAGGCCGAGGTGCTGGGCCGCGTCGTCGCGGTGCTGCGCTCGGTCTGAGCCGGCCGGGCGCCGCCCCGCGCCCGGTCCCCCGCACGAGCCCGGAGCGGGCGAACCGCGCGGCCCGATGGATCACTCCCCGTGTCCATCGGGCCGCGCGGTTCGTCGTGCTCGGGCCGCGCAGACGCCGCCCGGCGTTCGTCGCAGCGGCTAGCGGCCCTCGACCCGGGGCAGGGCGATCTCGGCCGGGGCGTCGTCGTCCACCGCTCCCTGCGGCTTGCGCTTGAGCGTCGGCCGCTCGCGCACGGGCACCTCGGCCCCGCCCACCCGGAAGTCGCCGAACAGGCCCAGCTGATCCGGGTGGAGGCGCGCGCGCACGCGCGTGCCGCCCTCCTCGTGGGCGGTGGAGACGATGCCGCCGCGGGCGTGCAGGTACGACACGAGGTCGCCCCGCTCGTACGGGACGAGCAGCTCGATCTCGACCTCGGGCGTGGGGATCGTCTCGGCGATCCGCTCGAGCAGCTCGTCCACGCCCTCGCCCGTGCGGGCGGACACGAACACGGCGTTCGGCTCCAGGCCGCGCAGCTCGAGCCGGCGGTCGTCGTCCACGAGGTCGGCCTTGTTGAAGGCGATGATCTCGGGGATGTCGCGCGCCTCGACCTCGCCGATGACGTCGCGGACGGTCTTGAGCTGGCCGGCGGGATCCGGGTGCGAGGCATCGACGACGTGCACGACGACGTCGCTTCCCTGCACCTCCTCCAGCGTGGAGCGGAACGCCTCGACGAGCTGGTGCGGCAGGTTGCGCACGAAGCCGACCGTGTCGGCGATCGTGTAGGGGCGGCCGTCCTCGGTCGTGGTGCGCCGCACCGTGGCGTCCAGCGTCGCGAAGAGCTGGTTCTCGACGAGCACGCCGGCCCGCGTGATGCGGTTGAGCAGGCTCGACTTGCCGGCGTTGGTGTAGCCGGCGATGGCGACGGCGGGCACGAGGTTGCGCTCGCGCGTCGCGCGCTTGGTGTCGCGGGCGGCCTTCATGCCCTTGATCTCGCGGCGGAGCTTCGCCATGCGGGTGTGGATGCGGCGGCGGTCGAGCTCGATCTTCGTCTCGCCGGGACCGCGCGAGCCCATGCCCGCACCGGCCGAGCCGACCTGGCCGCCGGCCTGGCGGGACATCGACTGGCCCCAGCCGCGCAGTCGGGGCAGCAGGTACTCGAGCTGGGCGAGCTCGACCTGCGCCTTGCCCTCGCGGCTCTTGGCGTGCTGGCTGAAGATATCGAGGATGACGGCGGTGCGGTCGATGACCTTGACCTTGACCGCGTCCTCCAGCGCGCGGCGCTGCGAGGGGGCGAGCTCGGTGTCGGCGACGACCGTGTCCGCGCCGAGAGCGGCGACGGTGTCGGCGAGCTCCTGCACCTTGCCGCGCCCCAGGTAGGTGGCGGGGTCGGGCGTCGGGCGTCGCTGCAGGAGGCCGTCGAGCACGACCGCGCCGGCGGTCTCGGCGAGCGCGGCGAGCTCGTGCAGCGAGTTCTCGGCGTCCTGCTGCGTGCCGGCGCGGTACACGCCGATGAGCACGACGCGCTCGAGGCGGACCTTGCGGTACTCGACCTCGGTGACGTCCTCGAGCTCGGTGGAGAGCCCGTCGACGCGCAGCAGCGATCGGCGCGCCTCGCGGTCGAGCTGGTCGCCGTCGTACTGGTCGCCCTCCTCCCCGCCGTCGGCGCTGTCCGCGTCCTGCAGCGCCTGCGCGCGGCCGTCGCCGAAGCGGGTCACGTTCGGGGCGTGCTCGCCGCGCTCGCGCTCCGCCTCGAGGATCCGGTCGATGGCGTCGTCGACCGGGGCGGCCGATCGGGCCGGAGAAGCCGTTCCGGCCTCTGCGTCGTGGGCGCGGCCGGAGCGTGGGTCGATCGCGGCGTCGCGGTCGTCGTGCGCATCGCGCTCGGGTCGTGCTGAGTTCGTTCGTTCGAAGTTGTCGAGCATATGACCCCCGAGTCTACTGCGGGGCGACTCGCGCGACACGCCCGGGATGCACGCTCTCCGCGAACCGCGAAAGCCGCATCTCCCCGCCCGGTGCCCGAAACCGGCCCTTGAGCCCTGGGCTCAAGGGCCGGTTTCGGGCACCAACGGATTCAGGCCGTGCGCTCGACGTGCAGCACACGGAAACCGGCCGACGACGAGGCGCGGTCGATCTCGTGGGTGCCCGCGAAGGTCGTCGCGATCCACTTGTGCAGCGAGTCGGCGCCGAGGTGCTTCGAGACGACGAGCCAGGCGTGCCCGCCGACCGCCAGCCGGGGCAGCCAGCGCTCGAGCATGGCGTGCAGCTCGGCCTTGCCGATGCGAATGGGCGGGTTCGACCAGAGCACGTCGAACTCGATCTCGGCGGGCACCTCGTCGGGCAGGACGGCGCGGATGCGGCCGAGTCCGTGCCGCTCGGCGTTGGCGCGGGTCAGCTCGAGCGCGCGCTCGTTGACGTCCACGGCCCACACGTCGAGCTCCGACGATTCGAACGCGAGGGAGAGGGCGACGGGCCCCCAGCCGCATCCGAGGTCGAGGGCGTTGCCCGTGAGCGGCGGCTCGGGCACGTCGTTCAGGAGCACGCGAGTGCCGGTGTCGAGGTGCTGCGGGCTGAAGACGCCGCCGCCCGTGACGACCTCCAGCTCGCGGTCGGCGAGCCGGACCCGGATGTCGCGCCGGGCGGCGTCGGAGCTCGGCGAGGCGGAGAAGTAGTGGTCGCCGCCCTTGACGCCCGTCATTCGGCGACCGCCGCCGTCTCGACCGGCACGGAGGCCGCGGTCGCGGCTCGGTCGGTCGTGCCGTCGAAGACGAGCTCAGCGGGGCCTGCGAGCGCCGTGCGCTCGCCCGACTCGGCGGGGAACATGCGCACGCTCACGACGCCGCCCGGCACCTCGACGCGCCATTGATCGGGGGCTCCGGCACCCGCCCAGGCGCGCACGGCGAGGGCGGAGGCGACGGCGCCGGTGCCGCAGGAGAGCGTCTCCCCGACGCCGCGCTCGTAGACGCGCATGCGGATGCGGCCCACGCCGTCCTTCACGAGCGGCTCGCCGGGCACGACGAACTCGACGTTGGCGCCGAGCTCGGGGGCGGGTTCGATGACGGGGGGCTTGGCGAGGTCGAGCGACTCGAGCTCGGCGGCCGACTGCAGGGCGACGACGACGTGCGGGTTGCCGACGTCGATGCCGAGGCCGGGACGGGCGACGTGGAGGCCGTTCGCCGAGACGAGGGGCTCGCCGTCGACGAGGCGCCAACCGCCCATGTCGACCTGGAAGCCCCCGGTGCCGGTGCGCTGGATGTCACGCAGGCCCGCTCGCGTGCCGATGGTCAGCGTCTCGCCGGGTGCGAGGTCGACGAGGCCGCGCTCGGTGAGGTAGCGGGCGAAGGCGCGCACGCCGTTGCCGCACATCTCGGCGATCGAGCCGTCGCCGTTGCGGTAGTCCATGAACCACTCGGCCGCGGGGTCGTCCTCGAGCAGGATGCGGCCCTCGGGCAGGTGCTTGGAGCGCACGACGCGGATGAGGCCGTCGCCGCCGACGCCGAAGCGGCGGTCGCAGAGCGCGGCGACGTCGGCGGGGGCGAGGTCGCGCTCGCCGTCGGGGTCGGCGACGATGACGAAGTCGTTGCCCGTCGCCTGACTCTTCGTGAAGGCGATCTCGGGCACGGCGGACGCAGCAGGCATGCGCTCAATCGTACGCGGGGGCGGACCCGCCGAACACGCTGGCGGCTCGCCCTCCCGACTCGGGGATGCGCCGCAGCCGCAGCGGCACGGCGCCCGGTATCACCGAACTCTGGCGATACCCGGCCGGTGCGGCCGATACGGCCCCACCGGCGTCATATCGCCAGAGTTCGGCGCCGAAACCGTCGGTGCCTGTAGGCGACCGCTGATCGGGGCGACGCGCCGCATCTCCACGGTTCGGATCGGCGGGCGCCGTCGGGATCCGGTCCAGGGTTCAGCCGGCGACGGAGCGGGCGACCGCCTCGGCCGTTCCCGCGTCCTCGACGTGCACGCGCACGGCCGTCTCGTAGCGGCGGAACCACGACACCTGGCGGCGCGCGTACTTGCGCGTGAGCAGCTGCGCCTGCGCGATCGCCTCGGGCTCGTCGAGCTCGCCGCGCAGCTGCGCCGCGGCCTGCGCGTAGCCGATCGCGCGCCGTGCGGTGGTGCCGCGCTCGAGCCCGGCATCCAGCAGGCCCCGGGTCTCGTCGACGATGCCGTCGTGCCACATGTCCTCGACGCGCCGGTCGAGCCGGTCGACGAGCGCAGGCCGGTCGGTCTCGGCGAGCACGATCGTCGTGTCCCGCCACAGCCGCCCCTGATCGGGCAGCGAGGCGCTGAACGGCTGTCCCGTGATCGACATGACCTCGAGCGCGCGCACGATGCGCCGCGCGTTGCTCGGCCCGATCTTCTCGGCCGCCGCCGGGTCGCGGTCGCGCAGGCGCCGGAACAGCATGCCGACGCCCCACTCCTCGAGCTCCCGCTCGAGCCGTTCCCGCTCGGCCGGGTCGGTGCCGGGGAACTCGAGTTCGAAGCATACGGCCGCGATGTACAGGCCCGAGCCGCCGACCAGGATCGGCACGGCCCCCCGCGAGGCGATGTCGTCGATCGTCGTGCGAGCCGCCTCCTGGTAACGCGCGACCGAGGCGTCCTCGGTCACGTCGAGCACGTCGAAGAGGTGGTGCGGGATGCCGCGGCGCTCGTCGACGGGCAGCTTTGCCGTGCCGATGTCCATGCCGCGGTAGAGCTGCATGGCGTCGGCGTTCACGATCTCGGCCCGGCGCCCCAGGGCGGCGAGCTGATCGGCGACGTCGAGCGAGAGCCCCGTCTTGCCGGTGCCCGTCGCTCCCCCGATGACGAGGAGCACTAGCGCGCGCCGGGCGCGGTGCCGGCGACCGGGCTCGCGCCGATGCGCAGCGTCGGCAGGCCCAGCGACACGCCGCCGAGGTTCACGGCGCCGCCCGCCGAGGAGGCGGGCACGCCGCACGAGTCGGCCTGAGCGCGGTCCCACGCGTCGCCCGCGCGCGTGCGGCGGATGTCGAGCGGATGGTCGGCGGGCGCGTCGGCGAGCAGGTGGAAGGGCGCTGCTCGGGTGATCTCGACCGTGACGACGTCACCCGGGCGCGGACGGTCGCCGACCTCGGGCGCCGAGAAGTGCACGAGCCGGTTGTCCTCGGCGCGGCCGGTGAGCCGGTGCGTCGCCTCGTCCTTCTTGCCCTCGTGGGTGGAGACGAGCACGCGCTGCGTGGTGCCGACGAGCCGCTCGTTCTCCTCGAGGCTGATCCGCTCCTGGAGCGCGATGAGCCGCTCGTAGCGCTCCTGCACGACGGCCTTGGGCACCTGGTCGGGCATGGTCGCGGCGGGCGTGCCGGGGCGGATGGAGTACTGGAAGGTGAACGCGTTCGCGAACCGCGAGGCCTCGACGACCCGCAGCGTCTCCTGGAAGTCCTCCTCGGTCTCGCCGGGGAAGCCGACGATGATGTCGGTCGAGATCGCGGCGTGCGGCATCCGGTCCCGCACGCGCTCGAGGATGCCGAGGAACCGCTCCGAGCGGTACGAGCGGCGCATGGCCTTGAGGACGCGGTCGGAGCCCGACTGCAGCGGCATGTGCAGCTGCGGCATGACCGCCGGGGTCTCGGCCATGGCGTCGATGACGTCGTCGGTGAACGCGGCCGGGTGCGGGCTCGTGAAGCGGATGCGCTCGAGGCCCTCGATCTCGCCGGCGGCGCGCAGGAGCTTGCCGAACGCCTGCCGGTCGCCGAACTCCACGCCGTAGGAGTTGACGTTCTGGCCCAGCAGCGTCACCTCGACCGCGCCGTCGTCGACGAGGGCGCGGATCTCCGCGAGGATGTCGCCGGGCCGGCGGTCCTTCTCCTTGCCGCGCAGCGACGGCACGATGCAGAAGGTGCACGTGTTGTTGCAGCCGACCGAGATCGAGACCCAGCCGGAGTAGGTCGAGTCGCGCTTGGTGGGCAGCGTCGAGGGGAACGTCTCGAGCGACTCGAGGATCTCGAGCTGCGCCTCCTCGTTGTGCCGGGCGCGCTCGAGCAGGCTCGGCAGCGAGCCGACGTTGTGCGTGCCGAAGACGACGTCGACCCACGGCGCCTTCTCGATGATCGTGCCGCGGTCCTTCTGCGCGAGGCAGCCGCCGACGGCGATCTGCATGCCGTCGTGCTCGCGCTTGACGCCGGCCAGATGGCCCAGGTTGCCGTAGAGCTTGTTGTCGGCGTTCTCGCGCACCGCGCAGGTGTTGATGACCACGACGTCGGGCTCGACGCCGTTCGCCTCGACGTAACCCGCCGCGCGCAGGGAGCCGGACATCCGCTCCGAGTCGTGCACGTTCATCTGGCATCCGAGGGTGCGCACCTCGTAGGTGCGGGGCGTCCCGTCGGGGCGGAGCGCAGCGGGCGAGGGTGCGATCACGGTGGCAGTCTCGGTCATGATCGGACTAGTTTACGTTTGGACGTCCCTCCGAACGGACGCGCGCCGCCCGTCGGACGACGTCCGACTCGACTCGCCGAGGCTCGCGTCGTGGAGACCGGGCCGCCATCGCACAGGAGATCTCCGTGACCGCGTCCGCCGTCGAGTTCGTCGCTCCCCCCGCGGCGGATGCCGTGCTCCGCGCCCCCGCCCTCGGAGCATCGACGCCGGGCGACGCCCGCGCCGACTCGGGCTTCGCCTCCGCAGGCCGTCGCGTGCCGGGTCTCCGGATCGACCAGTGGGGATCCGTCGCCGCGCCGAGCGGCGCGCTCTACGTCGGCACGGCGAGCGGCGCGAACGAGCGGCACGGCGTCGTGCTGCGCGTGCCCGCCTCGCCCCTCCCGGTGGTCGCGACGGTCGCCGTCCCGGGGGAGGTCCCCGAGCTGCCCGTCGAGCGGCCGACGCTCGTGGCCCTGTCGATCGTGCTCGCGCTCGACGAGGAGATCGCCCGCGGACCGCTGCGGCCCGACGACGTGTGGCTGCCGCTGCCCGCGCAGCCGGCCCCGGCGGCATCGCCGTTCGGCGTTCCGTCGGCGGCGCCCGCCGCCGCGCTCCTCGCCCTGCCCGCGGCCTCCGAGGTCGAGCCGATCGTGCTGGGCGACGCGGCCGCCCGGGATGCGGGGCTCGGCGACCCGGTCGAGTGGTCGCGCTTCGTCGTGGGCCAGGTGAACGGCATCCGCGGCATGGCCGAGTCGACCGGGGCTCCCGTGGGCGAGGTCGACCTGCCCGGCGCGGGCGCGCGGCTCACGGTCGTCACTCGCGCGCTCGCCGCTGCGGACGCTCCGTTCGCGCTCGTCGGAGGCTTCGATCGCGCCGGCTCGCTCGTGGCGCTGCACCTGGTTCCCGTGCCGGCCGCGCCGAGCACGGAGGCTGCCGCGGCCCCGGTCGACGTGATGGCGCCCGCGTTCGAGGCGGCTCCCGCGCCGGTGCCCACCCGGGCCGGTCTCCCGGCCGCCCCGCACGCGGTACCGGACTCGGACGCCGGCGACCCGCCGTTCGGATCGCCCGCGAGCTCGCCGTTCGCGTCGAGCGACGGCGATGCGACGGGTGCGCGCGCGTCGGATCCCGCGGCCGAGCCCCTCGCAGCTCTCGCGGAGCCCGCGGTTCCCGGGGAGCCCGCATCGTCGTTCGTCGGCGCGGGCCGCGAGCCCGGTGCGTCGGCGGACGCGGCGCCGGCGGACGTCGTCGGCTCCTCGACGCGCGGCGCCGACGAGATGCGCCGCGGCGCCGACGAGGTGCGCCCGGCGGATGCGGCGAGCGGCGAGCCGGCCGGTCTCGGCGCGTCCATCGACGCGGCCTTCGAGCGCGTGAAGGCGGCCGACGCCGAGGGCGCCGCGCACGACCTGCGCGCGATCCTCGACCGCCTCGAGTCGGAGCCGCTCTCCCCGCAGGCGCGCCGCGATCTCGCCGATCGCGGCCTGTCGACCGCGCTGCTCGCGGACGCCCTGTGCGATCTGGAGATCGACCTGGGCGATCACGCTGCCGCCCGCCGCACGATCGAGGCCGCGCTGGCCTCCCCCGCAGAGGTGTCGCGCTCGGAGCGGGTGCATCTGAACAAGCGGCTGGGCGAGCTGGCGCTGCGCTCGGGCGACTACGACACGGCGGTGTCGGCGCTGGAGGCCGCGCAGACGGATGCCGAGGAGGTGCTCCGCAACCCGGAGCGCTCGGGCGCCGAGACGATGGTCCTCGCTCGGGACTCGCTCGCGCACGCGCATCTGCTCCTCGCGGACGCCGCCCTCGAGGGCGACGACCTGCCCCGCGCCGCCGCCGCGGCGTCGCGCTCGCGGGAGCAGTTCGCCGCGGCCCGCCGCTGGCGGCTGGCGGCCCGGGCCTCGTTCGTGCTCGCGGAGGCCCACGAACGGCTGGGCGAGGCGCGCGAGCGGGAGGAGGCGCTGCGGCTCGCGGCCGAGCTCTCCAAGCGCGGCGATCAGCCGTCCGGTCAGGCGGTGGCGCTCGGTCTGATCGCGGAGGCGGCGGCGCAGCGCGGCGAGTTCGGCGCAGCGATCGGCGGATTCGGCCAGGCGCGCGATCTCCTCGAGGCCGCGGGGCTTCCCGGGGATGCCGCGGTCGCGGCACGCAATGCCGCGCTCTGCGCCGAACGGCTCGGGGACGCCGTGCTCGCCCGGCGCGCCGCGGAGGACGCCGAGCAGCTCGAACGAGCCGCGGCAGACGCATCGGCGCCGTCGGCTTCAGCCTAGGTCGCAGCCGGGGCCGGCCGCCCGAATCCGAAGCCGCCCGGCGGCGCGAAGCGAACCGACGGCCCGTTCGGGCGAGGGTCGTCTCGGCCTCGGTCCGGCATCGTCCGAGTACCGCGGTGCGGGCTCCGACCGTCCGGCGCCTCGAGGAGGGTTCGAGCCCTCGCTAGGCAGTCGGCTCGCCATCGCCGTCGTTGCCGAAGTAGACGCGCTTCGCCGATTCCGCTCGACGGCCGGTCGCCGGGTCGTCGTCGCGCGTCCAGGTGCGGCGCCCGAACGAGGAGCGCCCGCCGAGCGACGAGCCCGAGCGGCCGAAGCCGCCGCCTCCGCCGGTGCGCGTCGAGGCGCCCGCACCGGCATCCTCGCCCTGCTCGAGGGCCTTGCTCGCCGCGGTCATGGCGATGCCCTGCCCGAAGCCGCGACGAACGAGGAAAGCGACGAGGCGACGCATCGCCGTGTCCGGATCGAGGCCGCGCAGACGGCGGGCCCGGTCGCGCGCGAGCTCGTCGGCGCGCTCGAACTCGTCGTCCCGGTCGACCGACTCGAGCGCCGCGTGGACGGTCGCGTCGTCGAGGCCGCGACCGCGGAGCTCGCGGGCGATGGCGGACTCCCCCATGCGCTTGCGAGTCGAGAGCGTCTCGACGAGCGTCTCGGCGACACGAGCGTCGTCGAGATAGCCGTAGTCGTGGAACCGCGCGATGATCTCCTCGTCGGATGCCGGGTCGAGCGCGTCGAAGCGGTCGAGCACGGCCCTGGCCTCGGCGACCGACAGCTCCTTGCGACGAAGCGCCGCCAGCAGCGCGCTCTCGGCGTCCGCGACCGCCGCCGCGGCTTCCTCGTCGGCATCGGCGGGGAGTGCTTCGCGGGACTCGACGGCCTCGACGGCCGTCGAGCGCCCGCGGCCGCCGGAGCGGCGCGGCCGACCGCCCGACGCGACGGTCTCGGCGATCGGCCGTGCCGGAGACCGCTCGGCGGCGGCGTCGGCGGACGCGCCCGCCTCCGGGCGCACGTCCTGCATGGGGACGTTCCAGGCCCGCGGGAAATGCGGGCCGTCCGATTCGACGGCCCGCGTCGAGCTCCGTTCGGCATCCGACTCGGCCGGGAGCGGCTCCGACTCCGGCTCGGCGGCGACGGCCGCGCGCACCGCCGGCTCGCGGCCGTTCCCTGGCGCGTCGGCGTCGGCGGCCGCGTGCTCGCGGGCATCCGCTCCGTGCGAGGCGTCGCGACCGCGCTGCGCGCGCAACCACGGCGAGACCGGCCCGCCGTCGGTCGACTCGACCGACGACGCCCGGGTCGTCCCGGACGACGGCTCGGACGTGGTGCGCGCAGGCACCGCCGCCTCGTTCGAGGAGGAACGCGCCTGCACGGCCGGCGTCGCCCCCTCGCCCTGGGCGATGCGTCCATGCGCCGGATGCTGCGACGGTGCGCCGTGCTCGCGCAGGGTCGCCCAGCCTCGGCGAGCGGAGGGCGCGCCCGGCGGCTCGTGCTCCGAGCGGGACACCGGGACGGAGGCCGAGGCGACGGGTTCGCCGCCGGGGATCGAGGCCGTGTCGCGTCGGCGCGCCATCCGGGCGTCGCCGAGGCCGATGACGGTCGCCGATGCCGCCTCGTCGGAGACGGCCTCCGGCGTCTCGGACGCGACGCCGTGATCGCCCGATGCGGACGTCGCGGTGGATGCGTGCTCCCGGCGCGCCCGCGACGCGAACGACGTGACGATGGCGTCGTGCTCGGTTCCGTCGGTCATGTGTTCCCTCCTCGAATGCGATGCCGGGCGGCCGAAACGCGCTCGGCCGGTCGACACGGCCGCCGGGGAGCGCCCCGTCGCCGCATCCCTCGTCGCGCAGCAACGGTGTTCCTGCGTCGCCCGCGTCGGCCTGGACGCTCATGCGCCGAATGCAGGACGGGGAGGCCGTGCACGTGGTGCGCGGTCTCCCCGTCGGTGCGGTCCGGTCTCGCGGGCGGGTGGGGCGCCGCGAGACCGGACGTTCGACGAGTCGGCCGGTTAGGCCGACTTCTTGGCCGGCTGGCGGTCTTCGACCGCCGGGGCCGCCGCCTCGACGGCGGCGGGCGCGACGCCCTCGACGACGCCGAGCTTCACGAGGATCTTCTGCTCGATCTCGGCCGCGATGTCGGGGTTGTTGCGCAGGAAGTTTCGGGCGTTCTCCTTGCCCTGGCCGAGCTGCTCGCCGTCGTACGTGTACCACGCACCCGACTTGCGGACGATCTCGTGCTCGACGCCGAAGTCGATGAGCGATCCCTCCCGCGAGATGCCCACGCCGTACAGGATGTCGAACTCGGCCTGCTTGAAGGGCGGCGCCATCTTGTTCTTGACGACCTTGACGCGGGTGCGGTTGCCGACCGCATCGGTGCCGTCCTTGAGCGTCTCGATGCGGCGGATGTCGAGTCGGACCGAGGCGTAGAACTTCAGCGCCTTGCCGCCCGCGGTGGTCTCGGGGCTGCCGAAGAACACGCCCACCTTCTCGCGCAGCTGGTTGATGAAGATCGCGGTCGTCTTCGTCTGGTTGAGGCCACCCGTGATCTTGCGCAGCGCCTGCGACATGAGTCGCGCCTGGAGGCCGACGTGCGAGTCGCCCATGTCGCCCTCGAGCTCGGCGCGGGGCACGAGCGCCGCCACCGAGTCGATGACGATGAGGTCGATGGAGCCGGAGCGGACGAGCATGTCGGCGATCTCGAGCGCCTGCTCGCCCGTGTCGGGCTGAGCGACCAGGAGCGCATCGATGTCGACGCCGAGCTTCTTGGCGTACTCCGGGTCGAGCGCGTGCTCCGCGTCCACGAAGGCGGCGATGCCGCCGTTGCGCTGCGCGTTCGCGATCGCGTGCAGCGTCAGCGTCGTCTTGCCCGAGGACTCGGGGCCGTAGATCTCGACGATGCGGCCGCGCGGGAGACCGCCGATGCCGAGCGAGACGTCGAGCGCGATCGAGCCGGTGGGGATGATCTCGACGGGCGCGCGCTCCTCGCTGCCGAGGCGCATGACGGAGCCCTTGCCGAACTGGCGGTCGATCTGCGCGAGGGCTGCTTCGAGTGCCTTCTCGCGGTCTGCTGGTGCTGGCATGGTCGTCCCCTTCCGGAACGGATGGTGTATCGCCTGGATTCGGCCGCCGCGCTGATGGAGAGCGCTTCGACCAGGCAGTGCAGGTATCGCTCGCCCTGCCGATCACCAAGGTAGAAGCGACCACCGACATTCACTCGTCGGAGGCGTTGCCTGTGGATGATTCGCGAGCTTCGCGACCTGTGGATAGCCTACCGCAAGATCGAAGGAGCATTCGAAACGAGCAGCGTGTCGTTCGAACACGAATGCTCCGGACGAACCGCAGGCGGACCGGCCGCGCATCGTAGCCGTGCGAGTGCTTCCCCGCCCGCCGCGCCCTCTCGGCTACCGAGCCCGCTCGCGCGGGTCGAGCCTGCCCACCCCGTACCAGCGCTCCTGCGGCACGCCCATCTCGCGGCACAGCTCGAGCCAGACGCGCTTCGGCGACTCCCCCGCGTCGAGCGCCTCGCGAGCCGTGCGATCGCCGAGCGAGCCGATCACGACGTCGCGCAGCAGCGAGCGCCCGTACGCGTCCCCGAACTCGTCGATCAGGGCACGGTCGAACTCGCTCAAACGCATCGGATCAGCCTACGACGAGCGCCGGAGCGCCGCGCACGACGAAGCCCCCGGCAGCGCGTGCGGCCGGGGGCTTGCGTCGATGGGCTCAGCGGGCGCCGACGGGACGGCGGACATCCGCGATGAGGTCGTCGGGCACCGTGTCCGGGATCGAGTCGAAGCGCTCGTGGACGGCGAGCCGATCGCCGACCTCCCGGTAGATGACCGACAGCGGGGTGTCGAGCGCGTCGGCGACGGATGCGAGGATCTCGCTCGACGCCTCCTTCTGGCCTCGCTCGACCTCGCTCAGGTATCCGAGCGCGACGGATGCGCGTCCGGCCACCTGTCGAAGCGTGTGACCCTTGCGAAGGCGAACGGTCCGCAGAACCTCACCCATTTCCTGACGGGCAAGAATCATTCGGGGACCCCCCTTTCTGGTAGGCAAGCAGAGCCTGGTGGGCGTGTATGAGACGGTAACCCAGCTCGCGTCGCGTACGTGCAGTGGGGCCGAGGCTCGCGACCCATGAGGTCATGAACGCTCGACGCACGGAACGTTACGCGATCCGGCTGGACGGATCTGGGAACACCCGATACAACTCGGGCGTCTCGCGGTCTATTCCTGAGTGTTTCCTGCTCAAGTCTTACGGTTCCGCGGACGGGCGCCAGGCCGGCGAGGAGGACCAGGGGCGTCGAAACGGCGACCGCATCGGCGCGATCGGGGCGATCAGCGCGATGCGAGCAGTTCGACGACGTTGAAGACTGCGGCCTCGACTGTAGCGCGCCGGATGCGCTGGCGCGAACCGAGCGGGTCGTCGGGGTCGACGAGGAGCGAGAAGTCGAGCGGCACGGCGCGGTCACCGAAGAGCGACGAGAGGCCGATGTAGACGGTGCCGGCGGGTTTGCCATCCTGCATGGCGGGGCCGGCGACACCGGTCGTGGAGACGCCGATGTCGGCCTCGGGTGCGCGTCGACCGGTCTTGACCGCCTTGCGCACGCCCTTCGCCATGGCGATCGCCACATCCGGGTCGACCGCCCCGCGCTCGGCGAGCAGGTCGTCGGACACGCCGAGCAGCGTGTGCTTGAGCGGGGTCTGGTAGGCGACGATGCCCGCCTGCAGGGAGGCGGAGATGCCGGGGATGCTCGCCAGCTCGGCGGTCAGCGCGCCGCCCGTGAGCGACTCGGCGATGGCGATCGTGAGGCCGCCGCGCAGCAGCAGGTCGCCGAGCTCCTGCGTCTGCTGGGGAAGCACCGCTCGACGCGGGGCGGGCGCCGCGGCGGGCGATGCCGCGGGGATCTCGGGCGCCGGTTCCGGCATCCGCTCGGATTCGTTCTCGGGGCTCATGCGTCACTCCTTCGTGTCGGCCGGGGCTGCGGGGTCGGCGGTCGCGGGTGCCTCGAGCGCGTGCGATCCGGGCTTGTACGCCTGCCACAGGTAGTCGACGCCCGACCAGATCGTCTGCGCGAACGCGGCCGTCATCAGGATGCCGTTGAGCCAGTGCACCCAGTCGCCGAAGAGCGTCCAGAAGGGCAGCAGGGCGAGCGAGATGGCGACCGACTGCAGCACCGTCTTCAGCTTGCCGCCGCGACCGGCCGGCAGCACTCGCCGCTTGGCGACGGCGAGGCGCCAGAAGGTGATGCCCAGCTCGCGCACGAGGATGAGGATCGTGACCGCCCAGGGCAGCTCGCCCAGCGCCGAGAGCATGACGAGCGCCGTGCCCGTGAGCGCCTTGTCGGCGATCGGGTCGAGCAGCTTGCCGAGGTCGGTGATGAGGTTGCGGCTGCGCGCGAGGTGCCCGTCGACGGCGTCCGTGGCGATCGCGACGATGAACATGGCGCCGGCGATCCAGCGCAGCGGCCCGAACTCGTGCCCGTCGGCGATGAGCAGCCAGACGAATACGGGGACGAGCAGGATGCGGGCGATCGTGATGAGGTTCGGCACGGCCCAGGGGCTGACCGATCCGTCGCCGGCCCGGAGGATTCGGCCTGCCATGTCGTCTTCCTCTCGAGACCGCGCGGCGGTCGTCGTCCTGGTCGAGCCTCGTCGTGATCGAGCGCGGATGCGATCGGGCCGCGATCCTCGACGGTCGCGGCCCGGCCGCTCAGTCGCGGCCGGTCAGGCCCCAGGCGTCCTCGTCGTCGTCGCCCTCGACCTCTTCGAGGCCATCGTATTGCGCCGCGACCTCGTCGATCGGCCCGGCGGCCATGCCCGATCCCGCGCCGCCCGCCGACGGAACGGGCTCGATGCCCTTGATCCGCGCGAGCACCCCCGGCAGCTCCTCGGCGGTGACGAGCACGTCGCGCGCCTTCGACCCTTCGGAGGGCCCCACGATGTCTCGCGACTCCATGAGGTCCATGAGCCGGCCGGCCTTGGCGAAGCCGACCCGCAGCTTGCGCTGCAGCATCGACGTCGAGCCGAACTGGCTCGTGACGACGAGCTCGACGGCCGCGAGCAGCAGCTCGAGGTCGTCGCCGATGTCGGCGTCGATCTCCTTCTTCTCCACCACGGCGGCGACGTCGGCGCGGTACTCCGGCTGCGCCTGCGCCTTGACATGCTGCACGACCTGGGCGATCTCGCCATCGCGCACCCAGGCGCCCTGCACGCGCATGGGCTTCGTGGAGCCCGCGGGCGAGAAGAGCCCGTCGCCCTGGCCGATGAGCGCCTCGGCGCCCACCTGGTCGAGGATGACGCGCGAGTCGGTCGAGCTCGTGACCGCGAACGCGAGCCGGCTCGGCACGTTCGCCTTGATGAGGCCCGTGACGACGTCGACCGAGGGCCGCTGGGTGGCGAGCACGAGGTGGATGCCGGCGGCGCGCGCGAGCTGCGTGATGCGCACGATCGAGTCCTCGACGTCGCGCGGGGCGACCATCATGAGCTCGGCGAGCTCGTCGACCACGACGAGGAGGTACGGGTAGGGCTTGAGCTTGCGCTTGGAACCCTCCGGCAGCACGATCTCTCCCCCGCGGATGGCGGCGTTGAAGTCGTCGATGTGCCGGAATCCGAACGACTCGAGGTCGTCGTAGCGCATCTCCATCTCCTTCACGACCCACTGGAGCGCCTCGGCGGCCTTCTTGGGGTTCGTGATGATGGGCGTGATGAGGTGCGGCACGCCGGAGTAGGGCGTGAGCTCGACGCGCTTGGGGTCGACGAGCACCATGCGCACCTCGCTCGGCTTGGAGCGCATGAGCAGCGAGACGATCATCGAGTTCACGAAGCTCGACTTGCCCGCGCCCGTTGCGCCGGCCACGAGCAGGTGGGGCATCTTCGCGAGGTTGGCGACGACGTAGCCGCCCTCGACGTCCTTCCCGACGCCGATCGTCATGGGGTGCGTGGAGGAGGTGGCCTTGCTCGAGGCGAGCACGTCGCCGAGCGACACGATCTCGCGGTCGGCGTTGGGGATCTCGATGCCGATGGCGCTCTTGCCGGGGATGGGCGAGAGGATGCGCACCTGGTTGCTCTTGACCGCGTAGGCGATGTTCTTCGACAGCTGGGTGACGCGCTCGACCTTGACGCCGGGCGCGACCTCCACCTCGTAGCGGGTGACGGTCGGGCCGCGGGAGAAGCCCGTGACCTTGGCGTCGACGCCGAAGTCGGTGAACGTCTTGTCGAGCGCGGCGATGATGACGTCGTTGGCGTGCGTGTGCGTCTTCGCGGGCTCGCCGAGGGAGAGCATCTGCGTCGAGGGCAGTCGGTAGGGGTCGTCGCCGTCGTCGCCCGCGTCGCGGGAGTCCCAGCCGTCGGACTCGGCGAGCGCCTCCGCCTCCGAGCCGGCCGCGGTGTCGGCGGCGGGCACGGCGGGCGTCGAGACGGCCGCGGGGACGGGCGCCGGGACGGGGACCGGCGCCGGCGCGGAGCCGCCGCCGGGGACCGGCGCGAGGGCCGTCGCGCCGCGGCTCGCGACGGCGAGCGCCTCGTCCACGGCATCCACCGCGGGCAGCGGCGCCGCCGCTGCCGGGCGCGGGCTCGCCGGGGCGGCCTGCTGCAGGGGCTGCGTCGGCGCCTCGTCGTCGACGAGGTCGGCGCCCACGCCCTCCGGCACGCCGTCGAAGTCGAGCGGGCGGACCGCGGGCATGACGGTCGTCTTGTCGAGGTCGGCGGCCTCGGGGGCGTCGTCTCGGATGCCCGTGGGCGTCGCGCGTCGCGCGGGCGGCTCGGGCGAGCCGAACAGCGCGTCGAGGTCGTCGTCGAGCGGGTCGTCGAGGCCGAGCGCCGAGGAGTGCTCGCTCAGGTCGCGCCGGTCGTCGGTGGGCCCCATGACGCGGGTGTCGGCGTCGTCGCCCTTCCCGCGGCGCTTGCCGCGGCCGAACGCCTTGGTGGGCGCCTCCTCCTGCACGAGCGGGGTGTCGTAGGCCGGGTCCTCCTCGCGGCCGGAGGCGTTGCGGCGCCACCAGGGCAGCGAGTCGTCGCCGCCGGAGGCCGCCTCTCCGCCTTCCAGGAGGCCTTCCTCGTCGGCCTTGGCCGCGCCGGAGCGGGCGTGGGAGGCGTGCTCGTGGTCGATGCCGAAGAGCCACGCCCAGAGGGCGCCGAGCCGTTCGGGCACGCGGTTCGGCGGCGTCTTGGTGGTGACGAAGATCGACAGCAGGAGGAGCAGGATCGACACGATGGTCGCGCCGACCGTCGTCGAGACGAAGACGAGCGGCGAGGCGAGGAGCCAGCCGAACACTCCCCCGCCCTGTGCGAGGGCCGGCATGCCCTGCGCGGCCTGCGGCTGTCCGCCGAACAGGTGGCACAGCGCCGAGGCGGAGACGATGCCGAGGAAGACGCCCACGCCGATGCGCCCGTTGTCGTTGACGGACGAGGGATGCCGGAAGAGCCACAGCGCGAAGAAGGCCATGATCACCGGCAGCGCGTAGGCGACGCGGCCGAAGAGCCCGCCGAAGGTGTAGGCGTTGAACGCCTGCGCGACGGGCTCGCCGGGGAAGAACCAGACGACGATCGCGCCGAGCACGGCGATGAGCGTGAGCGCGAAGGGGAGGCCGTCGCGGCGCTCCTCCTTGGAGACCGTCTCGGGGCCGAGCGCGCGCGCGGCGCCTCCGGCGGCGTGGGCGGCGCCGAGCCACAGGCGGGCGAGCACGCTCTCGTCGTCGGGCGACACGGGGGCCTTGGCCTCCTGCTTGGCCCGCGAGCCCTGGGTCTTGCCCCGGCTCGTGGACGACGAGTCGCGGGCACGCTGACGTTTGGTCGGTGCTGTCGACATGGAAGCAACGTTAACTCGGACCACCGACACCGGGGAGGCGGGCGCGCCGTCGCCGGGCGCTTGGCGGATGCCGGCCGGGCCCCGCCCGCGGCATCCGCGGGCGGCCGGCGGCGCGCCCCGCCCGCATCCGCGGAGGGCGCCGGGAACGGCGAACGGACGCCCGGAAGGTCTCCGGGCGCCCGTTCGCGCAGGGTATGGGGGCACGACCGGGCCGTGCCCGGGCGGCTACGCCTCGATGACCACCGGGATGATCATCGGGTGGCGCCGGTGCTTCGTGTTGACCCAGCGGCCGACCGTGCGGCGCACCACCTGCGAGAGCTGGTGCTGGTTGGTCGTGCCGCCCTCGACGGCCTCCTTGAGCGCCTTCTGGATCGAGGGGATGACCTCGTCGAAGACGGCCTCGTCGGGCGCGAAGCCGCGCGCGTGGATCTCGGGACCCACGAGGATGTTGCCCGTGGACGCCTCGATGACCGTGAAGATCGAGAGGAAGCCCTCCTCGCTCAGGATGCGGCGGTCCTTGAGGTCGGCGTCGGTGATCTTGCCCACGGTCGAGCCGTCGACGTAGACGAAGCCGATGTCGAGCTGCCCCACGTGCGAGACGTCGCCGTCGACCATGTCGATGACGGCGCCGTTCTCGACCACGAAGGTGCGCTCGTCGGGCACGCCCGACTGCTTCGCGATCTCGGCGTTGGCCACCAGGTGGCGGATCTCGCCGTGGATCGGCATCGCGTTGCGCGGCTTGATGATGTTGTAGCAGTACAGCAGCTCGCCCGCCGAGGCGTGGCCCGAGACGTGGACCTTCGCGTTCGACTTGTGCACGACGTTGGCGCCGAGCTTGATGAGCGAGTTGATGACGCGGAACACCGAGTTCTCGTTGCCCGGGATGAGGCTCGAGGCGAGGATGACGGTGTCGTCGGCGCCGACCTCGATGTTGTGGTTGTGGGCCGCGATGCGGCTCAGCACGGCCATCGGCTCGCCCTGCGACCCGGTCGACATGTAGACGATCTGGTCGTCGGGGAGGTTGTAGGCCTTCTTCTGGTCGATCAGCACGCCGTCGGGCACGTTGAGGTAGCCGAGGTCGGCGGCGATGCCCATGTTGCGCACCATCGAGCGGCCGATGAGGGCGACCTTGCGCCCGTTCGCGACGGCCGCGTCGATGACCTGCTGCACGCGGTGCACGTGGCTCGAGAAGCTCGCGACGACGACCTTGCCGGGCGTACGGGCGATGACGTCGGCGATGACCGGGCCGATCTGGCGTTCGGTGGGCGTGAAGCCCGGCACCTCGGCGTTGGTCGAGTCGGCCATGAAGAGGTCGACGCCCTCCTCGCCGAGCCGCGCGAAGGCGCGCAGGTCGGTGAGCCGGCCGTCCAGCGGCAGCTGGTCCATCTTGAAGTCGCCGGTGTGCAGCACGGTGCCGGCATCCGTCTCGATGAACACGGCGAGCGCGTCGGGGATCGAGTGGTTGACGGCGACGAACTCGAGGCCGAAGGGCCCGAGCTCCTCGATCTGCCCCTCCTTCACGACGTGCGTGACGGGACGGATGCGGTGCTCCTTGAGCTTCGCCTCGACGAGCGCGAGCGTGAGGCTCGACCCGAGGATCGGGATGTCGCCGCGCAGGCGGAGCAGGTAGGGGACGCCGCCGATGTGGTCCTCGTGGCCGTGCGTGAGCACGATGCCGACGATGTCGTCGACGCGGTTCCGCACGGACTCGAAGTCGGGGAGGATGAGGTCGACGCCGGGCTGGGTCTCCTCGGGGAAGAGGACGCCGCAGTCGACGACGAGGATCTTGCCGTCGATCTCGAACGTCGTCATGTTGCGGCCGACCTCGCCGAGCCCGCCGAGCGGGGTCACGCGCAGGGTGCCGGGCTTGAGATCGGGGAGGTCCGTGGATTTGGGCATAAGTGCCTTCCGGTGTAGCGGATACGGGAGCATCGCACCGCGCGATGCTGAAGCGATTCGCGGCCGCCGGAGGGCCCGGGCCGACCCGCTAGCGGGTCGTTCCGGGCACCTTGGGCAGCGCGCCGCCCGCGGCCGCGTTGCGGTCCGGGCGGAAGTTGGCGAAGTCGACGCCCTCGATGTCCTTCACGAGCGCGATCTCGTCCTCGATGAGGGCGGCCTCCCACTCCTCGGGGCCCACGAGCGGCAGGCGCACGCGGGGCGAGTCGATGCGGCCGAGGCCGTGGAGGATGTACTTCGTCGCGACCGTGCCGGGCACGTGCGTCATGGTGGCGCGCACGAGCGGCTCGAGGCGCTTGTGGGCGGCCGTGGCCGTGGCCAGGTCGCCCGCGTTCACGGCGTCGACGATCGTGCGGTAGGGCTGCGGCGCGATGTTCGCGGTCACGCCGATGAGGCCCGTGCCGCCGATCGCCAGCAGCGGCAGCGCGTTCGCGTCGTCGCCCGCGAAGTAGAGCAGGTCGGTCTGGTTGAGCACGCGCGAGTTCTGCGCGAGGTCGCCCTTGGCGTCCTTCACGGCGACGATGTTCGGGTGCTTGGCGAGGCGCAGGATCGTCTCGTAGGCGATCGGGATGCCCGTGCGGCCCGGGATGTCGTAGAGGATCATCGGCAGGTCGGTGGCGTCGGCGATCATGCGCATGTGCGTGAGCACGCCGGCCTGGGTGGGCTTGTTGTAGTACGGCGTGACCGCCATGATGCCGTCGGCGCCGGCCTCGGCCGACTGCTTGGCGAGCTGGATCGCGTGCGCCGTCTCGTTCGAGGGGCCGCCCGTGATGATCTTCGCCCGGCCCGCGGCGACGGACTTGCCGACCTGGACGAGCTTGAGCTTCTCGGCGTCGGTGAGGGTCGACGTCTCGCCCGTCGTGCCCGTCACGACGATGCCGTCGGCGCCGTTCGAGACGAGGTGATCGATGAGCTTCTCGACGCCGTTCCAGTCGACTTCTCCGTCGGCGGTCATGGGCGTGACCAGGGCGACGAGCACCTGGCCGAAAGGATTCTCCTGAGCGGTCACCCGTTCAGGCTACTCGGATTCGGGGCGCCTCGCCGCACCAGCGGGCCGCGCGGGCGCGCCGCGACGGGCCGGCGGAGGGAGCGCGGAGCCCGCCGGGCGAGCGCCGGGGCCGGGCGCACGGGATCGCGCGCCGGCCGCCGACATCCGCCCGCCCTACTTCTCCTTCTTGCTCTCCACGTCTCCGGAGAGCGCGGCGATGAAGGCCTCCTGCGGCACCTCGACGCGGCCGACCATCTTCATGCGCTTCTTGCCCTCCTTCTGCTTCTCGAGCAGCTTGCGCTTGCGGGAGATGTCGCCGCCGTAGCACTTGGCGAGGACGTCCTTGCGGATGGCGCGGATGGTCTCGCGGGCGATGATGCGCGCGCCGATGGCGGCCTGCACGGGCACCTCGAACTGCTGACGCGGGATGAGCTTGCGCAGCCGCTCGGCCATCATCGTGCCGTACGAGTACGCCTTGTCCTTGTGCACGATCGCGCTGAACGCGTCGACCTTGTCGCCCTGCAGCAGGATGTCGACCTTCACCAGGTCGGCGGTCTGGTCGCCCATGGGCTCGTAGTCGAGCGAGGCGTAGCCCTGCGTGCGGCTCTTCAGGTGGTCGAAGAAGTCGAAGACGATCTCCCCCAGCGGCATCGAGTAGCGCAGCTCGACGCGCTCCTCGCTCAGGTAGTCCATCGAGATGAGCGAGCCGCGACGGCTCTCGCACAGCTCCATGATCTTGCCCACGTACTCCTTGGGGGCGAGGATCGCGGCGCGCACGACGGGCTCGCGCACCTCGATGATGCGGCCCTCCGGGTACTCCGAGGGGTTCGTCACGACATGCTTCTGGTTGTCCTCCGTGGTGACCTCGTAGACCACGGACGGGGCCGTGGTGATGAGGTCGAGGCCGAACTCGCGCGAGAGGCGCTCGGTGACGATCTCGAGGTGGAGCAGACCGAGGAAGCCGACGCGGAAGCCGAAGCCGAGGGCGACGGAGGTCTCCGGCTCGTAGTTGAGCGCCGCGTCGGAGAGCTTGAGCTTGTCGAGCGCCTCGCGCAGCTCCGGGTAGTCGCTCGCGTCGATCGGGTAGAGGCCCGAGAAGACCATGGGCTTGGGGTCGGTGTAGCCCGCGAGCGCCTCGGTCGCGGGCTTCTGGCTGTTCGTGACGGTGTCGCCGACCTTCGACTGGCGCACGTCCTTCACGCCCGTGATGAGGTAGCCGACCTCGCCGACGCCGAGGCCCTTCGAGGGCGCGGGCTCTGGCGAGGAGACGCCGATCTCGAGCAGCTCGTGGGTGGCTCCCGTCGACATCATCTGGATGCGCTCGCGCGGCGTGAGCTTGCCGTCGACCATGCGGACGTACGTCACGACGCCGCGGTACGGGTCGTAGACGGAGTCGAAGATCATGGCGCGGGCGGCCGCGTCGGGGTCGCCGACGGGCGCGGGGATGCGCTCGACGATGCGGTCGAGGAGCGTGTCCACGCCCATTCCCGTCTTGCCCGAGACGCGCAGCACATCGTCCGGGTCGCCGCCGATCAGGTTCGCGAGCTCGGCCGCGAAGCGCTCCGGGTCGGCCGCGGGCAGGTCGATCTTGTTCAGCACCGGGATGATCTCGAGGTCGTTCTCGAGCGCGAGGTAGAGGTTCGCGAGCGTCTGCGCCTCGATGCCCTGCGCGGCGTCGACGAGGAGCACGGCGCCCTCGCACGCGGCGAGCGAGCGCGAGACCTCGTAGGAGAAGTCGACGTGACCGGGCGTGTCGATCATGTTGAGGGCGTAGGTGCCGCCCTCGGACTCCCACGCCATGCGCACGGCCTGGCTCTTGATGGTGATGCCGCGCTCGCGCTCGATGTCCATGCGGTCGAGGTACTGCGCGCGCATCTCGCGCTCGGCGACGGATCCGGTGAGCTGCAGCATGCGGTCGGCGAGCGTCGACTTGCCGTGGTCGATGTGGGCGATGATGCAGAAGTTGCGGATCCGGGTCGGGTCGGTCTTGGCCGGCTCGAGCGGCTTGGTGGCGCGTGGTGACATGGTGTGGACGATTCTCCCATGGACCGCGGGAGCGGCGCGCTCGCCGACCGCCCAGCGCGAAAACCCTGGCTCCTGAGCGGAGCGATGGCAAATGGGGACATCGGTCCGTCCAAGGGCCTGGGTTTTCGGCGTTCCGCGGGCGCACTCCCCCGCCCGGCGGGGTCGCGCCTAATGCCGATTCGGCCGGGCGGGCGAGGCATCACGCGCCCGGCAGGGAACACGATGGATGCATGAGCGAGCGCCAGGCATCCGCATCCGTCGCATCGTCCGCTGCGGCGGCTGCAGGATCGCCCGCGTCAAGCGCGCCGGGGTCAGGCTCCGCGGCGGAGGGTCGCTCCGCGGCGCTCGAGGCGGCCGGCTTCCCGGCGCGCGTGCCCTGGCGGGCCGTCGGCGTCTACGTCGTCGTCGCCCTGGCCGCAGCCTGGCTCGTCTGCCTGCCGCTGTGGCTGCAGGGCGGCGACGTCGCGACGTTCGACCCGGTCGCGTTCCAGTTCCTGGCGCTCGGCATGATGACGACGCCGACGATCGCGGCCCTGCTGGTCGTCTTCGCGGTGCAGCGCGTTCCCCGCGGGCATCGGGTGCGTGCGCTCGGTCTCGGCGTGCTGCCGGTCGGCCGGACGATCGGGTTCGCGGCGCTCGGCGTCGCCATCCCCGTCGTGATCTACGCGCTCGGCGCCGTGGTCGCCTCCGTGTTCGGCTTCGCGACGCTCGCGCCGTTCGGCGGCGAGGGCATCCGCGAGCAGCTCCTCGCCGTGCTGCCCGCCGAGGCCGCCGCCTCGCTCGGGATCGCGACGATGCCCGGCTGGCTGCTCTCGCTCTCGGCGCTCGCGCAGTCGCTGGCGTCCGCGCTCACGCTCGCCACCGTCTCGGCGCTCGGCGAGGAGATCGGCTGGCGCGGCTGGCTGCTGCCGTCGCTGCGCCCGCTCGGACTCTGGCCGGCGATCGCGCTGTCGGGCGCGCTGTGGGGCGTGTGGCACGCGCCGCTCATCCTCGCGGGCTACAACTTCCAGGACCGCACGATCGTGGGCCTGCTGCTCATGGTCGGCATGTGCGTCGCCATCGCGCCGGCGATCTCGTGGGTGCGGCTGCGCAGCGGATCGGTGTTCCCCGCCGCCTACTTCCACGGCTCGTTCAACGCCTTCGCGCTCTCCGTCTTCCCGGTCATGGTCGCGCCCGGCGGCTCGACCGACACCCGCGTGGTCGTGCTGGGCTGGACGATGTGGGTCGCCGCGCTCGTCGTCGGCGTCGCGCTGTGGCTCCTGTGGGGCCGCCCGGAGCGCCGCACCACGGCCCGCGCGCGCCCGGCGCGATAGTGGCCGCTCATGCTGGTGCCGCGCCTGGCTTTGGCGCCGCCTGTCCGAATGGTGGGGAGATCCGCGCCTGCGCCAGTCCGGCCGAGCGACACGAACCGCATCATTCCGCCGCTCGTGCTCGGCGTCGAGGCCGAGCGCCCGCATCCGGTCCCCACGGTTCGGACAGAGCTTCTCGGAGCATGCCGCAGAAGGGGCTCGTCGAGCTCAGGCCAGCACGAGCTGGTCGACGACGCGCCAGGTGTACCTGCGGTCGTCGCGGCCGATCTCGATGAGCGACAGACGAGGATGCGCGACGACGACGTCTTCGTCGGGCAGGGCGCGGAGAACGTCGTCGACCCGTTCGAGGGCGGCGTCTCCGGAGAAGTAGGCGAGCGAGACGTGCGGCCGGAAGCCGTCCCCGTCGTCGTCGGTCGTTCCGGTGAGCGTTCGCACCTCGTCGGCCTGGATGCGCTCCAGGTCGGCCAGCCAGGGCGCGAGCTCCGCCGCGAGCCCGAACCCCTCAGGGTAGGCGAACGCGGTCGGGAAGCGCAGAGGCTCCGCCGCGACCTGCGAGGAGCGGGAGAAGACCGCGTCGCGCAACGACGCCACTGCTTCTTCGTCGAGGTCGGCCGTGTGCCCGACGCCCGTCATGGTGAGGTGCAGCCACTCGACGGGGACGAGGTCGACGGCGGCCTCGCCGCCGATCCGCTCGGCCGTCGCCTCGGCGGCGGCGTGCAGCTCGGGAGCGTCCTCGAACGTCAGGTGGAAGGTCAGGAACCGCGTGCCCGGCCCCCAGCCCGGACGCCACCACCAGTGATCGTGCGCGCGATCGAAGGCCCTCGGCTGAAGCTCCATGCGGCCGAGCGTAGTGCGCGGGCCCCGATCGGAGCGCGGAGCGAGCCCGCCGTGCCCAGGCGCATCCGGCAATGCCGGGCCTCCCCTCCCGAAGAACCTGGCGCTCAGACGAGGAGATGGCGAATAGCGGCATCTGTCGGCGTGAGCGCCAGGCTTTTCGGACGCGAGCAGGCCCAGCAGCGGTCAGCGGCCGCTCTTGGTGGTGCCGCGCTTCGCCTCGGCGGTGAGGGGGTCCTCGGGCCAGGGGTGCTTGGCGTAGCGGCCGCGGTTCTCGGCGCGGACGCTCGCGTAGACCTCGCGCCAGAAGAACTCGAGGTCGTCGGTCACGGCGAGGGGCCGGCGGGCCGGGCTCAGCAGGTGCAGCTGCACGGGCACGCGGCCGTCGGCGATGCGCGGGGTGCGCGTCCAGCCGAAGCACTCCTGCAGCTTCACGGCGAGCACGACGCGGCCGTCGGGGTCGTCGGCGGCGGGGTAGTCGAGGGCGTGGCGGGAGCCCGACGGCACCTCGAGCCGCTCCGGCGCGAGCTCGTCGAGGCGGGACGCCTCGGGCCAGGGCAGCAGACGGCGCACGGCGTCCACGAGGTCGACGCGGCTCGCGGCACGGCCTCGTGCGAGGGCGTCGATCTCGGGGGCGAGCCAGTCGGCGGCCGACGCCGCCAGCGCGGCATCCGAGACGTCGGGCCAGGGACCGCCGAGCACGCGGTGCAGCAGCGCGAGGCGACGGCGCAGCGCGGTGGCGGCCTCCGACCAGTCGAACACGCCCAGGCCGTCGCGGGCGAGGGCTCGGGCGACGGCATCGCGTGCGGCGCCGACGTCCGGCTCGACGGGCGTCGACGAGAGGTCGATCGCACCGAGCCCGCGGACCCGCCGTGCGCGCACTCGGCCGTCAGCCCAGGCGGTCTCGGTGGATGCGGTCAGCAGCGCCGCTCCCGCCCGCAGCGCCGCCTCGGCGGAGAGCGGGACGGCGGCGCGGACGACGGCGCTCGCGCCGGCGCCCGACCCGGATGCCCCGCCCAGCTCGGCGATGGCGAGCCACTCGGCGCCGGCGAGCGGCGACGCGGCGTCGACGGAGGCGCCGGTGCCGCCGGCGAGGAGGAACTCGACGGGAGGGCGGGCGCCCGGACGCGACGGCGCGGATCCGCGGCCCCCTCCCGTGCCCGGGCCCGACGGGCTTCCGCCGCCGGACGCGCTCGCCGCGCCGCCCTGGCCGCCGCCGGAGCGCGCGATGGCCGTGCGCGCCCGGGCGATGCGATCGGGATGGGCGAGGGCGACCACGAGCGCGAGGGCCTCGTCGTCGGTCGCGCGGCGCTGCTTCGGGAACGCGCTCGCCGCGTCGGCGCGGCGGGGTCGTGGAGAGTCGTCCGCCGCATCCGCCGCAACGCCGGCGGCGGCCGGGCCAGCGGCGCCCGTGCCCGCACCCGCGATGCGCTCGAAGCGGTCGGCGTCGGCTCGCCAGCGAGCACCCGCTCCCCCGCGATCGTCGCGCAGCCGGCGCCACAGCGCGGCGAGGTCGCCGCCCGGCGCCCGCTCGTCGCTCACAAGCACGGCCGCCGCCTCCGCCGCTCGGCGCGCGCCGAGCTCGCCGGACGCCTCGAGCAGCGCCCGGGCGATGCGCGGGTCGGCGGGGATGCGGGCGAGCGCGCGACCGAGGTCGGTGGCGCGGCCGTGCTCGTCGACGGCGCCGATGGCGCGGAGGGTCGATTCGGCTGCGCGGCCGGCGGCCTCCGGCACGGCATCCGGGAGGTCGAGGCCGACGCCGAGGGGCGCACCCCAGCAGGCGAGGTCGAGGGCGGCCGAGGCGAGGTCGGCGACGGCGATCTCTGGCGTCCGGTCGGGGCGCATCGCGGCCCACTCGGACTCGGGATAGGCGCGCACGACGACGCCGGGACCGGTGCGCGCCGCGCGGCCGGCCCGCTGCTCGGCGGCGGCGCGCGAAGCGCGGACGGTGACGAGCGTGCTCGCGCCGCGGGCGAGATCGATGCGCGGTTCGCGCGAGAGGCCCGCGTCCACGACGGCGTCGACGCCGGGGACCGTCAGCGACGACTCGGCGAGGGCGGTCGAGACGATGACGCGACGACGGGGCGACGGGGCTAGCACGCTGTCCTGCGCGGCGGCGGGCATGCCGCCGTGGAGGGCGAGCACATCGATGCCGTCGGCGTCGCCCCCGGCCGCGACCTCGACGCCGGTCCCGCCCTGCTCGAGGATGCCGCGGATGCCGTCGACCACGCGCGCGATCTCCCGCGTGCCCGGCACGAACACGAGCGTCCCGGTCGTCGAGGACCGGCGCGCCACCGCGGCGGCCGTGCGCGCCACATGGTCGAGGTAGTCGCGCGTCACGCCGCGCGCGTCGAGGCGCTGCGCGCCGGACGGGGCGGGCGCCCACTCGACCGCGAGCGGATGCGGCGTCGCGGCGACCTCGACGAGCGCGGCCGGCCCGCCGGCCCCGTCGCCCAGACGGCGCGCCCAGGCCTCCCCGTCGAGCGTGGCGGACATCGCGACGAGACGGAGGTCGCCGCGCAGCTCGGCGACCTCGCCCGCCATGGCGAAGGCGAGGTCCCCGTCGAGGTTCCGCTCGTGGATCTCGTCGAACACGACGGCGCCGACGCCCGCCAGCTCGGGGTCGGCGAGCAGGCGCCGCACGAGGAGGCCCTCGGTCACGAACTCGACGCGGGTCGCGGCGCTCGATCGGCGCTCGTCGCGCACGGCGTAGCCGACGAGATCGCCGACCCGGGTGCCCGTGAGCTGCGCGAGCCGACGGGCCGCGGCCCGGGCGGCGACGCGCCGAGGCTGGGTGACGACGACGCGGCCGACGCTCGCCGGGCGGTCGCCCGCGATCGCGCGGGCGACGAGGTTCGCGACGAGCGGCGGCACGACGGTCGTCTTCCCCGATCCGGGCGGTGCGACGACGACGGCTCGCGCGTCGTCCGCGGCGAGGAGGGCGTCGAGCGATCCGACGAGCCGTGCGGCGGGCAGCCCGCGGGAGACGAGTCCGAGGTCGAAGGGCGCAGCCGGCATCCATCCAGTCTGGCCGATCCGCCGCCCTGGTTCTGCGTTCCCGACCACTTCGGTCGCCGGCGTTCGGCGACCCCGGCGGCGGAGCGGACGAGGTCGTGCGGAGCGGACGAGGCATCCGCTGAACCGACGAGGACAGTCTCGAGCCCGCGCCGATCCCGGCGGGCGAACGCCGCCGAGGCGGAGGCGGACGCCGCGACCCGAGCCGGTCGCCATCGGCCGCGAGCACGATCCTGCTTCCTGCTAGCGACGGAGAACGGCGGTCCGGCACCGCTCCACGGGGCGCCGGGCGCCGTCTTCTCATAGTCTCGAGGTGGGGGTGGGGAATCCTCCGCACGGGAACGGCCCCGGCAGGTTCCCGAATCGTCTCGCGGAGCACGCGGGGGCTCCGCTCTCCGGAGCGGCTGCCCCGCACCCTCCGCCGGCCACCCGTCCGACCGAAAGGATCTCCGTGTTCGCCGCCACAGGCCTGCTCATCCTCATCGCCATCATCGTGGGCGTCGTCCTCGTCGCCGCGATCATCCTCTTCCTCGTCATGCGGGCCTGGGTGAAGGTCGCCCGCGCCGACGAGGCGCTCGTCGTGTCCGGCCGCAAGCAGAAGACCACGCAGGGCGACTCCCCCGTCACGGTCATCGTGAACGGCAAGGCGATCGTCAACCCGATCACCCAGCGCCACGAGGTCATCTCGCTGCGCTCCCGCCAGGTCGAGCTCAGCGTCTCGGCGCAGTCGCTCGACAACGTCACGCTCGACGTCAAGGGCGTCGCGCTCGTGAAGATCTCGAGCGACCCGCAGCTCGTGCGCGCCGCCGCCGAGCGCTTCGCCTCGCAGGACCAGGCCGTCTCGCTCTTCACCACCGAGCAGCTGGAGGGCGCGCTGCGCGGCGTCATCGCGAAGCTCACCGTCGTCGAGCTCATGCGCGAGCGCGCCCGCTTCGCCGAGGAGATCGCCGACTCGGTGCGCCAGGAGCTGCGCGACCAGGGCCTCGTGCTCGACTCGTTCCAGATCAAGGGCATCGAGGACCAGGTCGGCTACATCCAGAGCCTCGGCGCGCTGGAGATCGAGGCTCGCAAGCGCGACGCCGCGATCGCCCGCACCGACGCCGAGCGCGCCGTCGCCAAGAAGGCCATCGCGAACCGCGAGGCGAACCTGGTCGAGCAGACCGCGCTGGACAAGAACGCCGCGGCCGCCCAGGCCGAGGTCGGCAAGGCGCGCGCCGAGGCCGAGCAGGCGGAGGCGCTCGCGGGCGCCCGCGCCCAGCAGGCGGTGCTCCAGCAGCACGCGGAGAACACGCAGGCGAAGCTCGACGCCGAGGTCAAGCGCGTCGCCGACGCCAAGGCGTACGAGGCGCAGAAGGCCGTCGAGTCGCGCGCGTTCGAGGAGCAGCGCAAGGCCGAGGTCGACGCGCAGAAGCGCGTCGTCGAGGCGAACGCGGCGACGCAGGTCGCCGACGCCGAGGCGCGACAGAAGATCCGCCTCGCCGAGGCGGCCCGGCAGGTCGCCGAGTCCGAGGCCGCGGCCGTGCGCCTGCGCGCCGAGGCTGACTCCGAGTCGGTGCGTCTCGCTGGTCAGGCGAAGGCCGACGCCATCCGCGCCGAGGCCGAGGCGCTCGAGCAGAACCGCGAGGCCGTGCTCGCACAGCGCGCGCTCGACGTGCTGCCCGAGCTCATGACCGCCTTCGCGAAGGGCTACGCGAATGTCGGCAGCATCTCGATCGTGGGCGGTCCGACGGATGCCGCATCCGTGGTCGGCGCCGAGCAGGCGGTCGCCACGAAGGCCGTGTTCGAGTCGCTCCGCGAGACGACCGGCATCGACGTCGCCGCGCTCATCCAGGGGCAGACGATCGGTCGCGGCATCGGCGAGGGGCTGCGCGAGAACGGGGCGCACGGCGCGCCGACCCTGTGACGCTCTGACACTCGCACGGAAATTGCCGTGACGCGGGCTTTCGGCTAATCTTGCTCCTTGGCTTCCGCGTTGTCCCACACGGCGCGAACTCGCTGGGCGGCCCCTCTACCGCGCGGCACTGTTCACAGACACCCACGCACAGAAGGCGTTTCATGGCAAACATCAAGTCGCAGATCAAGCGCATCGAGACCAACCGCAAGGCGACGGAGCGCAACAAGGCGTACAAGAGCGAGCTCCGCACGCTCATCCGCCGCGTCCGCGAGGCCGTCGCCGCGGGCGACAAGGAGAAGGCCACCGCCGCCCTCGCCCTCGCTTCGAAGAAGCTCGACAAGGCCGTCTCGAAGGGCGTTCTGCACAAGAACCAGGCCGCGAACCGCAAGTCGGCCATCGCCACGGCCGTCAACGCGCTCTAAGCAGCCGCGACTCCGCAACGCAAGCGGGCCCCGCACCCTCCGGTGCGGGGCCCGCTTCGTCGTCCCGGGGCTCCCGCTCGAAATGGCGGGGTTTGGTGCGTTCGGCGGGTGCCGAACGCACCAAACCCCGCCATTTCCGGCCGGAGGCCGGAGGTCAGAGGTCGCGGGAGGCGACGCGGCGGAGCATGCGCTCGACGGCGAACTCGGCGTCGCGGCTCGCGCCCTTCACCATGTGGTCGGTCTCGGCGACGAGCACGATCGCGGCGCCGAGGCGCGCGTCGTCCCAGTCGCGCAGGTCGCGGCGCGCCTGCTGCACCTGCCAGGGCGCTCCCCCGGCGATCTTCGCGAGCTCGGCGTCGCTGCCGCCGAGACCGGAGACCTTCGCCATGAGGCGCAGCTTCGCCGCGACGGCCGCGACGATGGGCACCGGGCTGATCCCGGTTCCGAAGCCGTGCCGGGCCAGGGCGAGGGCGTCGCGCACGCGGCCGCCGACCGCGGCATCCGCGATCTTGAACCCGGTGGTCTCCACGCGCCCGCCGTAGTACCGGTCGACGACGTCGTCCGTGATGGTGTCGCTCGTGACGGTCAGGAGCTGCCGGCAGGCGCTGGCGAGCTCGGCCAGGTCGGCGTTGAAGGCGGCGACGAGCATGCTCGCGGCCTGCGGCTCGATGCGCCGGCGCTGCGAACGCATCTCCTGCATGACGAAGTCGACGAGTTCGTTGGCCTTGAGCTTCGGGCAGGCGATCTCGATCGCGACGCCCTCGGCCGCGCGGATCGCGTCGAGCATCTTCTTGCCGCGCACGCCCGACGCATGCCGGACGACGACGGTGACGTCCTCGACCGGTTGTCCGAGGTAGGCGATGACGTCCTCGATGAAGGCGTCGGTGCACTGGTGCGCGCCCGACACGACCACGAGGCGGGGCTCGAGGAAGAGCGAGGGCGTCACGAGCGAGGCGAGCTCGTGCGCGGAGTACTGCGAGGCCTCCACCTCGCTGAGCTCGAGCTCGGGCGTCTCGGCGCGGAGAAGATTGCGAAGGTTCGAGATCGCGCTCTGGGCGAAGAACTCCTCGGGACCGGAGACGAGCACCACGGGAGCGGGCCGCACGTCCCGGAAGGAGAGCTGCGGGATCTTCGCCTTGGACGGCTTCGCGGTCGACGACGTTCTCCTGGGTGCCGCCACGGATCTCCTCCTCATCGGTCGCCGCGGCCCCTCGGGCGCACACGCGACGGCATCCATCGTACGCGGGCGCGCGTCGCCGGCCGACGTCGCGTCGGCCCGTGGTCCAGCTGCGCAGGGCGTCGGCGGCGCCCGCAAGCACGATCGTGCCGTGCTCGTCGGTGCGTGCGGGCGCGCTGCCGGACGCCGCGAGGATCGACAGCAGACGGTCGGTCGGATGCCCGTAGCTGTTGTCGGCGCCGACCGACACGATCGCAACGCGCGCGCCGGCCGCGGCGTACAGCGCGTCGAGCTGGTCGCGCGAGCCGTGGTGAGCGACCTTGACGACGTCGACGGCGAGGTCGTCGCCGAGCCCGAGCAGCCCCCGCTGCGGCTCTTCGCCCAGGTCACCGAGGGCGAGGAGCGACAGGCACGACTCCCGGCACGAGAGGCCGGGCCGGGCGAGCACCGTGAGGCTGCTCGGATTGCCCTCGAGGCGCGAGGGCGCGCCGCCGCTCCCCCGCTCGGGCCACAGCGCACGCCATTCGACGTCGCCGGTCGACCAGGCATCGCCGCGCGCGACGTGCACGACCTGAGCTCCCCCGGCGGCGAGCGCGCCGACGCTCCGCTGGCTCCGGGCCTCCTCGGTGTCGGGGAGGAGGACGGTGCGCACCCGGCCGACGAGCGACGGCGCGGCGCCCACGTGGTCGTGGTCGAAGTGCGAGAGCACGAGCACGTCGACCACTTCGATCGCGAGCTCGTCGAGGCACGCGGCGAGCAGACCGTCGTCGGCGCCCGTGTCGATGAGGGTGACGGCGCCGGCGCCGCGCACGACGAGCGCGTCGCCCTGGCCGATGTCGCAGGCGGCGATGCGCCAGTCGGGAGGGAAGGACGACTGCCGCCGCACGACCCCGCCGATGGCGATGCCCGCGACGACGGCCGCGGCGCAGCAGACCGACGCGGTGCACGCGATCACGAGCAGCCGGCGGCGCCGCGACCCGCGCGCCCGCAGGCAGATCGCCGCGACCGCGGCTGCCGTGAGCAGCGCGAGGAGGAGCAGGCCCGCGAGCCCCTCGGGCCAGGCGACGCTCGCGCCCGGCCACGACGCCGAGACGGTCGCGACGGCGCCGATCCACTGCGCCGGCAGCCAGGCGATCCACGCGACCGCGAGCGCGACGGGCGGAGCGATGGATGCCAGCAGGCAGGCGACGACGCCGATCCCCGTCGCGATAGGCGCCGCAGGCCCCGCGAGGAGGTTCGCGAGCACGCCGTAGGACGACACGTGCGGGTCGAGGAGCACGAGCAGGGGCTGGCAGGCGAACTGCGCGGCGGCGGGCACGGCGATCGCGAGCGCGAGGCCCCGCGGCATCCATCGCGCGAGGCGCTCGGCGATGGGGCGGGCGAGGCACATGAGGCCGGCGGTGGCGAGCGCGGAGAGCGCGAAGCCGGCGTCGCCGGCGAGCCACGGATCGCTCGCGAGGAGCACGACGACGGAGACGCACAGGAGCGCGATGCCGCGGATGCGCCGTCCCGTCGCCTCGACGAGGAGCGCGATCGCGGCCATGGCGCTCGCCCGGATGACGCTCCCCTCCGGGACCACGAGTGCGGCGAAGGCGGCGAGCGCCGCGAATCCGCAGGCGAGTCGGATGCCGCGCGACGCGCCCGCGAGCCGCCCGACGAGGAGCACGGCCCCGATGACGAGGGCGCAGTTCGCACCGGAGACGGCCGTGAGGTGCGTGAGCGACGAGGCCTTCATGTCGTCCTCCAGCGCGGGCTCGACGAGGCGCGTGTCGCCGACGGCCAGGCCGGGCAGGAGCTGTCCGCCCGAGCCGGGCAGCGCGCGGACGACATCGACGAAGCCGCTGCGCTGCGCGTTCGACCAGGCGACGAGCGGCGGCGGCTCTCCCGTCACCGCGCCGGTCGCGCGGGCGAAGGCGAGCACGGCGTAGCGCGACCCGGGCTCGGCGGCCCGGAGCTTCGCATCGAAGGCGACTGGCGTCCCGACGCCGGCCGCGCGCACCCGTTCCCCATCGATCGCGAGGCGAGCGAAGACGAGGGCGGGCACGTCCACCTCGTGGCGGCGGCCGTCGATGACGACAGCCGTGAGCTGCGCCCTGAACTTCGCGCGCGCCGCACCGGAGGGGTCCCACGCGACCGCCCGATCGCGCGTCGCACCGGCCTCGTCTGCGCCGTCGCCCTCCTCGCTGCCCGCGCCGCCGGCGCGCACGACGAGCGCGTCGTCGTCGAGGATGCCGGTGACGACGGCCTCCAGCGAGACGACCGCGCCCTCTGCGGCGGTCTCCGCCACGACCGGCGGATACCGCGCCGCGGCGTGCGCGGCGGCGCTCGCGGCGACGAGCGCGACCGTCGCGAACGCGAATGCCGCCGCGGGGGCGACGAGCGCGATGCGCGCGAGGAGCGCGCGGCCCTCCAAACGAGCCCCGGCGCGGTCGCCGACCGCGTCTCGCGCACGGCCCTCGCCTGGGGCGCCGCCGATCGCGGCGATCGCGGACTCCCCGTTCGCCCGGAGCAGGCGGCGCAGCGGCGACGACGCCGACGTAGGCCGGGGGTGCGCCCCTGCCGTCCTGCTCGGCGCGGCGTCGCCGTGCCCGCGCCGCGCCGCGTCCCGCCGAGCCCGGAACGGCCGCGATCGGGCCCGCGCCCGGGTGAACGCTCCGACCCCGAGCCAGGTCGGCCGCCGAGCCGCCTCCGGGGAGGCCGCGAACGACCGCGATGACGATGACCACCGGGTGAATGCTCCGGCC
>Ga0153917_1000252_pt1 | contig 43743 bp, 41 predicted proteins | sample TSFL001MetaG_FD_104695 | JGI IMG/M metagenome (GOLD analysis project Ga0153917, IMG submission 104695) | Attine ant fungus gardens microbial communities from Florida, USA - TSFL001 MetaG | ecosystem: Host-associated > Fungi > Mycelium > Unclassified | place: USA: Florida, Paynes Creek Historic... | reverse complement strand
TTTACCCACGAAGAAGACACGCCGTTGGATGGCACGGGCTTCGCCCGTGTTCGCGGGCAAGCCCGCTCCCACAGGGATCTCGTCAGCTTTTAGAAATTGAGCAAGACAGTTGCTCCCACAAGGGCTGTGCGCAGTCCCTGTGGGAGCGGCCTTGCGTCGCGAAAGGGCTGCAAAGCAGCCCCAGGATCGCACAGGCACCGTCGCCTTCCGAAGATCTACGGCAAAGCCCCCTCCACCGCCCGCTCAGGCTGCTCGATCGGCACCTGCCGGGCCAGGTGATTGGCCGCGATGTAGCCAAAGGTCATCGCCGGCCCGATGGTCGACCCCGGCCCCGGGTAGGTCTTGCCCATCAACGCCGCGCTGGTATTGCCGATGGCATACAACCCTTCGATCACCGATCCGTCCGCACGCAGCACCCGGGCATCGGCATCGGTACGCAAGCCGCCCTTGGTGCCCAGCTCGCCGGCATCGATGCGCAAGGCATAGAACGGCCCGCGCTCCACCGGCCCGAGGCAGGGGTTGGGTTTGCAGTTGCTGTCGCCGTAGTAGCGGTCGAACAGGCTGTCACCCTTGCCGAACTCGGTGTCGACACCCTGGGCCGCCATCTGGTTGAACCGTTGCACGCTCTGCCCAAGCCCCGCCGCGCTCACGCCGATCTTGGCCGCCAGCGCCGCCAGGCTGTCGGCGCGGTAGATGACCTTGTCCAGCCAGCCCGCGGGGATCTTGCTGTCCGGCTGCACGGAGCCTGGCAGCAGCACGCCGCAGGGGTAGCGTTTGCGGTACTCGGCGTCGAAGATCAACCACGCCGGCACATTAGCACCGGTACGCGCTTGATCGGCGTACATCGCGTAGATGATGTCGGTGTAGGGCGCAGCCTCGTTGACAAAGCGCTCGCCCCTGCCGTTGACCATGATGCACCGCGGGAAGGCGCGCTCGACGAACAGCGCCCGCTGCTTCTCCTCACCCGGCACATGCACCGTCGGCGCGCCCCAGACGTGGCTCATCAGCGCCACATCGGCGCCCTGGGCAAGGCCCTCGCGGATACCATCGCCGGTGTTGATGGGAGGTGCGGCGGTCCATTCGGCGCGCGTCGGGTTGGGCAGGTACTGCTCACGCATCAGCTGGTCGGCCTCGAAGCCCCCGCAGCCCAGGATCACGCCGAACGCGGCGCGCACGTTCACCGACTTGCCCTGGCGCTCGACCACCAGCCCCGTGACCTTGCCTTCATGGCTGCGCAGGCTGCGCATCGGCGCTTGCAGCCACAGCTCGATGTTCCGCGCCTGCATCGCCGCGCGCAGGCTGGCGACCAGGGCGTTGCCCAGGGTCAGGCGGCGGTCGCGCGGTGTGCGCCGGCGCCAGCCGAAGTCGGCCATGTATTTGAGGCCCAGGCGTGCGGTGAGCCACAGCCAGCCGGGCTCCTTGGCCAGGATGGTGTGAGCCTCGACCTGGGTCATGGCGATGCGCCCGGCGATCAGAGTGGCCGGCGATGGCGCGCGCAGGCGCCGGAACTCATCGCCCAGGCGTGCGGCGTCAAAGCTCGCCGGCTCCATGGTGCGGTAGCCGGGCTTGCCGCCCTCGCGCTCGGGGTAGTAGTCCGGGTAGCGCTTTACTGCGCGAAAGTACGTCTGGGCCTGGGCCGCCAGGTAGCCGACCATCCGCGGGCCGTGCTCCAGATAGGCGTCCATGCGCGCCGGGTCGTAGTCCTCGCCGACCGTGGCACGCAGGTAGGCCTGGGCCTCTTCGCGGGAATCGTTGCCGCCCAGCCCTTCGATCTGGTCGTTGCAGGGGATCCAGATCCCGCCACCGGAGATCGCCGTGGTTCCGCCGTACTCGGCGGCCTTTTCCACCACCAGGACCGACAGCCCTTGGTCGTGGGCCCGCAGCGCCGCCGTCATGGCGCCGGCACCCGAGCCGACCACGACCACGTCGTAGACGGCATCCCAGTGCACGGCATGCTGGTTGTCGTTGTTCATCAATGCACCTCCCCGCTGGCGGCCGCTGGCCGCGATTCCATGGAGCCCGCACTATGTCACATATTTTTTGTTATGAGTCATTGTGATGACACAAAAACTTGCAGACGTGCCATTTAGTGCGACAATCGCCGCCAATCCGGAAGAACACACGAGGTTTGCCGCCATGACCCGACAACTGCGCTGGGGTGATGCCAGCCGTATGGACAGTGCCGAGCAGGGGCGCCAGCAAATCCTGGAGTGCGCCCTGGCGGCGATGATCGAGGTCGGCCCCGACGCCTTTGCCATCGATGATGTCGCCCGCCGCGCGAATATTTCCCGACGCACGCTGTACCGCTATTTCGACACCAAGAAGGACCTGGTACAGGCTGTGATCAGCAGTGAGAACGCCGGCTTTTTCAGCGCCATGCAGCAGCAACTGGTCAGCTTCGAAGACGATTTCGAGCGTTATCTGGAGGAATGCCTGTGCTTTGCCGTGCGCTATCGCGACCAGCACCGGGGCGGGTTTCACCAAGGCTACCTGGCCAAGGCAGCCAGCCCCGAGGTGTTCGCCTACATCCTCCAGGACATCGCGCCCTTGTGGCGACAGGTGCTGGCCGCGCCCTTCGAGCGCCATGTCGCACGCCACGGCGCCAGCGTCAGCCTGGACGACAGCATCGCCCTGATCAGCCGGCTATGCCTGGCCTACTGCCTGGTGCCCGAAGAGCCTGCGCAGATCCGCCGGCAACTGCGCCTGCTGCGCGAGATTGCCGTCTGAGCCGTCAGGGCAACAGGCGCATGGCGCTGGGCACCGGCATGTAGCACGGCTGGTAGTTGGGCTGGCAGTAGTAGGCCACGCTCAACGGCATGGGCAAGGGGCGCGTCACCGCAGCCACATAGGCGGCGGCGAAGGCACATACGATCAGGGTCAGGCAGAATCTTGTTGTTGTTTTCATGGCCATGCCTCTGCACAGGAGGGAGACGTTGTGAAACCAGACTAGGCGCCTGTTTTTCGGCCCGCCTCGTCCAAACGGACGAGGCGGATCGATTTCAGGACAATGCCAGGCGGATATCCGCCGAAGCGGCCTGCAGGGCCCGGGCGGCAGCCTCGACGAACGGCGCCATGCTGATGAAGCCGTGCACCATGCCGTCGCAGCGCTGCAACCGCACCGACACACCGGCTGCCTGCAGGCGCTCGGCGAAGGCTTCGCCCTCATCGCGCAACGGGTCGTACTCGGCCGTCAGCAAGGTGGTGGCCGGCAGGCCCTGCAGGTTCTCGTCACGCAGTGGCGACGCCAAGGGCTCGGCACCTTGACCCGGGTGCTCCAGGTACTGTTCCCAGAACCACCCCATCATCGCCCGCGACAACAGGTAGCCCTCGGCGAAGTCGTGATAGGACGCGCTGTCGCGCGCCGCATCCGTCACCGGATAGAACAGGCATTGATGACGGATCGCCGGCCCCTGGCGCTCCCGGGCCAGGCGGCTGACGGCGATGGCCAGGTTGCCGCCGGCGCTGTCGCCGGCAACGGCGAGCCGGCTGGCGTCCACGCCCAAGTCGGCGGCGTGCTCAACCAGCCAGCGCGTGGCGGCGTAGCAGTCCTCGGGGGGCGCCGGGAAGCGCGCCTCCGGGGCCAGGCGATAGGCCACCGACACCACCACCGCGCTGGTCTCCAGGGCCAGGGTGCGGCACAGGTTGTCGTGGGTGTCGAGGTTGCCGATGACGAAACCGCCGCCATGGAAGAACACCAGCAACGGCAAGCCCTCTCGGTCCACCGGACGGTACAGCCGCGCAGGCAACAGGCCCGCCGCGCCGCCGACCTGGATGTCCCGCACTTCGGCCATCTGCGCGCCCGGCAGCGGCGGCATCAGGTTGTCGGCATGCAGGCGGTACTGCGCGGCGTCGAGGGTGGCGTAGTCAGGTTCGCCCTGGGCGGTGAAGCCCTGGAGCACGGCGGCAAGCTGGGTGTCGAGGGGCATGGCGCTCTCCGTGAACGTCGATCGGTACTGATGGCCGTCAGTAGATCGCCACCGTCAACGGCGGCCATCGTCCGTTCAGACGATGACCGCTGCGTCACGCGCGGCAGAATCACTCGGGTGCATCAGTACCGCCAACCGAGCTGCCAATGACCGAGGTGGCGTGGTACGGCCGGCGGCCCCAACAAAGACCGGAGAACAACAACATGAGCACGCTGCACCGTATCGAAGCCAAACTGCTGGAAGACCGCTACGCGCGCGGCTGGCACTGCCTGGGCCTGGCGGCCCAGTACCGTGATGGCAAGGCGCACCGCCTGGATGTATTCGGCACCCGCCTGGTGGCCTTCCAGGGCGAAGACGGCCAGCTGAACATCCTCGACGGCTACTGCCCGCACATGGGCGCCGACCTGAGCACCGGCTGCGTCGAAGGCAATGCCATCCGCTGCCCCTTCCACAGCTGGCGCTGGAACGCTGACGGCGTGTGCGACAACATCCCCTACGCCAAGCGCATCCCGCCACGGGCCAAGATCAAGCGCTGGCCGATCATGGAGCAGAACCACCTGCTGTTCGTGTGGAACGACCCGGAAGGCAACGCACCGATCGCCGAGCAGGCCATCCCGCGCATCGACGCCTGCTTCGACGACACCTGGGCGAACTGGGAAATCGCAGACCTGAAGATCGACACCAACTGCCGCGAGCTGATCGACAACGTCGCCGACATGGCGCACTTCGGCACCGTCCACGGCGCACCGGTCGATGAGTTCAGCAACGTCTTCGAAGGCCACACCGCCGCCCAGATCATGCGCGCGCGCAGCGAGCGGCTGTCGGGCGACAGCGAACTGACCACCGTGGCCACCTACTACGGCCCGGCCTACCAGATCACCGAAATGACCGGCGCCATGGGCGGCCAGCCGATCCACTCGATCCTGCTCAACTGCCACGTGCCGATCGACCTGAACAGCTTCACCCTGCGCTATGGCGTGCTGGTCAAGAAGATCCCGGGGTTGTCCGAGGAAGAAAACCAGGCCATCGCCAAGGCCTACGTCCAGCAGGCCCAGGAGGCTTTTTACGAAGACGTGGCCATCTGGCACACCAAGACCCGTGTCGACAACCCGCTGCTGTGCGACGGCGACGGCCCGGTCTATCAACTGCGTCGCTGGTACGAGCAGTTCTACACCGACGTCGCCCTGCTCGCCGACGAAACCCGCGACAGCAAGCAATTCGTCGTGCGCAGCAGCGAACGCGCCTGACCGCCACACCCACCTGGCACAGCCCGGCAGCGGATGGAACAGGCCGCTGTCGGGCCCTCCGCAACATGACGTTGCGCGCGGACAAGGGCACCATTATGCTCGCCGACGCCAATGCTAATAATAAGAAGCGGTAACCACCGATGCAGACTCTCAGTTTCGACGCTTTCAGCGAGCTGGTCGGCCAGCTCTACGAGGGCCCGATGGAAAACATCCCCTGGGTCACCTTCCTCAACCAGCTCAATGGCCTGCTGCACAGCAAGTACGTCACCTTCATCCTGCGCCCGCCCAGCACCCAGGTCGATGGGTTGATGGTCAGCACCAACGGCACCTCCAGCGACGCCACCGCGTCCTACAACAAGCACTTCTTCGCCCTGGACCCGTTCGTCGACCTGCCCAACCGTGATGTGGTCGCCCTGGCCGACTTCATGCCCGAGGCCGAGCTCAGGCAGTCGGAGTTCTTCCGCAACTTCCTGGAGCCGGTGGACGTGCTGCACATCCTGGGCGTGGACATCAACACCAGCGACGGCGCCCAGTGCCGCCTGCGCATCAGCCGCGGGCGTGACGATGCGCCCTTCGTCGACTCGGAAAAACAACTCCTGGCGCGGTTCATCCCGCACCTGGAACGCTCGATCAAGCTGCACATGCAGCTCAACCGCATCGAGACCGAGCGCAACCTGTATGCCGGCGCGGTCGACCAGATGGCCGTGGGCACGATCATCCTCGACGACACCGGCAAGGTCCTGCAGACCAACCAGGTGGCCGACCGGCTGCTGCAGGAAAAGGACGGCATCAAGCAGGTCAACGATGGGCTGCAGGTCGGCAGCGCCCGCGATACCCAGGAGTTCCGCCGCCTGGTGCGCCAGGCCATGCTCTCGCAGAAAGGCAACCTGGCGTCGGTGGTCGAGGCCATGCGCGTCAAGCGTCCGTCCGGACGGGCCGACCTGGGCATCATCGTGCGCTCGGTGCCGCTGGCGGCCTGGAGCGAGGGCAAGCAATGCCCGACCGTGGTGATCTTCATCAGTGACCCGGAGCAGCAGTCCTCGGCCCCCCAGGAAATCGTCCGTGCCCTGTTCGACTTCACCCCGGCCGAAACCCAGCTGGCGATGCTCCTGGCCAACGGCCTGACTCTCGATGAAGCCTCCGAGGAGCTGGGCATCAGCCGCAACACCTCGCGCGCGCACCTGCGCTCGACCTTCTCCAAGACCGGCGTCACCCGCCAGACCATGCTGGTGCGCCTGATCCTGCGCAGCGTCGCCACCCTGGGCTGAAGCCCCGCCCACCCGCCTGCCGCCATCGTCCGCTTGGACGATGGCAGGCGCCGGCCGGCAGCGCACAGTAACCCTGTCGCTTTCCGTTGCCAGAGGCCCGCCATGCGCCAGAGCCCAACCATCCTCAAGACCGAACTGCTGGCTCAAAGCAGCCACTTCCAGATCGAAGCCCTGCACCTGCGCTTCAGCAACGGCCAGCAACGTGTCTACGAACGCCTGCGTGGCACCGGCTACCGCTCGGTGCTGCTGGTGGCCATGCCGGACCCGCAGCATGTGCTGATGGTCCGTGAATACGCGGTGGGCGTCGAAGGCACTATTCTCGGGCTGCCCAAAGGCGGTGCCGATACCGGTGAAAGCTACCTGGAGGCCGCGCAGCGCGAGCTGGGCGAAGAAGTCGGCCTGCGTGCCGGCCGGTTGACCGAACTGGGCGAGCTGACCCTGGCCCCGGGTCATCTGTGCCACCGCTGCCGGGTGGTGCTGGCCGAACAGCTCAGCCCTTGCAGCAACGACGGCGGCGACGAACCCGAGCCCCTGGAATGCCTGTCGGTGGCCATGGCGGACATCCCCAGGCTGGTGGCCAACGGTGAGCTGCACGAAGCCCGCACCATCGCGGCCCTGTTCATGGCCATGGGCGTCCTCGCCCAACGCGCCTGACGCAACACCCCTGGGGGCGCTTCGCGCCCCATCGCGACGCAAGGCCGCTCCCACAGGTTCTCTGCAAACCTCGAGGGCGATGCATAGCAGCGCGAGCTGGGCGAAGAAGTCGGCCTGCGTGCCGGCCATGGGCGTCCTCGCCCAACGCACCTGACGCGACACTCCTGGGGGCGCTTTGCGCCCCATCGCGACGCAAGGCCCCCCCCCCCACAGGTACGCATCGCCCTCAAGGCTTGCAGAGAACCTGTGGGAGCGGCCTTGCGTCGCGAAAGGGCTGCAAAGCAGCCCCCTGCGATATCAGGTCGGCAACCCTCCCCGCGCGCGGGACAGGGTCAGCGCCAGGTCTTCGATCATGTCTTCCTGCCCACCCACGGTGCCGCGACGGCCCAACTCCACCAACAACTCACGGGCAGAGATGCCGTACTTGGCTTCGGCACGCTTGGCAAACAGCAGGAACGAGCTGTACACCCCGGCATAACCCAGGGTCAGGGCGTCGCGGTCCAGGCGGATCGGCTGATCCATCATCGGCACCACCAGGTCCTCGGCCACATCCATGATGCGGTACAGGTCCACGCCGCTCTCCACGCCCATGCGCTTGAGCACCGCCACGAACACCTCCAGCGGCGTGTTGCCGGCACCGGCGCCCAGCCCGGCCACGGAACCGTCGATACGCACCGCGCCCGCCTCGATCGCCGCCAGGGAGTTGGCGATGGCCATGCCCAGGTTGTGGTGGCCATGGAAGCCCACCTCGGTAGTGGCCTCGAGCCCCTCGCGCAGCACGCGGATCTTCTCGCTGACCTCATCGGGCAGCATGTAGCCGGCCGAGTCGGTGCAATAGATGCAGTTGGCGCCGTAGCTTTGCATCAGGCGCGCCTGCTCCAGCAGCTTCTCGGCACTGACCATGTGCGCCATCATCAGGAAGCCCACGGTGTCCAGGCCCATCTTCGCCGACATGCCGATATGCTGGCCGGACACGTCGGCCTCGGTACAGTGGGTGGCCACACGGATGGTCGAAACCCCGTGCTCATGGGCCATCTTCAGATGGTCCAGGGTACCGATGCCAGGCAGCAGCAAGGCCGAGACCTTGGCCTGCTTGAGCTTGGGAATCACCGCGCTGAAGTACTCTTCGTCGCTGTGGGCCGGGAAACCATAGTTCAGCGACGACCCGCCCAGGCCATCGCCATGGGTGATCTCGATCAGCGGCACGCCCGCGGCGTCCAGGCCGGTGGCCACGTCGACCATCTGCTTGAGGCTGATCTGGTGACGCTTGGCATGCATGCCGTCACGCAGGCTCATGTCATGCAGCAGCACATTCTTACCTTGAAGGTTCATCACCACCTCTCCTCAGCGGGCTGGCAATTGCAGGGTGCCCTTGTGGGCTTCTTCGGCGAACATCTCGGCGGTGCGCAGGCCGGCGGCGGTCATGATGTCCAGGTTGCCGGCCGACTTGGGCAGGAAGTCGCCCAGACCTTCCACCTCGATGAAGATCGACACCTTGTTGCCGTCGAACACCGGGCCGTTGACCAGCTTGTAGCCCGGCACGTAGCGCTGGACTTCCTCGACCATGCTCAACACCGAGGCGCGGATGGCGTCCTGGTCGGGGGCGTCGTCGGTCAGGCAGTGGATGGTGTCGCGCATCATCAGCGGCGGCTCGGCCGGGTTGATGACGATGATCGCCTTGCCCCGACGGGCGCCACCGATGCTTTCCACGGCGCCGGAGGTGGTGCGGGTGAACTCGTCGATGTTCTGCCGGGTGCCGGGGCCCACGGAGCTCGACGACACGGTGGCGACGATCTCGCCATAGGCCACCGGCTGCACGCGCGACACGGCCGCCACCATCGGGATGGTCGCCTGGCCACCGCAGGTGACCATGTTGACGTTCATCTCGAGCTTGGCCGCATGCTCCTTGAGGTTGACCGGTGGCACACAGAACGGGCCAATGGCGGCCGGGGTCAGGTCGACCATGATCACGCCCAGTTTGTTGAGCTTGGCGCTGTTGTGCGCATGCACGTAGGCCGACGTGGCATCGAACGCGATGCGGATGTCATCGTCCAGCACATGCGGCAACAGGCCGTCGAGGCCGTCGGAGGTGGTCTTCACGCCCATCGCGCGGGCACGCTTGAGGCCTTCGGACTCAGGGTCCACGCCCACCATCCACACCGGCTCGATCCACTCCGAGCGGCACATTTTCATCAGTAGGTCGGTGCCGATGTTTCCCGGGCCGATAATGGCCGCTTTCAGTTTCTGGCTCATGGGCCTTGCTCCTCGATCAGGCTCGGAAAGACACCTGGGCACTGCCCAGGCCGTCGATGGTCAGGGAAAAGCGGTCGCCTGCCCGCACCGGCTCCAGCGGCACCAACGAACCGGAGAGGATCACCTCGCCAGCCTTGAAGGGGATGCCGAAGGCGCCGAGGGTGTTGGCCAGCCAGGCGACCGCGGTCAACGGGTTGCCCTGCACCGCCGAGCCCAGACCTTCGCTCAACGGCTCATCGTTCTTGAACACACGCATGTGCAGCGCCGGCAGGTCGAGCTCACGGGGGTCGACACGTTCCTGGCCGAGCACGAACACGCCGCAGGAGGCGTTGTCGGCCACGGTGTCCTGGATGCGGATGCGCCAGTCGTGGATGCGTGAGTCGACGATCTCGAAGCACGGCGTGACGTAGTCGGTGGCGGCCAGTACATCGGCCTCGGTCACGCCAGGGCCGACCAGGTCATGCTTGAGCACGAAGGCGATTTCGCCCTCGGCGCGTGGCTGGATCAGGCGGTTTTGCGAGAGCGAGATGTCAGCGCCGTTTTCGAAGGCCATGCCGCGGGTGATGAAGCCGAAGTCCGGCTGGTGCACATCGAGCATGCGCTGCACGGCTGCCGAGGTGACGCCGATCTTCTTGCCGACGATGCGGTCACCCGCCGCCACGCGGCGTTCGATGCAGTGCAGGGAGATGTGGTAGGCGTCCTCGATGCTGATCTGCGGCCAGCGTTCGGTCAGCGGGGCCAGGGTCTGGCCGTCGCACAGGGCCTGGTAGAGTTCGTCGCCGTGCTGACGGCGCAGTTGCGTGCTCATGGGCGGCCCTCCTCGAGGAATGCCAGGCATTCACGGTTGAACAGTTCGCGATGCTCGACCATCACCCAGTGGCCGCACTCGCTCAGCAGCACGAAACGGATGCGCTGGCAGGCCTGCATCAGGGTGTCGGCACCGGAGACCGGGCAGAACTTGTCGTTCATGCCCCAGAAACCGAGGATCGGGCAGGCCAGCTCCGACAGGCGCTCGGCCATGTTCGGCACTTCCATGGTCGAGAGCACGCAAGGCGGCTGCTCGGCCACCACCGCGACCCGCTCGGCGACGGTGCCGTCGTCGATCAGCGACGGGTCGAACAGTTGCAGGCCCAGCAGGCGCTTCATGCCGGCTGCGTCACGCAGCTCGCCACTGGCGAAGGCCGCGGCCATGCGCTGGATGCCCTCCATCTGCAGGTAGTACTGGGCTTTGTCCATCAGCCCACCGGGGGCCATCAGCACCAGGCGCGCCACCCGCTGCGGCTGGCGCAGGGCGATGGCAATGGCGATGGCGCCACCCAGGGAGTTGCCGACCAAGGTGCAGCGCTGAATGTCCAGGGCATCGAGCAGGCCCAGCAGGGCATCGACGAAGAAGTCCAGGGTGTAGGCGGTTTCCGGCTTGTCCGAGGCGCCGTAGCCCGGCAGGTCCGGCACGATGGCGCGATAACCTGCGGCGGCGAATACCGGGTAGTTGTGCTTGAAGTTGCTGTGGCCGCTGGCCCCCGGGCCGCTGCCATGGATGAACACCACCGCCTCGCCCGTGCCGACGTCCTGATAGTTCAGCTGCAGGCCGTCCGGCAACCTGACCTTGTGCCCTTGCGCTGCTGCGCCCATGGGGAAACCTCCCGGCTTGTTGTTGTTCCGGGATTATTCAGAGCGGCCACGGCAGGTGGCATCGTCCGACAGGACTACAAGCACCACCCCTAGTCCCTTTGGACGTTGGCTCCAGGGCAGCGGCTGCCTAGGATCGAGGGATCCTTCCGATAGACAGAGACAAGGCATCCCCATGCACGACCCATTGGATTTTCGCGGCAAAGTGGTTCTGGTCACCGGTGGTGCCAAGGGCGTGGGCCGCGGCATCACCCGACGCTTTCTCGAGTGCGGCGCGAACGTGGTGATCTGTGGTCGCCAGGCCCCCGAGCGCCTGCCCAGCGGCGGCGGCAAGCAGGCGGTGTTCATGCAGTGCGACGTGCGCGACTTCGAGCAGCTCGAACAACTGCTGGGCAATGTGCTGAAGTTCTTCGGGCGCCTGGACGTGCTGGTCAACAACGCAGGCGGCGCGCCGTTCGCCGAGGCGGCCACGGCCTCGCCGCGCTTCTCCGAGTCCATCGTGCGGCTCAACCTGCTGGCGCCGCTGAACCTGTGCCAACTGGCCAACCGGGTCATGCAGGAGCAGGCCGAGGGCGGCGCCATCATCAACATCTGCAGCGTCAGCGCCACCCGCCCCTCGCCGGGCACCGCGGCCTATGGCGCGGCCAAGGCCGGCCTGCTCAACCTCACCCGCTCTCTGGCGGTGGAATGGGCGCCCAAGGTGCGGGTCAATGCCGTGACCGCCGGATTGATCCTTACCGAACAGGCCGAACTGCATTATGGTGACGCCCAGCAACAGGCCCAGGTCGCCGCGACCATTCCCCTGGGCCGCCTGGCCGAGCCGGACGACATCGGCGACACCTGCCTGTACCTGGCCTCGCCCCTGGCCCGTTATGTCAGCGGCACCGACCTGACCGTGCACGGCGGCGGCGAGCGCCCGGCCTTCCTCGACGCGGCAAAACACCCGTGACCGGCAAAGGAGCCCGAACCATGACCCTGATCGCCAGCCATACCGTGGCACTCGCGATGCCCCGCAGCGAAGCCTGGGCCAGGCTGCGCGACCTCACCCAGGCGCCCCACTACGTGCCGGGTCTGACCGGCTGCCGTTTCCACCCCGGCCCGCGCGAGGGGCTGGGTGCCAGTCGCCGGGTGTTTCGCAAGGGCGGCCAGTGGCTGGACGAAAGCGTGGTGCATTGGGAGGACGGCAGCGGCTTCGCACTTGCCCTGCACAAGGCCCAGGGCGGTGCGCCCTTCCCGTTTCGCCAGGCGAGCTTCCACTACACCCTGGAAGACGCGGGCGCGCAGTGTCGCATCAGCACCAGCCTGCATTACCAGTTGCGAGGTGGCCGTGTGGCCGAATGGTTGATGCGCCGAGCGTTCGAAAAGGTGGTGCGCGAAATCGGCGAGAACCTCAAGGCCTACTACGAGAGCGGACGCACGCAAAACGGGGATTACGACATGCGCCGGGCCTTGGCGGCCGGGCATGACATGAGCTGAGCGTTGCCTGACATAGCCCGGGGGCGCTATGCGCCCCTATCGCGACGCGAGGCCGCTCCCACAGATATGCATCGCCCTCAAGGCTTGCAGAGAACCTGTGGGAGCGGCCTTGCGTCGCGAAAGGGCTGCGCAGCAGCCCCAAGGTATTTCTGTCTAGCGCGGTTCCAGGTTCACTTCGCTCCAGAAGGCCTTCATGCTGCGGATCAGGCCTTGCTCGTCGAACTCCATCACATCGATCACCTGCAGCGAACACGCCCTCCCGTCCCACGTAAGGTCCACCCGGAACGGCATGGCGCCGCATCCGTTATGGGTGGCGCGCACCGGTCCGGTCAGGGCAGCCGATACCTTCATCCGCCCCAGGCCCTGCCGATAGAACTCGCCGATCGCGCCAATGCCGCGAAACGGTGCCTGGCCCACCGGGTCTTCGACGGTGGCATCCTCGGCATACAGCGCCAGGATGCCGTCGATGTCTCCGGCATCCACCAGCTCGACATAACGCTGCATGCTCGCCTGTACCTGCTGTGGCGTCGGCAATGCCATCTCAGGCCACCTCGAACAGCGCCGCGGCGCCCATGCCACCACCGATGCACATGCTCACCACCACGTAGCGAACACCCCGGCGCTTGCCCTCGATCAGCGCGTGACCCACCATCCGCGCCCCGGACATGCCGAACGGATGCCCAATGGAGATGGCGCCACCGTTGACGTTCAGGCGATCGTTGTCGATACCCAGCGTGTCGCGGCAGTACAGTACCTGGCAGGCGAAAGCCTCGTTGAGCTCCCACAGACCAATGTCGCCGACCTTCAGACCATGGCGCTTGAGCAGCTTGGGAATCGCATACACCGGGCCAATGCCCATCTCGTCGGCTTCGCAACCGGCCACTGCCAGGCCACGGTAGATCCCCAACGGCTGCAACCCGCGCTGCTCGGCCAGGCGCGCGCTCATCAGCACCGACGCCGAGGCGCCGTCCGACAGCTGCGAAGCGTTGCCGGCGGTGATGAAACGCCCGGCCTCGGTCCACTGGCCACCGCCCCACACCGGCTCGAGCGCCGCCAGGCTGGCAGCGGTGGTATCAGGGCGGTTGCACTCGTCCTGCAGCAAGGTCACGGCTTCATGACGGCTCTCGCCGGTGGCCTTGTCGACCAGCAGCTTCTGGGTGGTCAGCGTCGCCAGCTCCAGGTCGAACCGTCCGGCCTGCTGCGCCTGGGCGGTACGCAGTTGGCTCTGCAGGCTGTAGGCGTCCTGCTCTTCACGGGTGATGCCGTAGCGCTGGGCGACGATCTCGCCGGTTTCGATCATCGGGATGTAGGCGCGCGGGTCGCGCTCGCGTACCAGGGTGGACTGCAGGCGATAGAGGTTCTTGTGCTTGTTCTGCACCAGGGAGATCGACTCCAGGCCACCGGCCACGGCAATGTCGAGCTCGTTGCAGATGATGCCTTTGGCGGCGATGGCGATGCTCATCAGGCCCGAGGCGCACTGGCGCTCCACCGCCATGCCGGACACCTGCACCGGCAGGCCCGCGGCCGTGGCGCACAGGCGCCCGAGGTTGTAGGCCTGGGTGCCCTGCTGGGCGGCGGCACCGATGATCACATCGTCCACCTCGTCCGGCGCCACGCCTGCCCGGCGCACGGCTTCTGCCACCACGTGGCCGCCCAGGGTCGGGGCCTCGGTGTCGTTGAAGGCACCTCGGAAGGCCTTGCCGATGGGCGTACGCGCCGTGGAAACGATCACTGCTTCGTTCATGCTGGACTCCTTGGATTCATGCCGGGTAGTAACGGCTGATGGTGTCGACCACGCAGCCAGGACGCTCCTGGCCTTCGATCTCGATGCTGACGCGGATCACTGCCTGCACCCCGTTGCCGACCGCATCGGTCGACACCAACAGGGCACTGCCACGCACCCGCGAGCCCACGCGCACCACCGACGGGAAACGCACACGCTCACAACCATAGTTGACGCCCATGGAGATGCCCTGGACCTCGATGATCTGCGGCAGGAACAGGTTGACCAGCGACAGGCTCAGGTAACCGTGGGCAATGCAGGCCCCGAACGGCCCCTGGGCGGCCCGCTCGGGGTCGACGTGGATCCACTGGTGGTCGCCACTGGCCTCGGCGAACAGGTCGATGCGTGCCTGGTCGACCAGCAGCCATTCACTCTTGCCCAGCTCCTGGCCCACGGCCTCGTGCAGCGCCTCGGGTGTCTGGAAGATACGAGGCATGTTCAGGCCCTCTGGCTGGAGACCGACAGCACTTCGCCGGTCATGTACGAGCTGTAGTCGCTGGCCAGGAACATCATCACGTTGGCCACTTCCCACACCTGGGCGGCGCGGCCGAACGCCTCGCCGGCCGCCAGCTGGTCCAGCACCGCCTGGGGTGCGGAACGGGCCAGGAAGTCGTGCATGGCGATGCTCGGGCTCACCGCGTTGATGCGGATACCATGCTCGGCCGCCTCCACCGCCGAGCAGCGGGTCAGGGCCATGACCCCGGCCTTGGCCGCGGCATAGTGGGCCTGCTGCTTCTGCGCACGCCAGCCGAGCACCGAGGCGTTGTTGACGATGACCCCGGCGCGGCGCTCCATCATGTAAGGCAGCATGGCGCGGGTCATGCGCATGGTGCCGGTGAGGGTCACGTCGATCACGCGGTTCCATTCTTCGTCGGGCATTTCCACCAGCGTGCGCGAACCCCCAAGGCCTGCGTTGTTGATCAGTACATCGACGCCGCCCAGGGTGCGCTCGGCCGCCTCGACCAGCGCACGGACCTGCGCCTCGTCGGTGACGTTGCACAGGTGCCCGTGCACCTCGGCAAGGCCGGTGGCCTCGCGGATGCGCGTGACCGCCTCGCTCAGCCGGCCTTCATGGATATCGCTGATCATCAGGGCACGGCAGCCCTCCTCGGCCGAACGCAGGGCGGCGGAGAAACCGATGCCGGAGCCGGCGGCGGCGGTGATCAGTACCGACTTGCCGCGCAGCAGGCCGTGGCCAGGGACGTAGTGTGGAACGGACATGCAGGAACTCCTCGATCAGGGGCGCGGACGCGGTTCGCGGGGCATGCCCAGGGCGCGTTCGGCGATGATGTTGCGCTGGATCTCGTTGCTGCCGCCGTACAGGGTGTCGGCGCGGCTGAACAGATACAGCGATTGCAGGCGGTTGAGCTGGTAGGGCGCGGCCTCGAGCAGCTCGGCCTGGGGGCCGAGCACGTCCATGGCCAGCTTGCCGAGGTTGGCGTGCCAGCTCGACCAACCCAGCTTGTAGATGGTCGCCTCGCGTCGCAGCGAGCCGTCCTGCGGCCCGGAGAGCATGCGCAGCGAGTTGTAGCGCAGGATGCGCAGGCCACACCAGGCTTCGGCCAGGCGCTGGCGCAGGTGCGGATCGCGGTCGACGCCATTTGCGCGGGCGATGGCGATGACCTCGTCGAGTTCGTTCTGGAACTGCATCTGCTGGCCCAGGGTGGACACGCCACGCTCGAAGCCCAGCAGCGCCATGGCGATCTTCCAGCCGTCGCCCGGCTGGCCGACGATGTTCGCCGCCTCGGTGCGGGCGTCGTCGAAGAACACCTCGTTGAACTCCGAGGTACCGGTCATCTGCTCGATCGGACGCACGCTGATGCCCGGCTGGTCCATCGGCACCAGCAGGAACGACAAGCCATGGTGACCGACGCTGCCCGGCTCGGTACGGGCCAGCACGAAGCACCAGTCCGACTCATGGGCCAGGGAGGTCCAGACCTTCTGGCCATTGATAAGCCAGTCGCCGTTGGCGTCCTGGGCGGCGCGGGTCTTCACGGCGGCGAGGTCCGAACCTGCGCCCGGCTCGGAATAGCCCTGGCACCAGAAGGTGGTGCCCTGGACGATGCCCGGCAGGAAGCGCTGCTTCTGCGCTTCGCTGCCGAAGGCGGCGATGGTCGGCCCGGCCAGGCCTTCGCCGATATGGCCCATGCGGCCGGGGCCACCGGCGCGGGCGTATTCTTCATGGAAGATCACCTGCTGGCTGATCGAAAGCCCACGCCCGCCATGCTCCGGCGCCCAGCCCACGCAGGTCCAGCCGCCCTGGGCCAGCTTGCGTTCCCAGGCTTTGCGCTCCTCGGGGAACATGTGTTCGTCACCCGGGCCGCCACGAAAACGCAGGGCCTCGAACTCGCCCTGCAGGTTGGCGGCCATCCAGTCGGCGACTTCCTGACGGAAGCGCTCGTCCTGCTCACTGAAACGGATCTTCATGGCTGCTCCCCGATAATCACGTTGGCGATCTGCTGCAGATGCCAGGCCGGTGCGCCGAGGTAGCTCTCGCTGGCCCGGGCACGCTTGAAATACAGATGCGGGTCGTATTCCCAGGTGAAGCCCACGCCACCATGCAACTGGATCGACTCCGCCGCGCAGTGGAAGTACGCCTGCGAACACTGGGACTTGGCCAGGGACGCGGCCAGCGGCAATTCGGTTGCCACCTGCGCATCACCTGCCGGGTCCAGGGCCTCCTGGGCGACGCAGGCGGCGTAGTAGCTGGCCGAACGGGCGCATTCGACTTGCAGCATCATGTCGGCGGCGCGGTGCTTGAGCGCCTGGAAGCTGGCCAGCGGGCGGCCGAACTGCTGACGCTCCTGCAAATAGGCCACGCTCAGGTCCAGCGCCTGCTGGGCGCCGCCGACCTGCTCGGCGGCCAGGCCCACGCAGGCCAGGCGCAGCATGTCCTGCACCTTGGGCCAGGCCTTGCCGGCCTCGCCGAGCAGCGCGTCCGGGCCGACGTACAGGCGCGCAAGGCTCACGCGGCCCAGGCGCCGGGTCTGGTCCATGGTCGGCTGCCACTGGCGCTCCAGGCCCGCCTGCCCGGCCTCGACCAGGAACAGACTGACGCCCTCCTCGCCCGTGCTGCCCGCCAGGCGTGCGGCGATCACCAGCAGGTCGGCGCTGTGGCCGTCGATCACCTGCGCATACTCGCCATCGAGCACATGGCCGTCGCCCTCGGGCGTTGCCGTGACGCTGATGCCCTGGGCGGACCAGCCGCCCCCATCGCCCCAGGCCGCCGTGCCACGCACGCTGCCCTCGGCGATGGCGGGCAGCCAGCGCTGTTTCTGTGCCTCGCTGCCGGCCAGCAGCAATGCCGGGGTGGCCAGGCAGGCGGTGGCGAAGAACGGCGAGCACAGCAGGCGCCGGCCCATCTGTTCCAGCAGAATGGTCAGTTCGACAAAACCCAGGCCCAGACCGCCGTAGGCTTCGGGAATATGGATCGCAGGCCAGTACATCTCGCTGCACAGGCGCTGCCAGAGGTCGGTGTCATAACCGGTTTCATTGACCATGGCCGCGCGCACGGCGGCACAGTCGGACACATCGGCAAGGAAACCCTCGGCCGATGCACGGATCATTTCCTGCTCGTCGCTGAATGCAAAGTCCATCGCGGCGTCTTCTACTCGTCTGGCCCAGGTGCCTGCGAGTGTGGCCAGATGCGCCGGCGAAGGAATCGGCCAATTGGACTAGGCACCGCGTAGCAACAGCGGGGGGCGCTTCGCACCCCTTTCGCGACGCAAGGCCGCACAAGGATTGCGCTGAACCCTGTGGGGCCTTGAGCAGCCCCTGCGATCTGGGCACTTTTGTGCAGACGAAAAAAAACCGCACCACCCTGGCATGTGGTGCGGTCCCGCCCAAGTGGCGAAAAACGCTGAAATCAGGTGCCGTAGACTTTCTGCGCCGGCACTGCGCGCCCCAGCAGTTCACGGACCGCCTCGCCCACCCGGGCAACGGCCCAGCGGCCCTGGTTGTCGACCTGCGGCCCACGCCGCCAGCCATCGGCGATGGACAGCTTGCCGCCCTCGACCTCGAACATCTGCCCGGTCACCCCTGCCGATTCGCTGGAGCCCAGCCACACCACCACCGGCGCGACGTTCTCCGGGGCGAAGTAGTCGAAGCCTTCCTCGGGCTTTTTCATCACCTCGCCGAACACACCCTCGGTCATCCCGGTACGGGCCGCCGGGGCCAGGGCATTGACGGTGATGCCGTAGCGCGCCAGCTCCGCCGCCTGCACCAGGGTCAGCGAGGCGATACCGCCTTTGGCCGCGGCGTAGTTGGACTGCCCGATCGAACCCTGCAAGCCGGCACCGGAGCTGGTGTTGATGATCCGCGCATCGACCTTCACGCCATTCTTGGCCTGCTCGCGCCAATGGCGCACGGCATGGCTGGAGAGGCAGAAGTGGCCCTTCAGGTGCACCGCCACCACCGCGTCCCAGTCCGCCTCGGTGAGGCTGGCGAACATGCGGTCGCGGCAGATGCCGGCGTTGTTGACCACCACGTCGAGGCCGCCGAAGGCCTCCAGCGCCGCCGCGACGATGCGCCCGGCATCTTCGTAGCTGGTGATGTCGTTGCTGTTGGCGATGGCCTGGCCATCCTGCTCGCGGATCTGCGCGGCCACCGCCTCGGCGGCGTCACGGTTGATATCGTTGACCACCACCTTGGCGCCCTCGGCCGCGAAGGCCAGGGCGTAGGCCCGGCCCAGGCCGCCGCCGGCACCGGTGATGACCACGACTCGGTTGTTGCAACTGCTCATGGGGGTTCTCCTGCGCTTACAGGCGCTCGATGATGGTGACGTTGGCCTGACCGCCGCCTTCGCACATGGTCTGCAGGCCATAGCGCCCGCCCGTGCGCTCGAGCTCATGGAGCAGGCTGCACATCATCCGGGTGCCGGTGGCGCCCAGTGGGTGACCGAGGGCGATGGCGCCGCCGTTGACGTTGGTCTGGGCGTGCGGGTAGCCGGTCTCGTTGATCCAGGCCAGGGCCACCGCGGCGAAGGCCTCGTTGATCTCGACGCGGTCGATGTCTTCCAGGCGCATGCCGGCACGCTTGAGCGCATAGGCGGTGGCCGGGATAGGCGCGGTGAGCATCCATACCGGGTCGGCGGCACGCACGCTCATGTGGTGGATGCGCGCCCGAGGCGTGAGGTTGTAGCGCTTGAGCGCCGCCTCCGAGACGATCAGCATTGCACTGGCCGCATCGCAGGTCTGGCTGGAGACGCCTGCGGTAACGCGGTCGCAGCCGAACAGGGTTTCCAGCTCGGCCATCTTGTCCAGGCTGGTCTGGCGTGGGGTTTCGTCGTGCTCGACACCGGCCAGGGGCACGATCTCGCGCTTGAAGTGGCCCTGCTCGATGGCCCGCAGCGCCCGACGGTGGGACTCCAGCGAATAGGCCTCCAGCGCCTCGCGGCTGAGCTGCCAGTGCTCGGCGATCATCTGCGCGGAGCGGAACTGGGTCGGCGGGGTCGAGCCGTAGCGGCGCACCCAGCCTTCGGAACCGGTGAACGGGTTGGTGAAGCCCAGCGGCTCGGCGGCGGTCATGGCCGAGGAGATCGGGATCTGGGTCATGGTCTGCACACCGCCTGCGACCACCACGTCCTGGGTGCCGCTCATCACCGCCTGGGCGGCAAAGTGCAGCGCCTGCTGCGACGAGCCGCACTGGCGGTCGACGGTGGTGCCCGGAACGGCTTCGCTGAGCCCGGCGGCCAGCCAGGCGGTGCGGGCGATGTCGCCGGCCAGCGGGCCGATGGTGTCGACGCAGCCGAAGATCACGTCGTCGTAGTCGTCATCGAGGATCGGGTTGCGCTCGACCAGGGCGCGCAGCACATGGCCGCCCAGGTCGGCCGCATGGATATGGGCCAGGCCGCCCTTGCGCCGCCCGGTGGGCGTGCGCAGGGCATCGACGATATAAGCTTCAGGCATCTTCTACCTCACAAAACAAAAACGGTTGACTGCGTCATCGGTGAAGGGCACCGGCTGGGCCGGTGATCGCGGGGCAAGCCCTTGCCATCCACCTCACGCCCTCTTCGCGGGCAAGCCCGCTCCCACAGGGGCTGCGCTGCAGGTGTGGGAGCGGGCTTGCCCGCGAAAAGGTCACCTCAGAAGGTGGTGCCGGCCCCAATGGCCCGCCCTTGGTCGAACAAGGCCTCGCGAATGCGCGCCTTGTGCAGGGCATGGTCGCCCCAAACCTTGTCCAGGGCCCAGGCACGCTTCATGAACAGCTGCAGGTCGACCTCCCAGGTGTACCCCATGGCGCCATGGGTCTGGATGGCGTTGCGCGCTGCGAGCAGCGCGGCTTCCGAAGCGGCCAGGCGGGCGTGGGACACCGCCAGCGCCTGCTCGGCCTCGCCATGGGCCACCGCATGGGCGGCGCGGTACAGAGGCCCCTTGGCGAACTCGATGCGCACCGCGACGTTGGCCATCAGGTGCTTGACCGCCTGGAACGAACCGATCGGCTTGCCGAACTGCTTGCGCTCGAAGCTGTAGTCCACGGCCAGGTCCACCATGCGCTTGGCCAGGCCCAGCAACTGCGCCGCACAGCCCAGCGCACCGCGCTCGAAGGCCCGGCCCAGCAGCTTCGCCGCTTCCTCGCCACGGGCCACGCAGGTGGCCGCACCGGGCGTCCACAGCACCTGGTACAGCTGGCGGCTAGGGTCCACCGACAGGTTGCGCACCAGCTCGACATCCTCACGCGGCACGGCGTGCACTTCATCGCCGTGGCTGAGCAGCAGCAGGTCGGCCACATGGGCATCGCTGACCAGCGGGTTGCCCGGCTCGCACACCGCCAGCCGTGCCTGGCCTTCGGCCACACGCCCCAGCCAGTCGTGCTTGAGGCCTTCGTGCGCCTCGCCAAGCTCGGCCAACAGCGGCACGGCCACCAGCATGGTTTCCACCAACGGCTCGGGCAGGCCGGCGTAGCCGCACTCCTGGGCCAGCAGGACGAAGTCCAGGGCGCCCAGGCCCATGCCGCCGTACTGCTCCGGCACGGTCAGGGCGGTCAGGCCCAGCTCCACCAGTTGCGCCCAGAGCTGGTCGCAACGGCCACTGTCGCTCTGCCACAGCTCGCGGATGCGTTCAGGGGTCACTTCGTTGATCAAGAAACTGCGTACGTTGTCCTGGAAGAGCAACTGGTCGCTGTTGAAACTAAAGTCCATGGTCTCTCCCCTCAGGCACGCGGCATGCCGAGCATGCGTTCGGCGATGATGTTGCGCTGGATCTCGTTGGTGCCGGCGTAGATCGGCCCGGCCTGGGCGAACAGGAAACCGTCCAGCCACTGACCGACATCGCCTGCTGCCGGGGCCTCAGGCAGCAGCTCGCCGCGCAGGCCCAGGATGCTCATGGCGGTTTCGTGCATGCGCAGGTCCAGCTCGGACCAGAAGATCTTGTTGGTCGAGGACTCCGGCCCGATGCGCCCGCCCTTGACCAGCTGCGAGGCGGTCATGTAGGTGGACTGGGTGTAGGCCTCGGCGTCGAGCCAGGCGCGCATGACCGCTTCGCCGATGGCCGGATCCCGGTCGGCGGTTTCGCGGTTGGCCTGGTACAGCTGCACCAGGCGGCGGGCGGTTTCCTGGAAGCGCGCGGGCGAGCGCAGCATCAGCCCGCGCTCGAAGCCGGCGGTGGACATCGCCACGTGCCAGCCCATGCCCTCGCCGCCGAGGACGTTCTCCACCGGAACGCGCACGTCGTCGAAGAAGATCTCGGCAAAGCCCGGCAGCCCGTTGAGCTGCGGGATCGGCCGCACGGTGATGCCAGGGGTGTTCAGCGGCACCAGGATGAAGGTCAGGCCATGATGACGCTGCGAGCCCGGGTCGGTGCGGAAGATGCCGAACACCCAGTCGGCCCACACGGCGCGGGTGGACCAGGTTTTCTGGCCGTTGATCACGTAGTGATCGCCATCACGCTCGGCGCGCGAACGGATCGCCGCCATGTCGGAACCGGCGCCCGGCTCGGACCAACCCTGGGCCCAGATGTCCTGGCCGGTGGCCATGCGCGGCAGGAAGCGTGCTTTCTGCTCCTCGGTGCCGTACTCCATCAGGGTCGGGCCGAGCAGGAAGATGCCGTTCTGGTTGACCCGCGCCGGGGCGCCGGCACGGTAGTACTCTTCTTCGAAGATCAGCCATTCGATCAGGTCGCAGCCACGCCCGCCCAGGCGGGTGGGCCAGGTGACCATGCCCCAGCGTCCTTCGTTAAGGCGTGCTTCCCAGGCGCGGTGGGCGGCAAAGCCCTCCTCGGTGTCGAACGAAGGCAGCGCCTCGGCGGGGACATTGGCTTGGAGCCAGGCCCGCACCTCGGCGCGAAACTCCTGTTGGGCGCAAGTGTAAGTAAGGTCCATGGTCTGCCCTCAGCCGTTGAAGTTCGCGTTGCGCTTCTCGACGAACGAGTCGCGGGCTTCCTGGGAGTCCTGGGTGCGGTAGGCTTCGAGGGTGAAGCCCTGCTCCCAGCGGTACTTGTCTTCCAGGTTGCCGTCCTCGATGCCGTTGAGCGCTTCCTTGGCCAGGCGGATCATCGCCGGGCTCTTGGCGGCGATGGACGCGGCGATGCCCAGCGCGGCCTCGCGCAGCTGCCCGCGCGGCACCACGCGCTCGACCGCGCCCAGGCGGTAGGCCTCGGCAGCGTCGATCATCTCGCCGGTGAAGTACATGTGGCGCACTTTCTGCACCGGGAACAGGCGCTGCAGGTGGGCACCGCCGCCCATGGCGCCACGGTCCACCTCGGGCACGCCGAAGCGGGCACAGTCGGAGGCGACGACGATGTCGGCGGCGCCGCAGATGCCGATGCCGCCCCCCAGGACGAAGCCATGGGCGGCGACGATCACCGGCACCTTGTTGCGGTGCACGGCCTTGAAGGTGTCGTAGTTGCCCTTGTTGACCGCGACGATCAGGTTGCCGTCGGCGGCCAGTTCCTTGATGTCGACCCCGGCGCAGAAGCCACGGCCTTCGGCGCGGATGACGATGACCCGCACCTGCTCATCTTCGCCCAGCGCCTGGAGGGTGCTGGCGATGTCGGCCCAACCGCGGCTGTTGAAGGCATTGACCGGGGGATGGTCGAAGACCATCTCGGCGATGCCGTTGTCAATGCTGACACTGAATGGTTGCATTGGGATTCCCCCTCACGAAATTCGGCGGCACAGCGCGCCCAGACGCTGCTCGGCGTCCTGGACGATCTGCTCTATCAGTTCGGCGCAGCCCGGCAGGCTGTCGATGCCTGCGGCCACTTGGCCGGCCGGCAGCACGCCCTCGGCGGGCAAACCTTCGACCATGGCTTTCTGGATGACCATCGGTGCGTTGGCGGCCATCAGGCTCTGGGCGGCGGTCAGGTCGCCGTCGCGGCGCATCTTCAGGGCGCTGCTCAACAGCTGCCCCAGGCCCAGGCCGGTGTGACGGCGGTAGGCCAGGCCGCTGCGCACCGCCAGCAGCCAGCGACGCAGCCCGCTGCTGGCCTCGAGCTCATCGAGCAGCTCGTTGCGGATCATGCGTTGCGGCATGCCGTCGATGGCCCGGCTGACGATCACCGCCGCCGGGTCCTTGACCGCCAGGTAGCGCGCCAGAGTGGCCTGGGGCACCGGGCTGTCGGCGGTCATCAGAAAGCGCGTGCCCATGGCAATGCCATCGGCGCCCTGGGCCAGGGCGGACACCAGCCCACGGCCATCCTTGAAGCCGCCCGCGGCCACCACCGGCACCTGCACGGCGTCGAGCACCTGGCCCAGCAGCATGGCCGTGGGCACGGCACCGGTATGACCGCCGCCCTCGCCGCCCTGCACGGTCACCACGTCGGCGCCCATCTCCACGGCCTTCTGCGCATGCTTGAGGGCGCCCACGGTGGGCATGCAGACCACGCCGGCATCCTTGAGACGGGCGATCATCTGCTTGCCGGGCGAGCGGCTGTAGCTGACCGCACGCACCTGGTGGCGCACCACCAGCTCGACGATCTCCTCGGCGTTGGCCTGGTACATGTGGAAATTGACCCCGAACGGGCGGTCGGTCAGACGCTGGGTTTCAAGGATCGCCGCTTCCATCTGCCGGGGCTCGATGGTCGCACCGGCCAAAAAGCCAAAACCCCCGGCATTGCAGGTGGCCGCCACCAGGCGCGGGTCGGCGACCCAACCCATGGCGGTCTGGATGATCGGGTAACGGCAACCGAGCAAGGCGGTCAGGCGGGTATCGAGTGACACGGCCATGCTCACGCCCTCCCCTGTTCGCGCTGGGAGCTGGCCATGGCCTTGGCGTCGTAGCCGCCCAGGCGATCACCGGACACCAGTTCGTTGTGGGCATGGGCGAAGTGGTGCAGGCCAAACACCATGTCCATGGTCGAGCGCTTGCCCATCAGGTCTTCGGCGTTGTTCACCGCCTGCTTGCTCAGTTGCAGGCCCAGGCGCGGCATCTGGGCGATCTGCCCGGCCATGGCCAGGGTTTCCTGCTCCAGCTGCTCGCGTGGCACCACGCGGTTGAGCATGCCCATCTGGTAGGCACGGGCCGCCGGCATCGGTGCACCGAGGAAGAGGAACTCCTTGGCGATACGGGGGTTGAGCTCATGCACATGAGCGAAGTACTCGACCCCCGGGATCCCCATGCGCACCACCGGGTCACGGAAATAGGCATCGTCGCTGGCCACGATCAGGTCGCAGACCCAGGCCAGCATCAGGCCACCGGCGATGCAGGCGCCCTGGACCATGGCGATGGTGGGCTTGGGCATGTCGCGCCAGCGGCGGCACATGCCCAGGTACACTTCCTGCTCGCGGGCATAGAGGAACTCGCCCCCGGGCTTGTCGACATGGTCGTACCACAGGCTGACGCGATCGAAGCTCTGGTTCACGTCGCGCCCCGGCGTACCGATATCGTGCCCGGCGGAAAAATGCTTGCCGGCCCCGCGCAGGACGATGACCTTGACGTTGTCATCGGCGCACGCACGGGCGAATGCCGCATCCAGGGCATAGGTCATCCGCGAGTTCTGGGCGTTGTGGTACTCGGGGCGGTTCATGGTGACCCACGCGACCGCGTCCCGCACTTCGTACAGCACCACCTCATCGGCCTCTTTATTGTTTTGCTCGCTCATTACTGCACTCCGGCAAGGCGGTTGGCTGGAACGGGCTGTCAGCGCGCCTGGCGCTGGCCCGGTGGATTGTCCTTGAGCTGGCTGGCACGCAGGTTGTGCGGGTCCAGCCGCTGGATCAGCTGCAACTGCGCCTCGGTCGGCGCGATGGTCACCGGGCAGTGCTCGGGCACATGCAGGGCGAAGCCTGTGTTGTCGCGCACCTCGTCCAGGCTCACGCCCGGGTGCAGCGAACGCACGCGCACCTGGTGCTGGGGTCCGAGGAAGTCGAGCACACACAGGTCGGTGACGATCAGGCGGATATCGATGTCGTCCAGCGACCAGCCACGGGCCAGGCGCTCAGGGTTGTAGCCCACCGAGGCGACCACGTCGCACTCGCCCTCGACGAACACCCGGCGGTTGTGGCTGGGCACGTAGAACGAGTTGGCATGGCTGATGGAGTTGCCCGGCAGGCCGCGCACACCGAGCATCTGCGCCTTGGGCTTTTGGTAGTCGCCGCCGATGCACGAGATGTTGGCCTGGCCGAACCGGTCGACCTGGATCGGGCCGATCATGGCGTGGCGCTTGCCGCTCCAGACGTTGTCGAAGATGCGCGAAAAGCCCATCCAGCTGTCGCGCTTGGGCTCGTAGCCATTGCGTGCGCCGACCGGTACAGGTTCGGCGACCATGTAGGCCTCCGAGTCGGTCATCATCAGTTGCGGGTTGTTGTCGAGCATGCTCAACGAGGCCGCCAGGCGCGGGATCACGCCGATGCCGGTGGCCAGGACTTCGCCGTCGTCGCGCCAGGCTTGGGCGGCGGCGCAGATCATCAGTTCGGCGAGGCTGTAGGTGCTTGCAGTGGTCATGACGTTCCTCGCTTAGAAAACCGGCAGGGGCAGTCGACGGATGGCTTCGAGGCCTCCGCAACGCTCCAGGTACTGGGAGTGGGAACAGGCCACGTACTGCTCGGCATAGGCCTGCCAGCCCTCTTCGCTCTGCGCCGAGGCGACATAGGCCTTGAAGTGCGGCACGTCGAAGCCGTACAGCGGCGCGCAGGAGGACGGGTGTGCGCCACCGGGCACGTTGGCCACGGCGGTGGTCAGGTTGCGCTCCCAGAACACCTGGTGCGCACGCGCAGGCTCGGCGTGGAACCAGTCGCTGTCGACCAGCTCGTCGCAGGTGACGTAGGTGCGCGCCGCAGCCCGCACGAACAGGTCGTCCATGTAGTGGTCGGGGCCGGCGATCTGGCACACGCCGCGCACATCGGCGCGGTCCACGTGAACCAGGGCAGCGTCGAGCTTGAGCGCAGGCATCGCCACCCAGTCGCGGCCATCGGCGTACGGCGAGGCGATCAGCTTGATCTCGGGGTTGTGGCGCAGCACGTCGGTGCCCAGGCCCACCGCGGTGGGGATGAACGGCACGTTCATGGCGGCGGCGCGCAGGCCCAGCAGCAACATGCCTTCGTCGATTTCCATCACCTCGATGGCGCCTTCCTGGCGCGCCTTGCGAAAGTACGGCTCGAGCGGGATGAAGTCGAGGGAGACGAAGGCGAACACCAGTTTCTTCACCTTGCCGGCGGCGCACAGCATGCCGACGTCGGCACCGCCATAGGCGACGATGGTCAGGTCCTTGAGGTCCGAGCGCAGGATCTCGCGCACCAGCGCCATAGGCTTGCGGCGTGGGCCCCAGCCGCCGATACCGATGGTCATGCCATCGCGCAACTGGGCGACCATCTCGGCCGTGGTCATCTGTTTGTCCATGGGTGCTGTCCTCATTGGCGGCCGACGCTGAAGTCGTGGCCCCATTGGCTGACCACGGTGCTTTCGAACGGGGTGTGACGGCTCCAATCGACCACCAGGCCGTCGCAGCCGTACTCCAGGTCGAAACCGGACGGGGTCTTCATGTAGAAGGAAATCATCTGGTCGTTGGTGTGCTGGCCCAGGGTCGCGGAGAGCTTCACGCCGTTGGCGTGCATGCGGTCCAGGGCACGGCCCACTTCATCCAGGCCATCGACTTCGAGCATCATGTGCACGCAGCCGCTGGGCACCGGGCATTCGAAGATCGCCAGCGAGTGGTGGCGGCCGTTGTTGCAGTGCATGAAGTGGATGCGTTTTTCCGGCTCGGCAGGATCCGGGGTGAAGCGCACTTTCATCAGGTCCGACAGGCCAAAGCCCATCACCTTTTCGTAGAAGTCACGGCAGCGATCGAAGGTCGGTGCCGGCACGACCACATGGCCCATGCCCAGCGCGTCGCTGACGAAGCCGCGCACCCCCACCGGAGAGACGAAGCGGGCGAAATCCTGGCGCGGGCCCCAGTACAGCTCGTGGCGGTTGCCATCAGGGTCGGCGAACAGCGCCAGCGCCTGCACCTGGCGCAGGGCGGCCTGTTCGGCATTGCCCTGCTCCACCGCCACGCCTGCGGCCTGCAACTCGTCCACGGCCTGGTCGAAGGCGGCCTGGCCTGCCACTTCCCAGCCGCAGGCACCGAAACCATCCTGGGCGCTGTGTTGCACCAGGATGCGGTACGGACGCTCGTCCATCTTCAGGAACAGGCGCTCGCCGCTTTCGTCCTCGACCACCATCATGCCCAGCACTTGGCTTGCGTAGTGACGCCACTGCGCAAGGTCGCTGGAGCGGACGGTGACGTAACCCAGGCCACGGATATCCATGCACGATCTCCTCATCTTGTTCTTGTCACGAGCCGCGAGGGCTCTTGGATGGTCGTATTCAAGCCAGTTGGCGATGGAGCGTCATCGTCCAATAGGACTACCGTCTTTCGATGGTTGCGGGCGGGCACGGTCGATCCCAGCAGGCCTGAGACACAGTGATGTCCGGGAGTGCATGCAAGGGGCTGCTGCGCAGCCCATCGCGACGCAAGGCCGCTCCCACAGGGATCTCGTCAGCTTTTAGAAATTGAGCAAGACAGTTGCTCCCACAGGCCCACCGCAAGCCTTGGGGGCGGCGCGATGCCTGTGGGAGCGGCCTTGTGTCGCGAAAGGGGCGCGCAGCGCCCCCGGCGGGATTACTGCTTGTTGCGGAAGTGCGGGATGACTTTCTCGCCGATGTTGCGCAGGGTCTCGAGCTGCGCCCACTGCGGCACGGTGCCCATCTGGCAGATGAACAGGATTTCGTCGGCGCCGGCATCGATCAGGCGCTGCACATAGCCGATGCAGTCCTCGACGGTGCCATACGCGTGGTTGGGGTTCATCATCGCCATGGTCGGGTCGGAGAAGTCCACACGCACTTCCTCGGAGGCGAAGCGCGACTTGATCACCGCCTGGCCGTTGCCATCGACGTAGGTGTCGTCTTTCCACTTTTCCGGATCCGGACGCTCGCCACCGCCGTACCAGTAGCCCAGCGACTCCATGAAGTAACGCTGGCCACGGATACCGATGCGGCGCGCAGCCTCGTTGTCGTCCAGCACGATGGCCGGGCACAGCGCGGCGATGTGACGGTTCGGACGGAAGCCGACCTGATTGCGGGCTTCACGGTTGTCGAAGGCCTGGTGGTACACCTCGACCTTCTTGGCGATCTCCTCGGGACCACCGAAGCCCAGCACCAGCGCACCCATGCCACGGCCACCGGCGTTCTTCAGCGACTCGGTGTTGGTGCACGCCAGGTACATCGGCGGGTGCGGATCCTGGTACGGCTTGGGATGGATCGGGCGTTTCGGGATCTTGACGAAGTCGCCGTGGTGCTCGATCTCGTCCTGTACGAACATTTTCGGGATCAGGTACATGGCCTCGTCGATCTGCGGCTGCAGGGTCGCCAGGTCATAGCCGAAGGTACCGGCTTCCTGCTGGGTACCGCCCTTGCCGACACCGAAGTGCACACGCCCCTTGGACAGCAGGTCCAGGGTGGCGATGCGCTCGGCCACCTTGACCGGGTGGTTCATCGCCGGCGGCAGGCACACCACGCCGTGGCCGATGCCAATGCGCTCGGTCTTGCCGGCGACGAAGGCCAGCATGGTTTCCGGTGCGGACATGTGCGAGTAGTTGGTCAGCGCGGTGTGCTCCACGCACCAGAAGGTGTCGAAGCCCAGTTTGTCTGCCAGCACCGCCTGCTCGACGGTGTCATCGAAGATCTTGCGGTCACCCTCGCGGCTGGCATCGATCGTCTGGGCTTCGTAAATCAGCGAGAATTTCATGTGCATTCCTTGTTGTTCTGTTGACGTTGGCCGGCACTGCCGGCCTTGGTCACATCCTCTGGCATCCCGACGGGGCTCGAATCCTTAAAACGGACTAGCCGGTTTCGGTAAACGCCGAACGGTTCAGAGGAAGAAGTCGGTGGTGTCCTGCCCCATGCTCACGCCACCGAGGTTCCAGGCGTACTTGGCCGGGCTGTTGGCGACATGGGCGCGACCGGTGTGGATGTCGCGGAACGCACGGTTGATCGGGTGGCCACGGAAGATGGTCGAGGCGCCACTGTTGAACATCAGTTCGCCCGCAGCCTTGGCGCAGCGGTCGGCCACCAGCGCCGAGTCGTAGCGCATCTTGACCCGCGCCTGCATGTCGAGCGGGGTGCCGGCGCGGGCGTTGTCGAGCATCAGCTCGAAGTTGCGCAGCAGCACGATGCGACACTCATCGACACAGACCATGGCATTGGCCAGGGCGCTCTGGGCGGCCGGATCCTGGAGCATCTTGCGACCATCGTTGACCGCCACCCGCGCCTTGTTGTGGGCAATGAAGTGATCGACCGCACCCTGCAGGGCACCGATGGCCGAGGACGACACCGCCCGCACGAAGATCTGCCCGAACGGCAGGCGGTACAGCGGCGAGGTGTTGACCGCGTTGCCCGGGCTCTGCTGCATGAAGCCATCGACGGCGCGGTGGGTACGGTATTCGGGAACGAAGGCGCCTTCGACCAGCACGTCATGGGAGCCGGTGCCCTCAAGGCCCATCACGTTCCAGTTGTCGAGGATCTGGTAGTCGCTGCGCGGCACCAGGAAGGTGCGGTAGTCCGGCGCACCGCCAGGCTCTGCCGGCGGCACCATGGCGCCCAGGAATGCCCACTGGCAATGCTTGCTGCCCGAGGAGAAGCCCCAACGGCCGCTCAGGCGGAAGCCGCCTTCGACGCGCTCGACCTTGCCCACCGGCATATAGGACGAGGAGATCAGCACGCTGGTGTCCTGGCCCCAGACATCCTGCGCGGCGCGATCATCGAACAGCGCCAGCTGCCAGTTGTGGATGGCCACCACGCCCAGTACCCAGGCCGACGACATGCAGCCCTCGGCAAGGGTCATCTGTACCTCGAAGAAGTCCTTGGGCTCAAGCTCCAGGCCCTGCCAGCGGGCCGGCTGGAGGATGCGGAAGAAACCCGCCTCGTGGAAGTCGGCGATGGTCTCTTCCGGCAGGCGGCCCATCTGCGCGGCCTGCTCGGCACGCTCACGCAGCACCGGCACCAGCTCACGCGCGCGCTGGCGCAACTGTTGACGTACGAGGTCTTGATTCATCTTGTTGTTCTCCTCTGGTCGCCCCGTTCCCCGGAGCGTGCGAGAGAGGCGTTGGGCCTCCACCGAGGGCATTGCAACAAGGTGAATCGGGCATGGCATCCCTCAAACGGACCATGTGAGGGTGCGCATCGACTAGTCCCGTTGGACGATGTTGACCCTTGTGGTCGTTGAAAGAATCCACCTCACTGAAACAGCCAAACCGAGGGCGTGCGATGAACGACAACAATAATTTAAAAGCCGACATGCTCCAGGCCATGCGCCGCCTGGCCAAGTCCGTGACCATCATCAGCACCAGCGACGGCAGCCAGCGCTTCGCCATGGCCGCCACCGCGGTGGACTCGCTGAGCACCGAGCCGCCATCGCTGCTGATCTGCGTCAACCAGAGCGCCTCGCCGCATGCGGCACTGGCCGCCGGCGCCAGCTTCTGCGTGAACATCCTGGGCCTGGAGCAGCAGCACCTGGCGCACCTGTGCAGCGGCAGCATCAAGGGCGAGGCCCGCTTCGGCCAGGGTGAGTGGCTGACCAGCGACGAAGGCATTCCGTACCTGGCCGACGCCCAGTCGTCCATCCTCTGCCGCCAGGACGGCCAGTTCGCCTACGGCACCCATACCATCTTCATCGGTCGCATCCTGCGCATCCACACCACCCCGACCATCACCCCGCTGGTGTATCTGGACGGCCACTACACCACCACTGCCCAGCCTGCGCCCCTCGCGGCCAGTGCCGGCTGAGGCGCGGCCATGACGGAGCACGCGGTGAGCGCACCGCTGCGCGTCGACAACGCCGAGCATGTGCACTGGCAGCAGCGAGCCGACCTGGTGGTGGTCGGCTTCGGCGGCGCCGGTGCCAGTGCCGCCATCGAGGCCGCCAGTCGCGGCCTTTCGGTGCTGGCCCTGGATCGCTTCGCCGGTGGCGGCGCCACTGCCCTGAGCGGTGGCGTGGTCTATGCCGGGGGCGGTACGCCCCAGCAGGTGCAGGCCGGCTACCAGGACAGCAGCGAGGCGATGCTCGGCTACCTGCGCAAGGAGGTCGGCGACGCGGTCAGCGAACAGACCTTGCGCACCTTCTGCGAAGGCAGCGTCGAGCAGCTGGCCTGGCTGGAACGCCAGGGCGCGGTGTTCGAAGGCAGCATGGCCCCGCACAAGACCTCCTACCCCAGCGACCGCTACTACCTCTACTACTCCGGCAACGAAGCCGTCCCGGCCTATGCCCGTGAAGCCGCCGCCGCGCCACGCGGGCATCGGACCAAGGGCGCGGGCATGTCCGGCGCCGCCTTGTTCCGCGCCCTGGCCGACAGCGCCCGACGCCGCGGGGTGCAGGTGCGCACCCAGTGCCAGGTGCGCCGCCTGGTGGTCGACCGCGATGGCCAGGTGATCGGCGTCGAAGCCTGGCAGCTGCCCGTCGGCAGCCGTGCGGCGTGCAGCCATGCCCGCCTGACACGCTGGGCCGCTGCGGTGCACATGTATGTCCCAGCGTTGTCCGCCAGGCTGCGGGCGCGCATGCAGCGCATCGAACAGCGTCATGCCCAGCCCGTGCTGGTACGCGCCGACCATGGTGTGTTGCTGGCCAGCGGCGGTTTCGTGTTCAACCGCGAGCTGCTGCGCCAGCATGCGCCACGCTACCTGGACGGCCTGCCCCTGGGCAGCAGCGGCTGCGACGGCAGCGGCATCGACCTGGGGCGCAGCGTGGGCGGCAGCCTTGGACGCATGGACAAGGTCAGCGCCTGGCGCTTCATCAACCCACCGCTGGCCTGGGCCCGCGGGCTGATCGTCAATGCCCGTGGCGAGCGTTACTGCAACGAGGAAATCTACGGCGCCACCCTGGGCCATGCCATGGTCGAGGAGCAGGACGGTCGCGCCCTCCTGATCCTCGACCGCACCCTGCGCAACCAGGCTCTAGCGCAGGTCGGGCCGGGCAAGGTGTGGTCGTTCCAGCGCCTGCCGGTGCTGCTCAACCTGATGTTCAACTGCCGGCGCGGCAACACCCTGGAGCAGCTGGCCAAGCGTTGCCGGCTGCCTGCCCAGGCCCTGCGCCGCAGCGTGGACACCTACAACGTGGCAGCGCGCGGCGAGGCCAGCGACCCGCTGGGCAAGTCCCCGTCGATGCTTCATGACCTGGGGCAAGGCCCTTGGTACTGCCTGGACCTTTCCTACGACAGCCGTCTTTACCCCTGCCCGACCCTGACCCTGGGCGGCCTGCGGGTGTGCGAGCAAAGCGGCCGCGTGCTCGACCAGCAAGGCACCCCCATCGCCGGGCTGTACGGCGCCGGCCGCTGCGCCGTTGGCGTGGCGTCGAACCTGTATGTCTCCGGCCTGTCCCTGGCCGATTGTGTCTTTTCCGGCCGGCGCGCCGCGGCCCATGTCGCCGGGCTTGCCGCCAGCCACCGTGCCCCACAAGGAGAACAACCATGCAACGTGTAGAAGGCAAAGTCTGCCTGGTGACCGGCGCCGCCAGCGGCATCGGCCGCGAAGATGCCCTGCTGCTGGCCCGCGAAGGCGCCCGGGTGGTGCTGACCGACCTCAATGAGGAAGCCGGGCGCCAGGCCGCCGCCGAAATCGGCGAGAACGCCCTGTTCATCCGTCACGACATCGCCAGCGAAAGCGACTGGCAACACGTGATCGCCACCACCCTGGAGCACTTCGGCCGTCTCGACGTACTGGTCAACAACGCCGCCATCCTGGCCACCGGCACCATCGAGGACACAAGCCTGGAACTGTGGCAGAAGGTGCAGAAGGTCAACGGCGACGGCTACTTCCTCGGCTGCAAGTACGCCATCGAGGCCATGAAGAAGACCGGCGGCGGCTCGATCATCAACATGTCGTCGGTGGCGGCCCTGGGCGCCATGCCGATGTTCTGCGCCTACTCCGCCTCCAAGGGCGCGGTGGCGGCCATGACCCGCTCCATCGCCCTGCACTGCAAGCAGCAGGGCTATCGCATCCGCTGCAACAGCGTGCACCCGGACGGCGTCAACACCCCCATGACCCAGGCCCTGGCCGGCGGCCAGCCGATCCCCCAGGCGCTGCTCGACCAGGACCCGATGAACCGCATGTGCGCCCCGCGCGACATCGCCAACGTGGTGCTGTTCCTGGCCAGCGACGAGTCCCGCTTCGTCAATGGCGCGGAGCTGCGGGTGGACAACGCGCAACTGATCAGTGGCATCTGACATGAACATCCAGGCTGCCGCAGACCAGACCCAGGCCGGCGCAACACCTGCAAGCGCACTGCGCCTGCAGGTGTGCGCGGTGATCGACGAAACCGCCGATGCCCGCTCGCTGGTGTTCGACGTACCCGAGGCGTTGCGCGAGCGCTTTGCCTACAAGCCGGGGCAGTTTCTCAGCTTCCGGGTGACCGTGGACGGCAAGCGCCTGACCCGCTGTTATTCGATGTCCAGCTCGCCGTGGACCGATGTTCGCCCCAAGGTGACCATCAAGCGCGTCGACGGCGGCCGTGTGTCGAACTGGATGAACCAGCATGTGCAGGTCGGCGACTGGCTCGAAGTGCTGCCGCCGGCCGGGCATTTCTGCATGGACCAGCGCCAGGCGGCCGACGCCACCCGGCCTCTGGTGCTGTTCGGTGGCGGCTCCGGCATCACCCCGGTGTTCTCCCTGCTCAAGGCCGTGCTGCACAGCGGCCAGCGCCCGGTGCTGCTGGTGTACGCCAACCGCGACGAAGCCTCGGTGATCTTCCGCGACGAGCTGCGCCTGCTCACCCGCGCGCACCCGGAGCAGTTGCAGGTGATGCATGTGCTGGACTCGCTGCAGGGTTTTCTCGACGCTGCCCAGGTGCGCCAGCTGGTGCGCCAGTGGCGTGGCGCGGATTACTTCATCTGCGGGCCCGGGCCGTTCATGGATACCGTGGAGACCACCCTGCTGGCCCTGGGCGAGGAGCGCGATCGCATCCATGTGGAGCGTTTCGTGTCGCCGCCCGACCCGGACAGCCAAGGCGCCGCGCAGGCCCCGGTCCAGGTCGAGGGCGACGCCTGCGAACTGTTGCTGGTGGAGCTCGACGGCGTGACCCACGAGATCGTGCCGAATCCGGGAGAAACCTTGCTGCAAAGCTGCCGGTCGGCGGGGCTGGATGTGCCGTTCTCGTGCGAGGAAGGCTTCTGCGGGGCCTGCATGTGCACCGTGGAGGAAGGCCGGTCGCAGCTCACGCGCAACGATGTGCTCAGCAAGACCGAGCTGGACGCGGGGTGGACCCTGGCGTGCCAGGGGCATCCGCAAGGGGCGCGGGTTCGGTTGAAGTTTCCGGCTTGAGATCGAGCGGGCAAGCCCGCTCCCACAAGGATCACCGCTATCCCTGTGGGAGCGGGTCTACCCACGAAAGGGCCAGTGCAGCCCCTAAGACAGTTGCTCCCGCAGGGGCCGGCACAGGCAATACAAGGCCCTAGTCCCTACAGACGATCCTGTCAGCCCTCACTACAGGTAGACTCGCCACAGCAGCAGCTCCACAACAATAAAGACAGAGGTTCGAATATGGCTCGTTTGCAAAACAAGGTCGCGGTGGTCACCGGTGGTGCGTCGGGCATTGGCCTGGCCTGCGTGCGTCGCTTCAGCGCCGAAGGTGCCCAGGTGGTCGGGCTGGACGTCGGCCAGGCGCCCGCGGACTTTCCGGGCCTGTTCATGACCCTGGACGTACGCAATGAAGAGCAGGTGCAGCAGGTGATGACCGAGGTCATCCAGCGCTTGGGCCGCATCGACGTGCTGGTCAATGCCGCAGGCGTCGCCAGCCAGGGCAGCGTCACCAGCGCCGACACCGCCGACTGGCAGCGGGTCCTGGACATCAACCTGACCGGCAGCATGCTCACCAGCAAGCACGTGCTGGGGCAGATGCAGGCCCAGCGCAGCGGCTCGATCATCAACATCGGTTCGATCTTCGGCCTGCAGGGCTGCGACGGCAACGTCGCCTACAACGTCTCCAAGGGCGGCATCAACCAGCTGACCCGCAGCATGGCCATCGACTACGGCCACGCCAACATCCGCGTCAACGGCCTGTGCCCGGGCCTGATCGAAACGCCGATGACCAGCATGGTCCGCGAGAACCAGGCCTTCCATGACTTCTTCGCCTCGCAGCACATGCTCAGCCGCGCAGGACAACCCGAAGAGGTGGCCAGCGCCGCGCTGTTCCTGGCCAGCGACGATGCATCCTTCGTCAGCGGGCAGATGATCGCCGTGGACGGCGGCTTCTCCGCAGGCCGCCGCTTCGCCCCGCCCAGCGCCTGATTGATCCGGCCGGGCCCGGTGCCCGGCCCTCCCCTTCGTCTATCGATCCTCTGCCTGAGGAGGCCACATGCCGTCCGTGGAAAACGCCCAGACCTTCCCCCAACTGTTCGCCCTGGCCGCCGAGGCCTACGGCGAGCGCCCGGCCATCGAAGATGCCGGCCATCCCATCAGCTACCAGCGCCTGGACCAATTGCGCCGCCAGGCCGCGCGCGCCCTGCTGGCCCTGGACGTGCCCGTGGCGGCACGGGTGGCGGTGTGGGCACCCAACCTCTGGGAGTGGATCGTCGCGGCTAGCGCCCTGCACAGCGTCGGCGCCACCCTGGTACCGCTCAACACCCGCATGAAAGGCGCCGAGGCCGCTCAGGTGTTGCGCGACAGCGGCACCTGCGTGCTGTTCTGTATCAGTCGCTTCCTCGACACCGACTACCCTGCCCTGCTGGCTGACCAGCCACTGCCCGAGCTGCGCCAGGTGATCCACCTGCGTGCGCAGGGCGACATCGGCCAGGGCCTGGCCTGGGACGACTTCCTCGCCCTCGCCGAGCCGGTATCCGAGGCCCGGCTGGCCGAACGCGAACGCCAGGTGAATGCCGACACCCTGTCGGACCTGCTGTTCACCTCCGGCACCTCGGGCAAGCCCAAGGGCGTGATGAGCTGCCACGGCCAGAACCTGCGCGTGGTGCGCGACTGGAGCGAGATCGTCGGCCTGCAGGCCGGTGACCGCTACCTGATCGTCAACCCGTTCTTCCACTCCTTCGGCTACAAGGCCGGCTGGGTGGCGGCGCTGATGCGCGGCTGCACGCTGCTGCCGCAGCAGGTGTTCGACACCCAGGCGTTGCTCGAGTGCATCCAGCGTGAACGCATCAACGTGCTGCCCGGGCCACCCACTCTGTACCAGTCGCTGCTGGCCCACCCCCAGCGCGATGCCTACGACCTGGGCAGCCTGCGCGTGGCCGTGACCGGCGCGGCGTCGATCCCGGTGCAAATGATCCAGCGCATGGGCAGCGAGCTCGGTTTCGCCACCATCGTGACGGCCTACGGCCTGACCGAGGCCTGCGGCTTCGTCACCATCTGCCGCGCCGGCGACAGCGCCGAACGCGTCGCCACCACCTGTGGCCGGGCGATGCCCGATGTCGAGGTGCGTTGCGTCGACCCGCAAGGCCAACCGGTGCCGGCCAACCAGCCGGGCGAGGTGCTGGTGCGCGGCTACAACCTGATGCGCGGCTACCTGGACGACCCGAAGGCCACATCCGAAGCGATCGATGCCGAGGGCTGGCTGCACACCGGGGATGTGGGGGTGCTCGATGAGGAGGGTTACCTGCGCATTACCGATCGTTTGAAGGACATGTTCATCACCGGCGGCTTCAACGTGTACCCGGCGGAAATCGAACAGTCCCTGGTGCGCTACCCTGGCGTGGCCCAGGCAGCGGTGATCGGGATTGCCGACGAGCGCCTGGGCGAGGTGGCCATGGCCTTCCTGCTGCCGGTGCCGGGACAGCGGATCGATGAAGCGGCGTTCATGGCCTGGTGCAAGGAACAGATGGCCAACTACAAAGTACCGCGGCGCGTCCAGGTGCTGGACAGCATGCCGCTCAATGCCACGGGCAAGGTGGCCAAGCAGGTGCTGCGCGACTGGGTCGCGGTGCCCGCCTGAGATCCTTGGGGGCGCTTTGCGCCCCTTTCGCGACGCAAGGCCACAGAGGTTTGCACGAACCCCGTGGGAGCGGCCTTGCGTCGCGAAAGGGCTGCAAAGCAGCCCCAGTTAGGCGGATGGATCAGATGACCCGCGCCGGATGCTGCTGACGCGGCTCGCCCAGCATGGCGCGGTGGGACGGTGGCTGGCGCCCGTCGGCCTCGGTGATGCCATAACGCGGGGCGATCTCGGCGCTGATCAGGGTCTGGCCACTGTACTCGGCCAACTGCGGGTCATTGAGCAGGGCATGGATCAGCCGCCCGTTGAACTGCGGGGTCTCGGCATTCTCCAGGAACGCGCGGTACTGATCGCCATGCTGCTCCCCGGCAATGCGCGTACGTTCGGTCAGTTGCGGCCCGAGCCACAGCGATACCGCCGCCACGCCACGCCCTTCGAAGTCGATGGCCATGTCCGCCGCCAGCTTGTCGCAACCGGCCTTCTGCGCGCCATAGGCCGGCCCGTGCATGTAGCAACCCGCGCCAAAGGACGAGGTGAAGCACACCAGCGCACGCCCGCTGCGCAGCAGCAAGGGCGCTGCGTGGTAGCTGGCGACATAGGCCGAGCGCAGGCCCACATCGAGGATGCGCACCAGCGAGAGCGGCTTCTCCCAGAACGGACCCGGTTCGATCAATTGGTCATGGATATGGGCAACGTTGTTGACCAGCAAGTCCAGCTTCCCGCACTCACGCTCGATGCGCTCGAACAGCGCACGCACCTGCTCATCGTCACCGTGGTCACAGGCCACGGCAATACCCCGCCCGCCTGCTGCGTCGATGGCGGCGGCAGTGCCCTGCAGGTCGCCCTCCAAGGCCTGGCCATAGAGCGTCGAGCCCCCCTGCCCGCTCATCCTTCCTGTGACGTACACGGTCATGCCCGCCGCCCCCAGCGCCTGGGCGATACCGCGCCCGACACCGCGGCTGGCGCCTGTGACCAACGCTACCTGTGGCCTCTCGTTGTGCATGCTTACCTCCCGGTCATGGCCAGGGCCGGCTGACCCTGGTGTTGTTCGCTATGGGCATGGATATGGTTGGCCGCCAGGTAGCCGAAGGTCATGGCCGGACCGAGGGTGGAACCGGCACCCGGGTAGGTACGACCCATCATCGACGCGGCGCTGTTGCCGATGGCGTACAGGCCAAGGATCGGCCGGCCATCCTGGTGCAGTACCTGGGCATGGGTATTGGTGAGCAGGCCGCCCTTGGTGCCGATGTCGCCGGCATCGACCCGCACCGCATAGAACGGCGCCTTGGCCAGCGGTGCCAGGCATGGGTTCGGTTGCACGCCGGGGTCACCGTAGTAGCGGTCGAACAGCGACGCACCTTTGCCGAAATCATCATCGCGGCCGCAGGCGGCCATGGCATTGAAGCGCTGCACGGTCCGGCCGAGGCCGGCGACATCGACGCCGATCCGCAACGCCAGGGCGCCCAGGTCATCGGCTTTGTGCAGCACCTGGCGCAGGTGCTCCGGCAACCGCCAGTCGGGCTGGGCATAGCCGGGCAACAGAGGGCCGCAGGGGTACTTGCGCCGGAAATCGGCGTCGAACACCATCCAGCACGGCACGCTGGTGGCGCCTTCGCGGTTGCTCGCGTACATGGCGTAGACGATGTCGCTGTAAGGCGCGCCTTCGTTGACAAAGCGCTCACCGGCCGAGTTGACCAGGATGCAGCCGGGCAGGTTGCGCTCGACGAACAACGCACGCTGCTTCTCCTCGCCCGCCACCTGCACGGTCGGCGCCCACCAGCTGTGCTCCATCAGTGCCGTGCGTGCGCCAACGGCCAGGGCCGCGCGAATGCCGTCACCGGTGTTGCAGGGCGGCGTCGCGCTCCAGCCCGCATTGGACGGTTGCGGGTGATGCTGCTCGCGCATCGCCTGGTTACGCTCGAAGCCGCCCGCGGCGATGATCACGCCGTGACGGGCCTTGATGTTCAGCCATTGCCCGTCGCGCAGCACCCGGGCACCGCCGATGCGCTCACCGATGATCAGCAGTTGATCGAGCTGGCAGTTGAGCCACAGCGGCACGCCACGATCGAGCAGCGAGCAGCGCAAGGCACCAACCAAGGCATTGCCCAGGGTCAGGAAGCGGTCGCGACGCGACAGCTTGCGCCCCTTGCGGTCGCGCCAGTAGCGCCACAGCACCTTGGCGGTCAGCCCCATCCAGCCTTTGCCTCTGCACAGCAATACCCGCGCTTCCTTCATGGTCATGGCCATGCGCCCCATCATCAGGGTGCCGGGCGATGGCTCGCGCATGCGCAGGAACTCTTCGCCCAGCTGCGCGGCGTTGAACGGCAGCGGGTCCATGGAGCGATACCCTGGCTTGCCGCCGGGCACTTCGGGGTAATAGTCGGTGTACTGGGCCTGGGCCTCGAAACGCACGCGCGTCTCGCGCTCCAGGTATTCGACCATGGTCCGGCCATGCTCGACGTAGGCCTCGATACGCCCGTCGTCGACTTCACCCTGGGTGACGGCCTTGAGGTAGGCGATGGCCTGGGCGGCCGAATCCTCCCCGCCCAGGGCGCGCACGCGGTGGTTGTCCGGGATCCAGATGCCGCCCCCGGACACTGCCGAGGTACCGCCGTACTGCCCGCTCTTCTCGATCACCAGGGTATCGAGCCCCAGGTCATGGGCACGCAACGCGGCAGTCATGCCGCCGGCTCCCGAACCGATCACCAGCACATCGCAACATTCGTCCCACCTGATCATGCACGCACCTCCTCGGGGCAGACGCAACCACAGCCCGCGCCGAAAAAGGAAAAGGCGACCAAGGCCAAGGATTCCAGGATTGTCTGGCGCAGCACATGACCGGGCATCGTCCAATGGGACTATCGAGTCACCACCCATTGCGCGTAGTCCACTTGGACGATGTTGGTCCAAGGGTCCGGTCCCATAGTCGGCCCTGCTTCACCTCCCAAAACCGGAACGTCGGTCGGGCAGGCATGCCCGCGCATGAGGACGACAATGATAAAAACAACAATCGCCCCCCAACCCCTTAACACGTACGTACGCCTTTCCTTGTTGCTGCTGGCCGGGGGCCTCAGCCAACAGACCAGTGCCTTGACCTTCCAACCCAACGATGACCTGAGCGTCGACTGGGACACCACGGTGAGCTACAGCCTTGCCTGGCGTACCGAAAAGCGTGACCACAAACTCGTGGCCAACGCCGACGGCAACGACGGCGACAACGCCTTCGACCGCGGCGACCTGATCACCGACCGCGTGGGTTTCCTCACCGAGGCCAACCTGCGCTGGAAAGAGAACTACGGCCTGTTCATGCGCGCCTCGGGCTTCTATGACAAGGCCTACGACCAGAGCAACGACAACGACACCGGTACCTCCAACTGCTTCGCCAGCGGCGTGTGCAGCAAACCGAACCAGTTCCCCAAGGACACTGTCGAACAGCACCGCGACGACCTGCGCCTGCTGGACGCCTATGCCTACGGCACCTGGGACATGGCCGGCCACAACCTCAACCTGCGCGTGGGCGACCAGGTGGTGAGCTGGGGTGAAAGCCTGTTCTATCCAGGCATCTCGGGCGCGCAGAGCCCGGTGGATGCCACCAAGGCGACCACCCCGGGCGTCGAGGTGAAGGAAGTGCTGCTGCCGGTCGGCCAGGTATTCACCCAGTTCAGCCTGACCGACGACCTGGATCTGGAAGCCTACTACCAGTACAAATGGGAAAAGACCGACCTGTTCGGTGTCGGCAGCTACTTCTCCACCACCGACTTCATCGACCGCGGCGGCTACAGCGACGCCACCGGCTTCATCCACCGCCTGCCGGACGACGAGCCGAGCGACAGCGGCCAGTACGGTGTGGCCCTGCGCTACAGCGCAGCGTCGCTGAACAACACCGAGTTCGGCCTGTACTACGTGCGCTACCACGACAAGACCCCGACCCTGGACTTCCAGAGCGATCTTGGTTTCTACCGTGCGCGCTACTTCGACAACATCGACCTGTACGGCGCCAGCTTCGCCACCGTGCTCGGCGACACCAGCCTTGCCGGTGAAGTCAGCTACCGCGACGGCCAGCCGGTGATGGTCGACAACGGCTTCTCCAGCGCGGTGCGTGCCGAGACGCTGCAGGCCCAGGTGTCGGCCATCCATGTGTTCGGCCCCAACGCCTTCTCCGACAACACCACCCTGACCGGCGAGCTGGTGTACAACACCGTGCTCAGCAACGACAAGTCCGACCCGCTGACCCTGGGCCCGGGCTTCTCCCTGCCAGGCACCGACACCCTGGTGGGCGATCGCGATGCCTGGGGCTACACGGTGCAGGTCAACTTCGACTACAACGACGTGTTCAGTGGCTGGGACATGTCGGTGCCGATCAACTTCAGCACCGCCGCCCAGCACGACAGCGCCCTGACCGGCTCGATCAACTACGGCCAGGGTGACGACCGCGCCAGCATCGGCACCACCTGGCGCTACCTCGGCAACTTCACCGTCGAGGCTCTCTACAGCGCCTACCTCGGTAACGCCAACAACTCGCCCTGGGCCGACCGCGACAACGTTGCGCTCAACTTCAAATACCGGTTCTGAAGCCCCTGACGGAGGATCATCGACATGTCTGATCTCAAGCATCCCTGGCTGCGTACCACGCTCGCCCTCACCCTGCTCGGCAGCAGCCTGGCCCTGCAAGCCAACGTCGGCGACGCCACTGCCCTGGGCAAGGACCTGACGCCCATGGGCGCCGAGCGCGCCGGCAACGCCGACGGCAGCATTCCGGCCTGGACCGGCAAATGGCGCGGCGCGCCCCCCCAGGTGAAGTTCGCCGGCCCCGGCACCCCCTACCCGGACCCGTACGCGGATGAAAAACCGCTGTTCGTCATCACCGCGAAGAACATGGAGCAGTATTCGGCCAACCTCTCCGAGGGCCAGAAGGCGCTGTTCAAGCGTTACCCTGATTCCTTCAAGATGCCGGTCTACCCCAGCCACCGCGACTTCCGTGTCGACCCGGACACCGAGGCGGCGATCGGTCGCAACGCCACCACCGCCAAGCTCAGCAGCGACGGCAACGACGCCCTGGACGCCTTCGGCGCCTCGCCCTTCCCGGTACCGAAGAACGGCAACGAGCTGATCCTCAACCACACCATGCAGGCGCGGGCGATCACCGAGGAGGCCAACTACAACCAAGTGGTGGTCTACGCCGACAACAACCGCGTGCTGGAGAAGGTCAACTACAAGATCTACTCGCTGTGGTCCGACCCCAAGCAGAATGCGCAAAGCACCAACGGCGTATTCACCGACTTCCTGCTCACCACGCTGGAGCCGGTGCGCAAGAAGGGCGAGATCGTCGTGGGGCACGAGTTCATCAACGCTGCCGCCCAGCCTCGCCAGGCCTGGCAGTACACCCCTGGCCAGCGTCGCGTACGTCGTGCGCCGACCGTGGGCTATGACTCCCCGACCGGTGCCGGGGGTTTCCGTGTGTATGACGAAGACCGCCTGTTCAACGGTGCCACCGACCGTTACGACTGGAAGATCATCGGCAAGAAAGAGATCTTCATTCCCTACAACAACTACAAGATCGACAGCCCGCAAGTCAGCCAGGCCGACATCATCAATGCCTCCGGCCATATCAACCCGGACCTGATGCGTTACGAGAAGCACCGCGTGTGGGTGCTGCAGGCCACCCTCAAGCCAAGCGCGCGCCACATCTACGCCAAGCGTACCTTCTACATCGACGAGGACAGCTGGGCTGCAACCCTGGCCGACAACTACGATGCCCGTGGCCAGCTGTGGCGCACCAACATGCAGACCTCGGTGTATGCCTATGACATCCAGCGCTTCCATGCACGCCTGGGCCTCTATCATGACCTGATCGCCGGTTCCTACATGGTTGACCGCCTGCTCGACGGCCAGACCCCGGCCAAGCTCAATGCCAGCAACTTCGGTGCTGACGAGTTCACCCCGGGCAACCTGCGCAAGCTCGGCACCCGCTGAGCCCCAGCCCTGCAACAGCCCCCCGGTCGAAAGGCCGGGGGGCTTTTTGGGGTCTGGCGTTCCTGGGGCTGCCTTGCAGCCCTTTCGCGACGCAAGGCCGCTTGTGTCTTGAGAGGGGATTAGAATCTGGAGTGAGAGCGGTGAATGGCAAGCTGAATGCCGTAGGTGCCTTGAGCACGAGTGGGAGCACAAGCTGCCATT